>Ga0335081_10005618_pt1 | contig 19853 bp, 15 predicted proteins | sample Lox_Sample_35_FD_206713 | JGI IMG/M metagenome (GOLD analysis project Ga0335081, IMG submission 206713) | Soil microbial communities from Loxahatchee National Wildlife Refuge, Florida, United States - Lox_Sample_3.5 | ecosystem: Environmental > Terrestrial > Soil > Wetlands | place: USA... | reverse complement strand
GAACCCAGCTGACCAGGGCATCGGCCGCCGCCGCGCTGGACAGCGAGCACGCGGCCGCCCGCGCCCTGCGCCGCAGGAACCGGGCCCTGGTCACCGCCGATGAGGAATCCTTCACCGCCGGCGTGCGCCACGCGATCCGGTCCATGACATCCACGCAGGTCACAGCCGCCTCATCACTGGAAGCGCTCGCCGCATCGGCAGACTCCGCCGCCCGGGCATGCCTGCACACGCTCAATCTCCCCGGCCGCCAGCGGCACTCCGGACGAGCGCAGAAAGCACGGCCCAAATTCCCGCATATCTCCGCGACCAAGACGACCGTCACCGGGAAACCCCAGATCACCGTATTCGCTCCCGGATTCTCCTAGCCCGCCGGCAAGACCGTGAACCCGTCAGGAAGGAGGAACCGCCCCGCGTTAAGCGGACCGTGGAACCGCGCGCCACCCCCCGCCGCGGCACGCGGGCCGCAGTCATACCCGCACACCGGTATCGCCATCAACAAAGCGGAGCCAAGGACATAGACAGGACACCAGAACTGACACGCCCCGAAACACTACAAACACCTAAAGTCCGCGGCGTTGGCGCAAGGGCGGCAGGATCAGAGGGCTCCGGCCACGGCGGCGGCCAGGGCGGAGTCTACCCGCACCGCGCCGGCGAACTCGCTGCCGGTGTCGGCCGGGACGACCTCGACGTTTTGCCCCGGCTCCGGGGCCTGGATCATCCGGCCGCCGCCGAGGTAGATGGCGACGTGCGAGATGTACCCCGAATCCGTCGGGTCGGTGTGATAGAAGAGCAGGTCGCCTGGCTGGAGCTGGCTGACGGGCACGGCCGGGCCGGTCCGGGCCTGATCCGCGGCTACCCGGGGCATCCGGATCCCGGCCTGCGCGAACGACCACTGCACGAGACCGGAGCAGTCGAACGAGGACGGCCCCGCGGCGCCCCACACGTACGGCATCCCCTGGCGGCCGATCGCGGCGCTGAGCATCGTGGCGAGCTGCGCCGAGGCGGCGCCCGCACTGCCCGCCGAGACGCCGGGCACTCCGGCGGCGGTCGCCGCGGCGGTCGCCTCGGTGCTCGTGACGCCCGCGCTGACCTGCGTCATGAGTGGCTCGGCGGCCGCGCCGTGCGGGATGGCCCCCTTCACCTCGGCGGCCAGTGACGCCAGGTTGGCGTGCGGCGCGCTGATCACGATGGCGTTGCCGGCGGGCATGCCCAGCGAGCGCGCCACGGCATGGGACACTACGGCGTCCACGCCCTCGATGCCGACGGTACCGAATCCGCCGACGGCCAGGTCTTCCCGCTTGGCCGCGTTGACGTGGACCGTCCCGCCGAGCGGCAGCTTGTCCAGCTGGCCCATGGTGTAGGAGACGGTCATCGCGCCGCTGGCCACGCTCTGCCAGAGCGGATCGGACGCGGCCGTCTTCTCGGCCGCGTAGCCGCGGAACGCCGACGGGTCCACGCCGAGCACGGCGGTGTACGTGCCGTCCACCTGAACCTTGGCGGCCTCCACCGACTGGGCGTCGGTCACCCCGGGCAGCTGCCGGATCGCGGTCAGCGTCCGGGCCGGCAGGGACGATGAGGCGACGACGATCATGTCCGCCTGGAGCAGACCGCGCAGCGGAGCGACCGCCGGGAGGCCCGTACCCGGCAGCCGCGCGGCCGCCCGCGTAACCGAGGTCAGCCGGACGGCGCCGGATGCGCGCTGGCCGGCCGCCGGATGGGATCCGGAGGGCCGCCACACGCCCGGGACGCCCATACCCAGTCCCCCGCCGAGCAGGCCGGCGATCGCGGCCACGGCCGGTAGTGAACGCGCCCTGTCCCGCACAGGCCCTCCTCGTCGTCGCGGACATCCCGGTCGGTCCGGCGGCACGGCAGCCTCTGTCACGTCACGCGCCCGGCACCCCGCCCCTGTCTGACGGAGGCGGCCCGCCTGCCGGTTCCGTCCGGGCTGGGGCGAATCCGCGCAACGCCACCTCCCGCCTGGTGGTGCCAAACGCGCGGGTCTCCAGGGCCCGCCGCGCCGGATCACGATCCGAGGGCACCCGGATCGTCGCCACCATCTGCGCCTTGCCGATATCGATGCCGCATACCCGGTCCCGGTACAGCGGCTCGTCGGTCACCTCGTCCACGCGTCCCTCCATCTGCCGGTCCTAGGCTGCTAGCCTGCGAACAGGTACCGCCCGGGGGCCCAGGGGGCTAGCGGAAAGAAGCTGACCCGCGCGCTCGAAGCAGCAATCAACGGCCCCTGAAAAACCCGGATCCCAGCGCCAGACTTGGGGACGGCCTCAACCCGCACCAAGCAGAACCGGCGTCACGGGCGGTACCCCAGCCCATTTTCACGCCGGTACGGCGTCGGGGCAGCCGACATCATGACTTGGGGGAACTTCGGCCTAGAATACATAGAGTAACGGATATGTTCGCGAATGAATATGGTCAGCTATCTCATCCGTGACGCGCGAATCCGCGCAGAACTGGATGATGCCCCGATGTTCAGTGGGGTTTCGTGAGCGTGGCGGTCAGCGGGCGGCGAGTTCCTCGCGGAGCGCCGCGGGATCGGTGACCGGCAGCCGGCACGTGAAGTTGCGGCAGACGTACGCGGCGGGCCCGCCGTTCACCAGGCCACGGCCCGCCAGCAGGGGGACCGTAGCAACCTCGGCGGCCGGGGCGGCCGCTGAGCCCGTCGCTCCCGTCGCTACGGTCGCTTCGTTCCCGCTGCCGAGCGCGAGGACGGCGCCGGGCGGTGCGGCCTGCAGCGCGGCCTGGTGCAGTTCATGGGTGCGCGCGCTATCCGGCGGCCCCACCACGGCGATCTCGGCGGGCCCGGCGAGTACCGCCTCGGCCACGGCCAGGCCCCAGCCCGCCGCGCGCGGGTACCGTCCGGCCAGGACCGGCAGGACGCCCAGGGCGGCGAGGGCGGCCGCGCGGTGCCGCCCGGAACCGGTCAGCGCCGCGTAACTGAGCATCGCCCCGGCGGCTGCGAACGTGCCGGACGGGGTGGCGTTGTCGGCGGGATCGGCCGGCCGGTAGATCAGCGGCTCGGCGCCGGCCGCGGTGTCGTAGAACCCGCCGTCGCCGTCGCCGAACGAGGCGAGGACCGTCTCGAGCAGCTCGCCGGCCAGGGTCAGCCAGCGGGCCTCGCCGGTGACGCCGGAAAGCGCCAGGAATCCCTCGGCCACGCACGCGTAGTCTTCCAGGACCCCCGCGCTGCGGCCGGGCGTCGCGTCCCGGGAACTGCGCGCCAGGCGGCCGCCGGACAGATGGACGCGGGCAAGCAGGCCGGCCGCTCCTTGCGCCGCCGCCACCAGGTCGCCGCGATCCAGCAGCAGCCCCGTCTCGGCCAGCGCCGCAATCGCCAGCCCATTCCACGCCGCGACGACCTTGTCGTCCCGGCCCGGGCGGACCCGCTGATCCCGGGCCCGCAGCAGCGCCGCGCGGACGGCACAGAAGCGCTCGGGATCGGCGGGCTCGGCGCGCCGCTGAAGGACCGAACGGCCGCGGGTGAAGGTGCCCGTGCCGGTCACGCTGAACACGCCGGCCGCGAAGTCCGCGTCCCGGTCCCCGGCCGCCGCCGCGATCTCGGCCGGGCTCCATGCGTAGAACCGGCCCTCCTCGCCCTCGCTGTCCGCATCGAGTGAGGCGGCCAGGCCGCCCTCCGGGGTCCGCAGCTCGCGCAGCATCCAGTCGCAGGTCTCGGCGGCGACCCGGCGGGCCAGCTCCGAGCCGGTCCGCCGCCACAGGTGCGCGTAGACGCGCGCCAGCAGGGCGTTGTCGTAGAGCATCTTCTCGAAGTGCGGCACGATCCAGGCGGCATCGACGGAATAGCGCGCGAACCCGCCGCCGAGCTGGTCGTACATTCCGCCCCTGGCCATCGCGCCCAGCGTGTGCCCGGCCATCCGCCGCGCCTCCGCGGAGCCGGCCCGCTCGTCGTGCCGGAGCAGGAATTCCAGCAGCATCGAGGGAGGGAACTTCGGCGCCCGGCCGAAGCCGCCGTTGGCCTGGTCGAAATCACCGGCCAGGGTGGCGACGGCCGCGGCGGTGAGGTCCGCGAGGCCGGGCGGCGCCGCGCCGGGCGCGCCCGGGCTGGGGACACCCTCGCCAACGAAACCGGGGGCTCCCTCGCGCAGCGCCCGGGTGGTCGCCGACGCGTTGCCCGCCAGCGTCCCGGTCACCCGCCTGGCCTGTTCCCGCACGCCGTCCCGGTCCTCGGCCCAGGCCTTCGCGACCCCGGCGACCAGATGCGCGAACTGCTGCCGCGGGAAGTAGGTGCCGCAGTAGAACGGATCCCGGTCCGGTGTCATGAACACCGTCATCGGCCAGCCGCCCTGACCGGTCATGGCCTGCGTCGCGGTCATGTAGACGGCGTCCACGTCGGGCCGCTCCTCACGGTCCACCTTGATCGATACCAGGTGCTCGTTCATCAGCGCGGCGACCGCCGGATCGGCGAACGATTCGTGCGCCATCACGTGACACCAGTGGCAGGCGGCGTAGCCGACCGAGAGCAGGACCGGCACGTCCCGCCGTCTGGCCTCGCCGAACGCCTCGTCCGACCACGGCCACCAGTCGACCGGGTTGTCCGCGTGCTGGAGCAGGTACGGGCTGGTCGCGTCCTTGAGCCGGTTCACCATAGGTCCATACTGGCCCTGCGGCCCGGCGCGGCCGGCCGCAGCCCCCGGCGGATCGCCCGGGCCGCGCGGGGGCCCGGTCACCCGGCCGCCCCCGTCTCAGCCGCCCAGCAGGACCGCGCGGTGCCGCCAGGCCAGCCGCAGCAGCGCCGCACCGGCCGGCTGCATGGCCTCGGCGCCGGTGAAACGCGCCACGTTCGGCGCGCTGAACTCGATGCCGGCCCCGCCGGCATCGCCGGCCTCACCGGCCTCACCGGCCTCACCGGCCACGCCCCCCGGGCTGGCCGGGCCCCCCGGCACGGTCAGCAGGGGTCCCTCGTCGTTGGCCGCGACCAGGCCGCCGAACTCGGCGTCGAAGAACGGCGCATCGAAGACGAGGACGGTCAGCAGGTCGAGGTCCAGGGTCAGCGGATCGGCGCCCAGGGCGAGCAGGTAGCCGCGCAGCGTCCCGGCCCGCCGGGCGCGGGCCAGCGCGGCGAAAAACGGCCAGCGCGGATAGTCGATCGGCGCGGCGGCGCTGCCGTAGTCCTCACCGGCGCCGAGCAGTTCCTCGGCCACCTCGCGGGCGATGGCTTCCCACAGCCCCAGGTCGTTGGCCAGGTTCCAGCTCGCCTCGGCCGAGGGCTGGAACATCCCGGCCGGGGCGACCTGGTAAAGCCCGCCGTTGACGGCCACGCTGGCCGGATCGCGCCAGTGCAGGAACATCCGCGCACGGCCGGCGCCGCGATCGAGGCGGAGGATCAGCGTGGCGATGCCCGTGCACACCGAACGCCGGGCCAGGTCGAGCGGGTCACCGATCGCCGCGCGGAGCGGCAGTTCGCACATGCTCAGCGCCGCCCCGTCCGCCGGGGCGCCCGCCATGGCCGGCGGGCCGGCGGACGCCCCGGCGGGCCGTGCCAGGCCGGCGCCCTCCGCGCGCGCGAGCACGCGGGCCGCGGTCTCATGGGCCACCGCCTCGCTCACGTTGATCATGTCGAAGTAGCGGTTCGCGCCGAAGGTGAGCGATGCCCCCGGGGTCCGCGCGCCGGCCGCCAGCAGGCGGTAACAGGTGCGGTTCGCCAGCAGCCGGGGTGGGCTCAGCGCGGCGAGCGCGTCCGCGTAGCACCCGAACCGGGTGCCGTCGCCGCGCAGCGGCCGGACGCCGTCCGGCCCGGCCGGCTGGACCGGGCCGACGGCCGCGCCGAGCGGGCCCGCACGCCAGGACAGGGTGACCGCCTCCAGCGGGACCGGCGCGGCCAGCCGCCACTGCGGGCGGGCCAGCAGCGGTGTCCCCGCCACCCGCCAGGAGGCCGGATACAGCTCCTGCACCAGCCGCGCGAGGCCGTGGCGGTATGCGTTCAGGTATTCCCGCTCGCGCCGCCAGCGCTGCTGGCTGCGCCGGATCCGGCTCGGCAGCGCGGCCGCGGCGAGGCCTGCCCCCTCGTGCGTCACGCGACCGTGCCAGCCGGGACGGCCCGGGCGGGGCGGGCGGCCCGGGTACGGCGGATCGCCAGCCAGGCCCGCCCGGCCAGGTAGCACACGGCGCCGCCGACGCCGACGAAGAATCCCAGCGGCCAGTTGGTGGCGTACGAGACCGCGATCCCCGTCCACACCGTGACCACGCCGAAGACGACCGACAGGGCGATCGCGCGGCCCGGCCTGCCGGTGAACGAGCGCGCCGCGGCCGCGGGCCCGATCATCAGGCTGAACATCAGCAGCGCCCCCACCACCGGCACGGTCATGCTGGTCGCGACGGCCATGATGAGCAGGAAGAAGATCTCCATGCGCTGCGCCCTCACCCCGCGCGCCTCGGCGACGTCCGGCATCGCGGAGGACAGCATCAGCGGCCGGAAGATCACAACGATGGCGGCCACGCTCAGCGCGCCGAGAAGCGCGATCGGCAGCAGCACATCGGGGCTGATGCCGAACACCTCACCGAACAGCAGCGAGTAGGTCTCCTGCGCGTACTGGCTGCCCACGCTGATGAACAGCGCGCCGAGGCCGAGCATCAGCACGAGCGCCAGCGCGGTGGCCACGTCGTGCCGGGCCCGGCGGCCGAGGGCGCCGATACCCACCGCCCCGGCGACCGAGAACACGGCCAGGCCGGCCAGCGTGCTCATGCCGAGCAGGCCGGCAGCGGCCGCGCCGGCGAAGGCACCGTTCGGGATCGCGTGCGCGGCGAACGTTGACCCGCGGAGCACGGCGAAGAAGCCGACCACGCCCGCGATGACCGCCACGATGGTCGCCGCGATCCAGGTGTTCATCATGAAGCCGCTGAACATGCCCCCTCCTCCGCGGGACGGTCCCCGGCGCGGGCCGCCGTGCCAGCGGCGGCCGGTGCGGGCCGGCGCAGGTAGGTCAGCAGGTAGAAGAGGACGACGAAGACGACGATGAAGAAACTTACCGGCCAGCCATGCCCGCGCGGCGGCCAGTAGTAGCTGTCGTAGGCCAGGAGGATGCCCAGCCAGGTGGCGAGCACTCCGGTCACCGCGGCCACGGCCATCGCGCGGACCGGCCCGCGCGCCACCCGCAGCGCGGTCGCGGCCGGGCCGATCAGCAGCGCGGTGCTGAGCACGGCGCCGATGGCGACGGCGGACAGCGAGACCGATACGGCCAGGGCGATCAGGTAGGCGGCACCGACCGCGCGCACCGGCACGCCGCGGGCGGCCGCGATGTCCGGGCTGAGCGAGCTGAGCAGCAGGACCCGGGACAGCAGCACCACGACCGCCAGCGCGATCAGGCCGGACGCGACCAGGGCCGGGACGGTGCCCGGCGCGATGACGAACATCGAGCCGAACAGCACCGTGAACGAAGCGCCGGTCGTGCTGGTCGTCGCCGACCCGAGATACAGGAACAGCGCGGCCAGGCCGAGGGCGGCGCCGAGGACCACGCCGGTGGCGACGTCCCGGCCACGGCGCCGCTGCACGCCGATGACCTCCAGCAGAGCGGCGGTGCCGATCCCGAAGGCCAGGAACCCCCAGAACTGGTTGAGCCCGACCAGGAACGCGCCGGAGCCGCCGGTGGTGGCCACGTCGGCGAGCGCGTGACCGGCGAAGGACTGCCCGCGGGTCACGGTGAACACGCCCACGACGCCGGAGGTGATGGCGACGACGGTGCCGACGAGCGCCGCGACCCGCACCGGGCCGCTGGACAGCAGGCCCGGCTCGAACAGGTGGCTGAGCAGGTGCCCCATGCCGGTCACGCGGCCCCGCTGCCGTAGACGGCGCCCGGCCGCGCGGGCACCTCGTCCGGATCGTCCGGGCTGCCGGTGTCCACGCCGTCCTCCCCGGCCACGATGACCACTCGCCCGTGCACGTGCAGCACGTCCACGTGCTGGCCGTACAGCCTGCTCAGAACGTCGGTGCGCAGCACCTCGCCGGCGCTGCCCACCGCGGCCCGGCCGGCTGCGACGTAGATGATCCGGTCCATCACCGGGGCCAGCGGGTTCATGTCGTGCGCCGAGATGAGCACGGCGATCCGCTGCTCCCTGGCGAGCTTCGCGAGCACGGCGACGATGCCCTGCGCGCTGCGGATGTCCAGGTTGGCCAGGGGCTCGTCGAGCAGCAGCAGCCTCGGCCGGCTGATCAGAGCGTGCGCGATCAGCACGCGCTGCTGCTCGCCGCCGGACAGCTCGCCGACCCGCGCGCCGGCGTAGCCGTCCGCGCCGACCGCGTGCAGCGTCTCGGCGACCAGATCCCGGCGCGCGCGGGACGGGAAGGGGATGCCCAGCCGGTTCCCGTCGATGCCGAGCGCCACCACGTCGCGGACCCGCAGCGGCATGTCCGGCTCGATCAGCAGCTTCTGCGGGACATAGCCGATCAGCGAGCCGGTGTGACGGCGGCCGGCTTTCCCCGGCGGCCGCCCGGCGATGGTGACGGTGCCCGCGGTGGGCGGCTGGAGCCCGAGGATGACCCGCAGGATGGTCGTCTTGCCGGCGCCGTTGGGGCCGATCAGGCCGGTGAGCTCGCCGGGCTGGATGGTGAAGCCGACGCCGGCCAGGACCTCCCGGCCGGACAGCCGGACGCTGATCCCGTCGAGCCGGAGCAGGTCGCCGGGATCCGGGCGGTGGGCGCTATCGGTCATCACAGTTTCTCTGCCGACTTCTTGCTGGCGATCGCCTGCTGCAGGTCCCGTGTCTCGGCCAGCATCCAGGACTGGTAGTCGTAACCCGGCTGCGGCATCGTCTCGTAGACCCCCACCACCGGGATGCCGTTCTGCTTCGCGAGCGCGATGAACGACTGCGTCAGCGTATCGGTCACCTGCTGGTTGTAGACCAGCACCGCGACCTTGCGCTGCGTGAACAGGTCTCGCTCCAGCGCGACATCCTGGGCGGACGGGTCGACGCCGTTCATGATGCCGGCCTGGAACGCGAACGGCGTGCGGATGTCGGTCCCGGCCGCCTGCAGCAGGTAGTCTGCCACCGGCTCGGTGACCGCGACCGGGGTGCCGGCGTATCGGGCCCGCACCGCCGCGAGGGCCCGCTGCCACGGGGCCAGTGAGCCGGTGAAGGCCAGCGCGTTCGCGCGGAAGTAGGACGCGTGCGCCGGCTGGATCTTGGCCAGGCCGCCGGCGATGGCGGCTGCGACGGCCGGCATCACCGACGGCTTGTACCACAGGTGCGGGTTCGGCGTGCTGTCCGGCAGGCCGAGCAGCTTCTGCACGTCGATGACCGTACGGGCCGAATCCGGCACCGCGTTCTCGATCGAGTTCATGAACGTGTCGTAGCCGAGGCCGTTCTGCACGACGAGCTGCGCGGAGCTGATCTCCCTGGCGATGCTCGTGCTGGCCTCGAACGTGTGCGGGTCGGTGCCCGGGTTGCTCATGATGGCGGACACGTGCACGTACCGCCCGCCGACCTGCTGAATGACGCTGGCGTACTGGTTCTCCGCGCCGACCGCCGCGATCGTCCCGGCGGCCGCGGCGGACGGGACGGCGGCGGGGGCCGACGCGCACCCGGCGAGCAGGAGCGCGACGCCGCCGCCAAGGGCGGCGGCCAGGGCCCTGACGTGTCCGCGCATGACCATAATGATAATCATTTCTATTTGGCGCGGTCAAAGCAACGCTGTAACGTGCGGGTGTGACCACCTCGCAGCCGCAGCGCTCCGCGCAGCAGCCGCCGCGCGGCACCAAGGTACGCGGGACGCGGCAGGCGGCGGCGCTGGTGGCGGCGCTGGACAACCTGCCCGGATTCTGCAGCGCCCAGCAGATCCACGCCGAACTGCGGCGCCGCGGCGAGCACATCGGGCTCACCACCGTGTACCGGCACCTGCAGGTGCTCAGTGAGGAAGGCAGCGTCGACGCGATCCGCGATAGCAGCGGCGAGACGCTGTACCGGCAGTGCGGCACCAGCGCTCACCACCACCATCTGACCTGCCGCGGCTGCGGCAAGAGCGTCGAGGTGGAGGGCCGGGCGGTCGAGCAGTGGGCCGAGCGGGTGGCCAGGGACGCCGGGTTCACCGACGTGGGTCACACGGTGGAGCTGTTCGGCCGGTGCCCGGACTGCGCCGGCTCCTGAGAAGGACGCGCGCCTGGCCAGGCCCCGGGGGCTCAGGGCGGGTTTCCCTGGCCAGACCCGCGCTGGCCCCCGGACCTCGCGGGTCCGGGGGCCAGCTTTCCGGCCCGGGCGGAGCCGGGCTTACGCGGCGATCGCCTGGTCCGCCGTCGCGGGCTCCAGGGCGAGCTGGAGCACGTCCCGCACATCCGTCATCGGGTGCACGGTCAGCTTCTCCAGCACCTCGGCGGGCACGTCGTCCAGGTCCGGCTCGTTCCGCTTCGGGATCAGCACCGTCGTGATGCCGGCCCGGTGCGCGGCGAGCAGCTTCTGCTTGACGCCCCCGATCGGCAGCACCCGGCCGGTGAGCGAGACCTCACCGGTCATGGCCACGTCGTCACGCACCCGCCGGCCCGACAGCAGGGACGCCAGGGCGGTGGCCATCGTGACGCCGGCGCTCGGGCCGTCCTTCGGCACCGCGCCCGCCGGCACGTGGATGTGGACGCCACGGTCCTTCAGGTCGCCGACCGGCAGCTCCAGCTCCGCGCCGCGGGAGCGCAGGAACGACAGCGCGATCCGGGCCGACTCCTTCATCACGTCGCCGAGCTGGCCGGTCAGGGTGAGGCCGGTCTCGCCGGTCTCCGGGTCGGCCAGCGACGCCTCGATGAACAGCACGTCGCCGCCGGCGCCGGTCACCGCCAGCCCGGTGGCCACGCCGGGCACCGAGGTGCGGCGCTCGGCCTCGCCGAGGCTGGTCTCCGGCGTGAACCGGGGATGTCCCAGGTAGTCCCGCAGGCCGTCCGTGGTCACCGTGACCGGGAGCGTCGCCTCGTCCAGGGCGACCTTCGCGGCGATCTTCCGCAGCACCCGCGCGATGGCCCGCTCCAGCGAGCGGACGCCGGCCTCGCGCGTGTACTCGGCGGCCAGCATGTGCAGCGCGTCCGCGTCGAGCGTCACCTCGCCGGCCTCCAGCCCGGACTTCTGCAGCTGCCGCGGCAGCAGGTGGTCGCGCGCGATGACGACCTTCTCGTCCTCGGTGTAGCCGTCGAGCTGCACCAGGTCCATCCGGTCGAGCAGCGGGCCCGGCACGGTCTCCAGCACGTTGGCCGTGGCGATGAACACGACGTCACTGAGGTCGAGCTCGACCTCGAGGTAGTGGTCGCGGAAGGTGTGGTTCTGCGCCGGGTCGAGGACCTCCAGCAGCGCGGCCGCCGGGTCGCCCCGGTAGTCTGCCCCCACCTTGTCGATCTCGTCCAGCAGCACGACCGGGTTCATCGAGCCCGCCTCGCGGATGGCGCGGACGATACGGCCGGGCAGCGCGCCGACGTAGGTGCGCCGGTGCCCGCGGATCTCGGCCTCGTCGCGGACGCCGCCGAGCGACACCCGGACGAACCTGCGGCCCATGGCCCGGGCCACCGACTCACCGAGCGAGGTCTTGCCGACGCCGGGCGGGCCGACCAGCGCGAGGACGGCGCCGCTGCGGCGGCCGCCGATCACGCCCAGGCCACGCTCGGACCGGCGCTTGCGCACGGCCAGGTACTCGACGATGCGCTCCTTGACGTCATCCAGGCCGGTGTGGTCCTCATCCAGGATCCGCCGCGCGCCGGCGATGTCGTAGGAGTCCCCGGTCCGCTCGTTCCACGGGATGTCGAGCACGGTGTCCAGCCAGGTCCGGATCCAGCCGGTCTCCGGCGAGGCATCCGGCGTGCGCTCCAGCTTGGCGACTTCCTTCAGCGCCGCCTCGCGCACGCTGGCGGGCAGGTCCGCCGCCTCGACCCGGGCCCGGTAGTCATCCTCCTCGGTGGAGGGGGCACCGGACAGGTCGGCAAGCTCCTTGCGGACCGCGGCGAGCTGCTGCCGCAGCAGGAACTCCCGCTGCTGCTTCTCCATGCCCTCCTGGACGTCCTTGCGGATCGATTCCGCGACGTTCAGCTCGGCCATGTGCTCTTTGGTCCAGCCGATGATCAGTTCCAGCCGCTCCACCAGGTCCGCGGTCTCCAGGATCTGGAGCTTCTGGGCGGCGCTGAGGTACGCGGCGTAGCCGGACCGGTCGGCGATCACCGACGGGTCGGTGAGCTGCTGAATCGCGTCCACGACCTGCCAGGCCCCGCGGTTTTGCAGCATGGCGATGACCAGCGACTTGTATTCCTTAGCCAGCTCGTCGGCGCGCGGGCCGCCGCCGGTCTCCTCGATAACGGTGCCCTCGACCCACAGGGCGGCGCCGGAGCCGGTGGTGCCGGAGCCGATCCGGACCCGGGACAGACCGCGCACGACCGCGCCCGGCTCACCGCTGGGCAGCCGTCCCTCCTGGTCGACAACGGCCAGCGTGCCCACTCCGGCGAGCCCGCGGCCGGCCAGCCGGGGAACCAGCAGGACGCGCGGCTTGGCCTCGGACCGGATACCCGGGACCCGGGCGGCGGCCGGCACGCGCGCCGCGTCGATCGCGGCCCGCACCTCCTGCTGGGACATTTCGAGCGGCACCACCATCCCGGGCAGGACAACCTCGTCGTCCAGGGGCAGCACCGGCAGTGTGAGCTGTTCGCTCATCTGGCCTCCAAAGATTGAGTCAAACACACTCAAGAAAGAAGAGGCCGAAATAATTTCCCGTGCATGTTCTCTGTCAGCGAAGCGGCCGTAGGGCCCCCAAAAGCCCGCTCTGGCCTGCCTAAACGCCTCGCGGCGGGTGTCCGGCCCGCGGGCGGGGCCGACCCCACCCTGCTCACCGCCGGGGAATGGGCTGCCCCGGGGAACGGCCGGCCCCGGGGTGCGGCCGGCTCAGCCGGCCGATGTCGTGCCCGGCCGGGTCGTGGTGCGCGCGCAGGTAGGGCCGCGGCAGGGCCGAAGACGGCCCGCTCGGCGCTGAGCTTCTTGTCCCGCTCAGTGTCCACAGCCCTGGACCGGAGGTACACCAGCGCCTCCCGGGATGTTGATCGCGACCGGGCAGACCTCGTAGCAGGCACCGCACAGGCTGGAGGCGTACGGCAGCGACCGGTCCACCGGTGTGGACATGCCCCGCAGCGGACGATCGCCAGGTCCTTGCGCACCTGCTCGCGCAGCTGTGTCAGCCCGCGTTCCGCCGCGCTACCCCCGCGTGTAGTGCCATCCCTGCTGTGAGCCACCCCATCCTCCTCAGTCCATGGTTGGCGGGGAAGGGGTGTCCACCACTCTGGCCAGGCGGGCGCTGCCCTTCAACCGCTAGGAGGAGTTATTAGGACGGGGCTTGCGCCCGGGCAATTCGGGTCAGCACGTTACCGGACGAGCGGGCACCGCTCCGGCCTGGACGGGACACGCTTCGCTGAGCTATACATCGGATGATTTCCGGCGCCAGCCGGGCAAACGACCGGGAGGACACACCAGCGAGCGGACGCGGCGCCTCAAGGCGCCCCCGGGAGCGAGCCATAAGCACAGCAGGCGGGAGGTACAGGATGAGCGGGCCAGGCACTGGGCCAGCCGGCGGCCAGGGCGGGGACGGCGAGTTCGCCGGGCTGTCCGCGCTGGTGACGGGCGGGGCCTCGGGCATCGGGCTGGCCACCGCCCGGCTGCTCGCCGGCCGGGGCGCACGGGTGGCGGTGCTGGACCGCGACCCGGCCGGCGCCGGCCACGGGCTAGTCAGCGTGATCGCCGACGTGACCGACGACGACGCGGTGGTCCGAGCGGTCGGCGAGGCCGTGGTGGCGGTCGGCGACCGGCTCGATATCCTGGTGAACAACGCCGGCATCGGAGCCGCCGGGACGGTGGCGGACAACTCCGACAAGGAATGGCGGCACGTCCTGGACGTCAACGTGCTGGGCATGGTGCGCACCAGCCGGGCGGCGCTGTGGCACCTGCGCCGCGCTGCGGCGGATATGGGGCAGGCCGCGATCGTGAACACGTGCTCGGTGGCAGGGATCGCCGGGCTGCCGCAGCGCGCGCTGTATTCGGCCAGCAAGGGCGCGGTGTACGCGCTGACGCTCGCGATGGCCGCGGACCATGTCCGGGAGGGCATCCGGGTGAATTGCGTGACGCCGGGGACGGCGGACACCCCGTGGATCGGCCGCCTGCTCGACACCGCACCCGACCCGGCCGCCGAGCGGATCGCACTGAACGCCCGCCAGCCGATAGGGCGCCTGGTCTCGGCGGATGAGGTGGCCGCCGCGATCGCCTACCTGGCCAGCCCGCTGGCCGGTGCGACGACCGGCACCGCCCTGGCCGTTGATGGCGGCATGTCCGGCCTGCGGCTGCGGCCACCGTCCGGTTCCTGACGCGGGCCTGGCACCATCGAGCCAGCCGAGCGGCGCGGAGGCCCCAGATGATCATCGACGCGCACCATCACGTCTGGGATCCCGGGTCCCGGCGGCACGCCTGGCTCACCAGCCTGCCCCGGCGCAGCTGCCGGCCGCGCTGCGGGTCAGCACCGAGCTGGACAGCGTGCGGTTCGTGCTGGACCACGCCGGCAAGCCGGAGATCGCGGAGAACCGGCTGGAGCCCTGGGCCGGGCTCATCGCCGAGATGGCCGGGCTGCCCAACGTGACGTGCAAGGTGTCCGGCCTGGTCAGCGAGGCCGGGCCGTCGTGGTGCACGGAGGACTTCACGCCCTACCTGGACCGCCTGATCGAATCATTCGGGCCGGGACGGCTGATGTTCGGATCGGACTGGCCGATCTGCACCCTGGCAGCCAGCTACCGGGACGTGCTTTCACTGGCCCGGGCGCTGCTGGAACCGCGGCTGAGCGCCGCCGAGCTGGACCTCGTGTTCAGCGGCACCGCCCTCGGCACCTACCGGCTGAGGCCGACCGGGTGACGCGCCCGCCGGGCTGGCCGCCGGCGTCCCCGGCGCGCCGGCCGGGGGCGGTGCCGTAGCTGGTGAGGGCTGCCGGTAGACCGGTGATCAGCCCTGGACCCGGGCGTATCCCTGGATCTGCGCGAGCGCCTGCTCGGCGGCCAGGCAGCCCGCGGTCGTGAGCTCCAGGTTGGCGAGTGAGGCCTCGTGGGTCCGCACGTCGGCCGCGGCCACGCAGTCGCTGACCACATAGACGGTGAACCCGAGATCCGTCCCGTGCCGGGCGGTCTGCTCGACGGTCAGGTTAGTGGCCACCCCGGTGACGTAGACCGTGCTGATCGACCGGTCCAGCAGCCAGCGGACCACGGCGTTCCCGGCCAGCCCGGACAGCTTCTGGTTGTCGGCGACGTGGGCGCCGGCCGCCAGCCCGGACATTTCCGGGATGATCCGGGCGCCGGGCGCGTACGGCCGGAACGACTCCTGCGCGTCACCCACCGCCCGCATGAAGCCGGTGTTGCGGACCAGGGAACTGCTCTTTTCCGGCACGGTGAACCGGGTGAACACGAGCTGCGCACCAGCGGCGCGCGCCGCGGCGTGGAACTCAACCGCCCGGCCGATGACGCCGCTGTGCGCGACCGGCTCGGCGAGCATCCCGCCGAAGAAACCCTCCGGCTTGATCACGTTAACCTGCCAGTGCAGCGCAAGCACCGCGGCTCCCGGCGGGGGAACCGCAGCATCCTGGGGATCTGTCATGGCTACGATCTTCCCCGCCGCGGGCCCGCAGAACCGGCGTTTTCGCCGGGCACGCGCGACAGGTAAGGCTTCTTCGCAATGTTTGGGCGCGTAACTGGGACGTTTCCGGCCAGAGGGGCCCGGGGAATCCGGGAAGGCGGCCGCCCGGGGGCACAGGACCGGGGCGGGCCGTGACACCGGAAGTAGCGTTAACCGGCCGCCTTTGCTGTTCGATGTACGGCCACGGCGGTAGTCAGCGCCAGATGTCAGAGCCCCATGGCATGCTCTGGTGTCGTGCAGGTCAGGTACCGGTACCGCATTTACCCCGTGTGCCCCGAGCCTGGGCAGCAGCAGGCACTGGCGCGGGTGTTCGGATGCGCACGGGTGGTCTACAACGACTGTCTGCGGCTGCGGGATGCCTGCCATGCGGGCGGGGAGGAGATCAGCGACACCGAGGTGCAGCGCCGGGTAGTCACGCTCGCTAAGGCCACTCCGGAGCGGGCCTGGCTGGCCGAGGTCGCGTCGGTGGCGCTGGTGCATGATCCGCGACAACCAAGCGGTGCCGCCTGGTACCAATGGGGACATGCCCGATGCCAGCGCCAGCCCGCCCGCAGCGACCCTCCCCGGCCCCCGCGACGAGGCCGAACGCCTCCTGCGCTCGCTCGCCGGCGCCGGCGCCCGGCTCCGGGACGATCAGTGGACGGCCATCCGCGCGCTGCTGGAGGGCCGCCGCGCTCTCGTGGTCCAGCGCACTGGATGGGGCAAGTCCGCGGTCTACTTCGTCGCCACCGCGCTGCTGCGCGCGCGGGGCGCGGGCCCGGCCGTGATCGTCTCGCCGCTGCTGGCCCTGATGCGCAACCAGATCGAGGCCGCCGGGCGCGCCGGGATCCGGGCCCGGACGATCAACTCGGCCAATGCCGGTAACTGGCAGGAGATCTACCACGAGATCGCCGCGGGTGCCGTGGATGTGCTGCTGGTCAGCCCGGAGCGGCTGAACAATCCCGGCTTCCGCGACCGGGTGCTGCCCGAGCTGGCCGGGACGGCCGGCCTGCTGGTGATCGACGAGGCGCACTGCATCTCCGACTGGGGCCACGACTTCCGGCCCGACTACCGGCGGCTGCGCACCGTGCTGGCGTCGCTGCCGGCCGGAGTGCCCGTGCTGGCCACCACCGCGACGGCCAACGCCCGCGTCACCCGCGACGTCGCCGAACAGCTCGGTGCGGGCGGCCAGGACGAGACCGTGGTCCTGCGCGGGCCGCTGGACCGGGAGAGCCTGCATCTGTCGGTCGTGCCGCTGCCGGCCGCGCATCAGCGCCTGGCCTGGCTGGCCGAGCACCTCGGCGAGCTGCCCGGCTCCGGCATCATCTACACCCTGACCGTGGCTGCCGCGCACGAGACCGCGGCTTTCCTGCGCGGCCGGGGTCTGGCGGTCACCGCCTACAGCGGCCGCGACGACCCGGAGCAGCGGGTCACCGCGGAAGAGGACCTGCTCGCCAACCGGCTCAAAGCCGTCGTCGCGACCAGCGCCCTCGGCATGGGCTTCGACAAACCCGATCTGGGGTTCGTCGTCCACCTCGGCGCGCCGCCGTCCCCGGTCGCCTATTACCAGCAGATCGGCCGGGCCGGCCGCGGCGTCCCGCGCGCCGAGGTCATCCTGCTGCCCGGCCGGGAAGACCGTGACATCTGGGCATACTTCGCCTCGCTGGCGTTCCCGCCGGAGACAGTTGTCCGGCAGACGCTCGCCGTACTCGGCGAGGCGGGCCGCGTGCTGAGCTCGGGCGCGCTGGAGACCCGCGTCGACCTGAGCCGCGGCCGCCTGGAGACCATGCTGAAGGTGCTGGATGTGGACGGCGCGGTGCGCCGCGCCCCCGGCGGCTGGCAGCCGACCGGCCAGCCATGGTCCTACGACGCGGAACGGTACGCCCGGGTGGCCGCAGAACGGTCGCGCGAGCAGCAGGCCATGCTCGATTACGCCGCGGGCGGCGGCTGCCGGATGGAGTACCTGCGCCGGGAGCTGGACGATCCGGCCGCCGGGCCGTGCGGGCGATGCGACAACTGCACGGGGCGGCGCTGGCCGGACCGCGTCTCGGAGGCCGGCGCGGCGACCGCGCGGGAGCGGCTGATGCGGCCCGGCGTCGAGATAGCGCCGCGCCGGATGTGGCCGTCCGGGATGACGGACCTGGGGATCGCGGTCTCCGGGAAGATCCCGCTGGACGCGTGCGCCGGCCCAGGCCGCGCCCTGGGCCGCCTGACCGACGTGGGCTGGGGGGCCAGGCTGCGGTCGCTGCTGGCCGACGGGGCAAGAGATGAGCCGGTGACCGACGAGCTCACCCGCGCGCTCGTCGCGGTACTGGCCGCCTGGGACTGGGCACAGCGCCCGGCGGCGGTCGCGGCGCTGCCGTCGCGGACCCGGCCCCTGCTGATCGAAAGCCTCGGCGAGCGGATCGCAGACATCGGGCGGCTGCCCTATCTCGGCACGCTGGGCTACGCGGACGGCGGGCCCGGGCCACGGCGGCACAACAGCGCCCAGCGGCTGCGGACACTGTGGGACGCGTTCACCGTGCCCGGCACGCTGGCCGGCCCGCTGGCCGGACTGGGCGGACCGGTCCTGCTCATCGACGACCGGGTGGAGACGGGATGGACGGTCACCGTGGCCGCGAAACTGCTCCGGGAGGCAGGCGCCCCCGGCGCGCTGCCTCTCGTGCTCGCGGTGACCGCGGGCTGACCGCCCGCGGCCCGGGGCCGTCGCTGGGACGCGCGGATCCGGCCCGGGGCCCGGCCACGCGGCGGCGGCCCACCTCAGCGGCGGGCGACCTCAGACATGGCCGCTCACCATGTGCGGCACGTACGGCTCCTCCAGCTGGCGCATTGGGCAGCCCTTGTGCCTGGACTGCTACGACTATGCCGGAGCGGTCCTGTGGAACGCCCACGCCGGAGAGCTGTGGCGGCGCTTCACTCAAGCGCTTCCGGCCGTCTTCGCGCGAACGCTCGGCGTCAGTCGTAAGCGGTTGCGAACGGCGCACATGCTCGGCTATGGAGGACACTTCTCCACCAAAAGCCACCGCTTCTCGACCACACTCGGCGCGCTCCGGCAGACACGCGCCGACCACCGCGCGGACCAAGCCCGCCACATCCTCGGCCTGCCCGATTCCGGCGGACGCAAGACGATCACGATCACGGAGTGGCGCTACGCGGGAAGTGGTCTGGGGCACGGGGAGCACTTCTGGCAGAACTCGCGCGCAAGAACATCGACACGGCCCGGAGCATCGCACAGAAGCCAACGGGCTAGGGTCGGCACCGTGGCTGGTGATGGTGAACAGCGAGTCCTCTACGTCGTCGTCTGCGCCGCTCCTGCTGCGGCCGACGTTGGGGCCCTCGTCCGGCTGGCCCAGAGCGCCGGTTGGCGGGCATGTGTGATCACCTCGCCGATGGGACGGCGCTTCGTCGACACCGATCAGCTCGCTGAACTGACTGGGGAGCCGGTACGAAGCGAGTACCGCATGCCGGACGAGCCGGACGAACTGCCCGCCGCCGATGCTGTGATCGTCGCTCCGGCAACGTTCAACACGATCAACAAGTGGGCCTGCGGCATCGCCGACACCTTCGCGGTCGGGTTGCTGTGCGAGCTGACGGGCTTCGGCGTGCCGATCGTGGCGGTTCCGCTGCTGAAAAGCGCCCTCGCCCATCACATCGCCTTCGGGGCGAACCTGGATGCGCTGCGCTCGATGGGAGTGCGGGTGCTGTTCGATCCGTATGCACCACCGCATGCCCGCATGCCAACCTGGGAACAGATCCTCACAGAGCTTCACGCGCTGCTGGACAGATAACCGCCAGGCAAAGGGCACAGGGTTGGACGCTCGCGCCGAGATCGGCCGCCGCATCGCACGCCAGAGACGACGGCGTGGCTTGAGTCAGACCGTGCTTGCCGAACTGGTCGGCCGCTCGGAGAGTTGGCTGAGCCAGGTGGAGCGCGGACTGCGTTCGATCGACAGTCACTCCGTCCTCGTCCGGCTCGCCGAGGTCCTGGGCGTGGAAATCAGCCAGCTCACACCCAACGAGACGGATACGGAGACCGTGAAATACGAGCCGGTGGCGGGCATCCGCGAAGCCATGACGCGTTATGGGGCCCTGCCTGGTGTCATCAATTCGCGCGCGTACGTGGGCCGTCGGCCACGTCTGCGCTGGCTGAGCCATGAGATGCGCCGGGCCAACGGCCTCTATCAAGCCGCCCGATACGACGAGGCCGGACGGCTGCTGCCAGGACTCATCGACGC
>Ga0335081_10005617_pt1 | contig 19854 bp, 18 predicted proteins | sample Lox_Sample_35_FD_206713 | JGI IMG/M metagenome (GOLD analysis project Ga0335081, IMG submission 206713) | Soil microbial communities from Loxahatchee National Wildlife Refuge, Florida, United States - Lox_Sample_3.5 | ecosystem: Environmental > Terrestrial > Soil > Wetlands | place: USA... | reverse complement strand
GCTGAATAGCCGTCCAGGTGCCCGAAGCTCTCCTGCATGTAAGTGCCTTTGACGTACTTGAATGGCGTGTAGCGGTCCTGGAGCTGGGCCACCAATTCTGTGCTATCGAGTCCCTTGGGATTGCGCGCGTAGAGCTGCAGGCTGAGCGCGGCGTAGAACATCTGCTGCCGGACTTGCAGACCGCGGCCGAAATCGTCGGCGACCTTCATGCGCCTGGCAACATCGACCGGAAGCGGATCTCCCGTCTTGTAGTGCTTGGCGAAGGTCTGCAGCACGCCCGGGTCCCACGCCCACTCTTCGAGCATCTGCGAGGGCGCTTCGATGAAGTCCCACTCGATGTTGGGGCCGGACCAGCGTGTGTTGCCGCTGAAGACCTGGTGGAGCAGGTGGCCGTACTCGTGGAAGAAGGTGACCACGTCACCGTGCTCCATAAGGCCGGGATCATTGCCGCTCGGCTGCGGGAAGTTGCACACCAGCGCGGCCTCAGGCAGCGTCCGACCGCGCTTGCCGCTGGCCATGCCGAAGGTGGCGTAATGCTTGTACTTGTTCTCGCGCGGGAACATGTCGAAGTAAATTCGCCCCAGCAGGCGGTCGCCATCGTAGACATCGTAAACTTCAACATCCGGGTGCCAGACCTGGGCATCCGGCACGCGGCGATAGGTGATTCCGAACATCTTGCTGGTCATGTCCATGATCCCCTGCTTCACCTTGGCGTACTGGAAATAGGGACGCACGGTGCGGGCATCAAAATCGTATTTCTCAGCGCGGACCTTCTCGGCCAGATACGTGCTCTCCCAGGGATAAACGACCGTGGCTTTAGGATAGTCCTGCCGCTTGCGCTCGAGCAATTCCTGGTAATCGTGCTCCATGCGCGCGTGGGAAGCTCCGGCGATCTTCTCGATAAAATCGGCAGCGTTCTTCTCACTGCCGATCATCTTGTCTTCAGTCACGTAGTCCGCCCAGTCCTTGTAGCCAAGCAGCGTGGCCAGTTCGTAGCGCTCTTTAAGCAGCTCGGCAAGTGTCTCCAGGTTTTTGGGGTGCGCTCGCTGCCGGTAAAGTTTCCAGAATTCCTCGCGCGCCCGGCTGCTGGTGGAGTACGTCATAAACGGAATGTAGTCAGTATTGTCGGTGGCGAGAGTGGACTTGCCGTCGGCGCCGGGCTTGTGGGAGCTGCGGAAATCGTCGGGCAGGCCGTTGAGTTCGGCGGGATCAATTTCCATTTTGCGCACGTCGGAACTGATGTTGTGGCCGAACTGCTGTCCGGTCTTGACCAGTTGCTCGCGGAGACTCTTGACTTTGGAACGGGTAGCGTCGTCACGATCCACGCCAGCCCGGCGGAAATCTCGCAGCGTGCGCTCGAGGTAAAACTTCGCTTCGGCGTCGAGCTTGGAGCGATCAAGGTTGGCGAGGGCATCGTAGATACCGCGGTCGAGCGAAAAATCCGTGTTTAGAGCGTCGGCTTCCTGTTCGCATTTCTCCGCCGCCGAACGCATCTCGGCCGTGGGCTCCACTTCGCGGGCCAAGCTGGAGCGCGCCAGAGCATTACCTAACGAAAGTTCGGCCTCGTCGAAGGCATCGAGCGCGGCCAAGGGCTCGCGCGGCGCCTTCATGGTCTTGAGCGCGGCCATCTGCGACTTGGCGCGGTCCATGTCGGCATGGCAGGCCGAGGCATACTGATCGGGCGTGCCCGCCATGATGGAAGCTGCGGTAGTCGCGGGCATCGTCTCGGCCGCCAGGCAAGCAGCGCACCATGCGGCAAGGAGCAAGAGAACAGCGATTGGACGTAAAAAATGCACAGGAATCTCCATTGGCTTATTGGACTTGGGCATGAGCAAAACGTAAGCGAGCAGACTTAGAGTCTAAATTGCCGGCTCCCGGTTGGGAAGGCCCCTAGCGCTCGACCAGCGCTTCCAGCGTGGTGAAGAACTCAGGATAGGAAATCTGCGCAGCACCAGCGCCGTGGATCAGCGTGTCGCCCGTGGCACGCAGCGCGGCAACAGCAAACGCCATGGCGATGCGGTGGTCGCCCGCCGAATCGACCTCCGCGCCATGAAGTTGCTGACCGCCGGGAACCTGCAAACCGTCATCACATTCCTCGACGCTAGCTCCCATTGCGCGCAGATTGGCGGCGACGGCCGCAATTCGGTCCGATTCTTTTACCCGCAGTTCGCCCGCATCGCGAATCTCGATCCCCCCAGTCGTGTACGGTGCGATGGCGGCCAGCACCGGCAGTTCATCAATGAGCGCGGCCGATTGCGCCCCGGCGATCGTACTGCCCTTCAATTCCGCGCCTTGCACGGCGAAACTTCCGACCAGCTCTCCATGATGCTCCTCGAGGTTAACCACCGAAATCCGACAGCCCATTCCCATAAGTACGTCTAACAGCACGGCGCGCGTGGGGTTCATCAGGACCGCATCGAGCAAGAGGTTCGACTCCGGAAATAACGCGGCAGCGCAGAGAAAGAAAGCAGCCGAGGAGATGTCGCCGGGAACCAGAGCTTCGATGGCGTGCAGCTTCTGCCCACCGCTCATGGTGACGCGGTTGCCGTCGCGCGTGAGTTCAGCGCCGAAGGCCTGGAGCGCCAGCTCCCCGTGATCGCGCGTGCGCACCGGCTCTTCGACGGTGCTCGTGCCCCGCGCAAACAGGGTCGCGAACAGGATCGCCGTTTTAACCTGCGCGCTGGCTACGGGCAACTTGTAGTCGATGGCTTGCAGCCTGTTTCCGGCAATGCGCAGCGGTGGCCGTGCGCTGGGGCCGGCCTCGATGCGCGCGCCCATTTTGTTGAGCGGTTCGATCACGCGAGCCATTGGCCGCCGCGAGAGCGATTCGTCGCCGGTCAGCTCGCTGGAAAATGGTTGTCCGGCAAGCAGGCCGGAGAGCATGCGCATGGTCGAGCCGGAGTTGCCGCAGTCAAGCGGCGAGCGCGGTGCGCGCCACGGCGAGCCCTCGATTTCGACAGCGCCGTTTTCGCCGCGCCGGATGGTCGCGCCGACGGCCGCAAGCGCTCCCAGCGTGCTGGCGCAGTCGGCGCCGGTCGAGAAGTTGCGCAGCCGCGTGGTCCCTTGCGCAAGCGCGCCCAGCATGGCATAGCGGTGAGAGATGGATTTATCGCCCGGCAGGCGGACGGCCCCGGCGATGTTCTTGGCGGGATGGATGACGATGTCGCCCAGCGGCGTCACGAGCGGCTACGATGCCGCGCCCGCGCGCGCCGCAGTCAGCACGTCCTGCGGCACTTCCTGCGCGCTCAACTGCAGCTCGAAGCGCGGACCCTCGGCGTGGCGTCCCCAGCGCTCCACTCTCCACTGCGCGCGCAGAAACTTGATGCCCGCGTGCTTCGACAGATCGAGCAAAAGCGGGTGCTGGCCGCGATAGAACTTCTGCGGAAAAGCAAGCAGCGGCTTATCGCCCCAGGCGGCGCCGTCGGCCGAGCCCCAGACGGAGACGTCGAGCGATTGCTGCTCGATGATGTCGGTGACATTCAGGGTGACGAGCAGGACCTTGCCGGCAACGGAAGAGACATCGACGACGGACCCATCGCCTTTTTCGCGAATGACGGTCCTCTCGGGGATCAACGAAGCATTGAACATGACACGGCGATTCTAGTCGGCGGGACGGGGATTTTCCAGCCGCGCAATCACCACGTCTTCAGCCCGTCGAGAAATCCACGAATGGCCTTGCCCGCTGCCTCTTGCTGTTCGAAGACCGCGTAGTGTCCGGCGCGAGGGATCACCTGCAGGCGACTGCCGGTGATCTGGCGCTGCATGGACTCGGCCTCGCTGAGCGGGGTCAGCGTGTCCTCGGCGCCGACCATCACCAGCGTGGAAACGTTGATGGTCTTCAGGTCGGCGGTGGAATCGGGACGTGACGCCATTCCGCGCTGCACGGCCGCAATCCCGGCGGCCGAGGCTTCCAGCATCATCTTGCGGGCGCGCTCGACCAGGTCGGGGCGCGTGGTGCGGGTGGTGTCACCCAGCAGCTTGGGGATCATGCTGTCGATGAATGGGACTGGCCCTTGCTTCTCGACTTCATCAGCAGCTTTGAGGCGGTTGGCGCGACCTTCATCGCTGTCGGCGCCGGCGCGCGTATCGCACAGAATGAGGCCGGAGACGCGGTCACGATGACGCCGCCACAGCTCGAACAGTATGTATCCGCCGATGGAAACGCCGGCGTAGACGGTCTTGCCGAAAGCGCAAGTCTCGGCAAGCCGCACCAAGTCGGCCGCGTGCTTCTGCATGGTCGCGGGACCGTCGCCGGGGTTGGATTGCCCGTGCCCGCGCAGATCGGGAAGGATCAGCCGATAACGGCCGGCCAGCAACTCGGCCGCCGGCAGCCAGACTTTGTGGTTCGCCGGGAACGGATGTAGCAAAACGACGGGCGGACCATCGCCCATAACGGTGTAGAAGAGCTCTGCGTCGTCACTGCTGAAGCGCATGCTTCAGGGATTATGCACTTTTTCGGCGTTCACCGGGGCGGCCGGCAGCAACGGCGGCTCGTTTGGCATCACGATCCAGGCAATGATGTAGGCGATGACACCGGCGCCTCCGGAGAGGAACGCGCCTACCAGCCACACCACGCGCATCAGGCTGATATCGAGATCGAAATACTCGGAAAAACCCAGGCAAACGCCGGCAATTTTTCGGCCCAGACGCGGGCGGATGAGCCGCTTGCGGGCCGAAACCGCGCCCACGCGCTTGCCGCAGTAGGCGCAGACCTGGGCGTCATCCTGGATTACCTTGCCACAGTAGTTGCAATACATACGTTCTCTCCCACTCAACATAGGATACGCCGGCGGAGGGCGGCGGTTCCTTCCCCGGTGAAATATTTAAGGATTGCGGTACGGCTCTTTCAGATACCGGCGGGCGATCTCGGCGCTGGGCGAGCCGGCATTGGCCATGATGACGGCCTGGTACTTCTTCACCGCCTGCTCGCGCTCGTGCAGCAAGTCGTACATCTCGCCGGCGGCCAGGTTGGCCTTTTCGAGCAGGTCGCTGTCGGCCGTGGGCGACTCGCGGACCGATTCGTAGGCTTCGGCGGCGCCGGCATAATCGTGCTGTCCGCGCAGGGCCTCGCCCAGCCCGAAGGCAGCCAGCTCAAGATGAGGATGGAAGTAGACGTTGCCCTGGCGTCCCAGTGCGAGCACGTTGCGGTAGGCGGCGACCGACTCGGGCCCGCGGCCGGCGTCCTTGAGAATGTTGGCCTCCTCGAGCGCGAAGAGATAGTTGCGGGGATGGGTCGCGGTGAGGCCGCGCACCACGGCGAGCGCGTCCGCAAAGCGCTGCTCGCGGCGAAGGAAGAGTGCCAGTGCGACACGGGCGTCCAAACTTGTTTCGCCGCCGGCATTCGCAGCGTCATAGAGATACTGCAGCCCTTTCTGCTTGTTGCCGTTCAGGGCCACCAGAGATGCCGCGGCCTTCACCGCCCAGGGCAGGCTGCCGGCGACGTAGTTGTGGACGCCGACGATCGTCTTGGCATCAGCGTAGTCGGGCGCGAGCTTCAGAACTTCCTCGTGATCGCGTCGCGCGCCGATGGCGTTGCGCAGTGCAGGGAACCAGGCTTTATCCACCAAACCCATGTACTCGGCGCGCAGGGCTCGGCTGAGGCCGCGGGCGTAGAGCGCCTGCACGTCTTTCGGGTCTTTGGCAAGCTGCTGCGCGGAAAGCAGCAGCGCCCGGTCGGTAAGCTGATTGACCTCGGCGCTCACCTTGGGGTCAAAGGGGAATTTCTTCTTAACCAGAAAGCTGTTGTTCGAATACAGGCCGGTGTCGAGAGCGCCCACGCGATAGAGCTCGCGATAGAACACCGCGCTCAACAGATGGTTGACGGCGAAGGGGTCGTCGGGATGCGCCTTCAGCTCCTTCTCAAAATCGCTGACCGCGCCGTCGTAGTCGAGATCGTAGTAGTGGTCGAAGCCGCTGCGCGTAAGCGCATCCTGCGGAGGCGGACCGGTGATCGAAGCGGCGCGCAGGGGGGGTAGTGCTAGTGTTAACAGCGAGCACACCAAAACAGCGGCCAGGAAATGGCGGCCTGCGAAAGGAGAAGCGTAGGAATTCATCAGGGGAACCGAGGTACCTGCAGTGTATCTGATGGCCTGTAGATTCCAAAACCACCGGAAGCGTTGTAATTCTTGCTTGGTGTAAGCCGCTCACGACCATGAGCTGGGTCACAGTACTCATTGAAAAAAAACGGTTTGCGCCGCTTTTTCTATTGGTCATTGGGTTGCGACCGCGGGGGCGGGGGAGCTGTAGACATGGAGAACATCGCCACTGACGCGCAGAACCGCGGAGAGTTCTGGAGGCCGCCCCTCGCAAGCCATCTGGGAGCTAAGCCTTCGGTTGAAGCCGCGAGTTGCGGCAGCTGCGGAACCCAGTTTGTTATCGGCTCTCGGTTCTGCCACAGTTGCGGTGCCCAACACACCACGCAGCCTGCGACTCACCACTTTCAGTGGCTGCGATCTTTGAAGACCCTTCGTCTCCAGGAACGGCTCGGTCTGCCGTGGACGTCGGTAATAGCACTCAGCATCGGCACCCTCTGCACCCTTGCGGCGATTGGCACCGGGCTGGTTTATACCGCTGACACGGTGCTGGACTGGCAGGCCGTGCAGATTTGGCGTATTGAATGGCTGCTCGCAGCGGTTGCTGCTTTTCTGGCGGGAATCCTTCTGCGGTCCGCCAGCCCGCGCAAGCTCGAATAGCGACGCCCGCAATGTTGGCCTTATGATTCTCGGTTGTGTCCCGGAATTAAACGCTAATGTGCCCCTCGCGAGCCCTTTGGTGCCTAATTGGGCCATGGAATGGCGCCAGTGTCTGCTCAATCTGCCGCAGCGGCTTCCAACTACGGCCAAATCATGAGCTTGCCGTTAGTGAGGAAAGGCACGCCGTTTGGAAGCTCTGCTGCTATCAGACAGCAACATGGCACGCCAAGCATCCGCACCGGCGCAAAGTCGATATGTTGAGGTCGGCGGTTATCGTGTCCCGGTTGGAAGCAGTGCGATTCACTTCTACTACACCAAACCTGAGCAACAACGCCTGCTTGGATTTCTGATCGAGGGCGTAGCTCGCCACGAAAAGGTCTTTATCGCCTCTGCCGAGAATGCGTCTGAAGCCTTGTCCGATGGCTTGGAGATGCTTGGCGTTCGCCAGTCAGAACAAGAAATGACCAGGCTTGAAATCACTTCCAACCTGCGCACCAGCCTTAGTGTTATCGCGAACAGCGTTAGAAACACGCTCGGGCGCGACCAGCGTTCCTGTGTCCGTTTGCTCTGCGACTTTGGTTTGATGATCGGACAAGAAGCAATCTCCGAACTGGAAAACTCTCTGCACTCCGGGCTGGCCGGGCTGGACCTGGTCGCTGTCACTCAATACGATGGCCGCGGCTTTGGCACCCCCATCACGATTGAGCAGTTCCACAACCATGCCTTGGCCATCGTGGGCAGCGCTTTCTTTCATCAAAACCGCTATTGCAGCTCGCCCGAAGCCTATCGCCACAAGCGCGTGACGGCGGGGCGCAAGTAATCTGGAAAGTCCTCAACGTTTTCCGAGCTGCTCACTCTTCGCTACCGCGCACATTAGGGTGCATCGGAATTGAAACATCCGGCGCAGGACGCGGTTGTTCATCCGTGCGGTAGAGGTGGTGTAGTGGACCCGTGCCCTTGCCAAGGGGCAACGCCCGGCTGATGGCCTTGGTCACGTAGGCTTTGGCGAGAACGATGGCGTACTGCAACTGGCGTCCCTGGGCAAGGTTGGCGGCAAGTGCAGTGGCGAAGGCGCAGCCGGTACCGTGCGTAGAAGTCGAGCGCAGGCGCTCGGAGACAAATTCCAACTGCTCGATGTTCCCCTCCGGCAGAGCGGTGCTGAGCACATCGATGGCGCGCTCTAGGTGCCCTCCTGTGACCACAACGTTCTGTGCGCCCAACTCATGCAGCTTGCGCGAGGCCGCCTTCATCTGCTGAAGATCTCCCACCGGAAGTCCGGTGAGCACCTCCGCTTCATAGAGGTTGGGAGTAATCACGGAAGCCAGAGGCACGAGCACCTTAAGCAGTCTGGCTATGCCCTTCTCATCGAGCAAGGCCGCGCCGGAGGACGCCTTGAGGACCGGATCGAGCACCACGTGAACTGGCCTCGCACTTTCGAGGTATTCAGCCACTGCATCTACGATCTCGGCAGACCCCAGCATGCCGATGCGGACGGCTGTGGGAGGCATATCGGAAGCCAGTTCGTGGAGTGTCTCTTTCACAACCTCCGGTGAAACGGGCTCGACTCGCCGCACGCCGGTGGTTGTCTGAACCGTAAGCGCAGTGATACAGGCGGTGCCGTAGCAGCCGTGGGCGGCAATGGTCTTAATGTCGGCGGTCACACCGGCGCCGCTGGAGGGGTCAAAGCCGGCGATTGTGAGTACGACTGGCGGCGCGGAGGGCATGGTTGCATGAATGTAACGGCAATCGCCCGCCGTGCAAAATAAATTCTTCACTTTTGCACAGTCTGCGAGCGGTGAGGAACCCGACGAAAACCGGCTCTACCGATGGTGGATATGCCCGGTCCCTGCCACCCGCGGCAACTTTAATGGTCCTGGGGCTATTGGATAGTACTTGATATCCCTCATCTCGCACATCGGAGACAGTGTTTGACAGGCCCTAGGGTATAGGTCCACGGATCCACCATGACCCTCATGCCGACAAAATGAGGCCTGCCGCCGAGTCCCGCTAACCTCCCAGATGGGGCTTACAGCCCGCAATTCCTTACTATGCAAGGCTTTGCATGGCGGTACAGAAGTAATGGTGCGTCGTCGAAGAAGATTGACTAGTGCCCTTTCCTTTCATACAATTAGCTAATCTCCAGGGAAAGGAACGGTAGCTAGTAGGTAGTCAGATAGACTGAAAGGACAACCAATGCGACGAGTACTACCCTGCATCATGGCAACGCTGGTTATGGTTGCTACCGTGGGGGCGGCACCCGCTACAAAGGGCCCGAAGTCTACGAAAGAAGGTCCCCCGAAGCACGAGAAACCGTACGAGGTCGGGAGTGCGTCCTGGTACGGAAAGCCATTCCATGGTAAGGCCACCGCCAGCGGTGAGCCATACGATATGTTCCAGTTTACGGCGGCACACCGGCAACTGCCACTAGGAACATGGGTTAAGGTCACTAACCTACGCAACGGCAAATGGTTGATGGTGCGCATAAATGATCGCGGACCGGTTCCGGAGAACCGGATCATTGACCTTTCCTATGGCGCAGCGGCCATGCTGGAGTTCCGACACGCTGGAATCGAAAGGGTCCAGTTGGACTTGGTTACTCCGCAAATGGTCGCGGCAGCCCAGAACGTGGGCGGCGAATGAGCGACACCTGGCAGACCGAACCTGGTCTGCTGGGTACCCACAGTCTCTACCGAGGCAAGCGATGAGGCCGGAAGACCGCCTGATTGTTGCCCTCGACGTGTCTTCCGCTGTTGAGGCGCTGAAAATCGTGCGGGCGCTGAGCCCCTCGATTTCGATCTACAAAGTCGGCAACCAGCTGTTTACCGGTGAAGGACCTGCCATAGTCCGGGAACTAGTTAGGTCCGGCAAGAAGATCTTCCTGGACTTGAAGTTTCACGACATTCCCAACACCGTGGCCAATGGGGTTCGCTCGGCAGCCGAGATGGGCGTTTCGATGCTGACCGTCCACGCTGCTGGAGGCCCGGCAATGCTCCGTGGCGCCGTGGAAGCGGCGAGGGAAGCCCGAAACCCACCGATGATTCTGGCGGTTACCGTGCTCACCAGCTTGTCCGACGCCGACTTGCGTGATATTGGAGTACCTAAACGCACTCGCGACCACGCCCTGGTTCTTGCGACCTTGGCCCAGAGCTCCGGTTGCGACGGGGTGGTAGCGTCGCCTCAGGAAGCGCGGTTAATCCGGCAGAATCTGGGCGCAGGATTTGCAATTGTTACTCCGGGAATCCGCCCGGCGGGTTCAGTAAAGGGCGACCAGGCGCGGGTGAATACCCCCGCAGAGGCTATTGCGGCAGGAGCGGACTATCTGGTCGTGGGAAGGCCCATCACAGAGGCAGCAGATCTGAATCGGGCGGCTGAAGAGATAACCGGGGAGATTGAACGCGCCGAGAAAAATTGAGCCATCGAATCACTGAGCCAGACGATAACTCAACGGCCCAAACACTCAACTCCTCTAAAGCTTCTCGAAGAATTCACAAGCCGAACAGGAAATATAGATTCCGCCGGGCACGCCCCGCTCGCGGTCTTTAATGCGTTTGACGATGCGCGTCGGCTTGCCGCATTTGGGACAGTCGTGACTCTTTGATGTGTCCATCACCTTCACTCGATCGGCCGTTTTCGCTACTTTGACCATGATTCGCTCCTGACAAAACTCTCCCCATCAGCGCCTGAAAATTGTTCGGGAGTAGAACGGAACGGCGACTCCGTCTCGCCGCAAAATCTTAGTTTACATGACCCGGCGACGCGTGTCGCTGGCGCAGAGTGCCTGCAACTCGCGCCTCCGCTACTCGTTGACCCTCCTCCACCGCTCTGGTAGGTTCTACTGTTCTTTCAGGCAAACACGCTCACCAGAGGAAGCAGGCTATGGCCATCAAGTTCCACGGTGTCGATTTCGCCGACTTCGATTCCCTGCTCTCGGACGATGAGCGCCTGGTACGCGACAGCACGCGGCAGTTCATCGAAGACAATCTCATCCCGATTATCGAGCAGTGCAACCGCGAAGGCCGCTTCCCGAAGGAGCTGGTCAAGCCCATGGCCGAACTCGGCTACTTCGGCGCCAGCCTGAAGGGCTATGGCTGCGCCGGCATGTCGAACGTCGAATATGGTCTGGTGATGCAGGAACTGGAGCGCGGCGACAGCGGCGTGCGCTCCTTCGTCAGCGTGCAGTCCGCGCTGGTGATGTATCCCATCTACACCTTCGGCAGCGACGAACAAAAAGAGCGCTGGCTGCCGGCGCTGCAAAAGGGCGAAGCCCTCGGCTGCTTTGGCCTGACCGAGCCCGACTTCGGCTCCAATCCTGGCGGCATGCGCACGCGCGCCCGCCGCGATGGCAATGAATACGTCCTGAACGGCGAGAAGATGTGGATCACTTCGGGCTCGATCTCCGACGTGGCCGTGATCTGGGCCAAGGTGGACGATGAAGGCGGCAAGGTCCGCGGTTTTCTGGTCGAGACCAACCGCCCCGGCTTTCGCTCCGCCGACGTTCACGGCAAGTGGTCACTGCGCGCGTCCGTGACCTCAAGCCTCTCGCTGCAGGACGTGCGCGTTCCCATCTGCAACCTGCTGCCAAAGTCCGACGGGCTGAAGTCGCCGCTGATGTGCCTGAACCAGGCGCGCTACGGTATCGCCTGGGGCGGCGTGGGCGCGGCCATGGCCTGCTACGACTGCGCGCTTCAGTATGCCGGCTTCCGCAAGCAGTTCCACGATCAGCCCATCGCCTCGCATCAACTGGTGCAGGAAAAGCTGGTGTGGATGATCTCAGAGATCACCAAAGCCCAGCTTCTGGTGCTGCAGGTGGGGCGCCTGAAAGATCAGGACCGCGCCGGCTTCCAGCACATCTCGATGGCCAAGCGAAACAACATCTGGATGGCGCTGGAGTGCGCACGCCTGGCCCGCGACATCCTGGGCGCAAACGGCATCGCCGACGAATACCCCATCTTCCGCCATATGGCCAACCTGGAATCGGTGAAGACCTACGAGGGCACGCACGACATCCACACCCTGATCATCGGCAGCAGCGTGACCGGGATCGACGCGTTCTGAAGTTCAATGGCACCGTGGCCGAGCCGTCGGCAGGTGAAAGGGCACGGCATGTAACGGCTCTTTCGGCCTCTTGTGTTCCTGCCTAAGAGCGTTACTATCCTGCGCGTCTAGAGACTAGCCCCGAAGGGGCGTGAGGCCGAAGGCGAAAGCCCGGCACGCAAGTGCCGGGTAGCCAAGTTCGGACGAGCGCGAGTCCCGCAGGGACGGCACGGATGGCTCGCAAATACACCAACATCCTCGTGCACGTCGTGTTGAGCACCAAGGAGCATCGCAGTCTGATTCCGCCAGAACTGGAACGCAAGCTCTGGAGATACATTGACGGCATCGGGGCGAATTGCCGTATTCCCGTGCTCGCCGTAGGAGGCATGCCGAACCACATTCATACATTGATCGCATTGGCATCTGATATTGCTCTGGCTAAAGCCGTCCAGACGATCATTAAGTTCGCGTGGCAGGAGGGCTACGGCGCGTTCAGCGTCAGCGCTTCGAATCGGTGCGCCGTCAAGGACTACATCAGGCACCAGCCCGAACACCACGCCCGACGTTCGTTCGAGGATGAATTCGTCGGATTGTTGCGGAAATCCGGCGTGGCGTACAATCCGGCGGAGGTCTTCGGGTAGGTGCCGTCCTTGGCGGGACTTGTAATGTTTCTCGAATTCCTTTCCTGGCACTCACGTGCCGGGCTTTCGCCTTCGGCCTTCCGCCCCTTCGGGGCTGCTTAATCGCTACTTGGTACTCCTTGACGCCCCTCCGCCCGAAAAGGCATTATGCGCGGTGGTTCCCGGCATCCCTCATTGCCGGGGACGGAGGCACTCATGGGAACCATCTCACCTGACGTCAAACCGGCGAAGGCCATCGCAAAAAGCTACGGGCAGAACATCGAGACTGACCTGGCTTTGGAATTCCTTCGCGTAGTTGAAAACGCAGCCATCGCCTGCGCCAAAGTCATGGGCCAAGGCGATCGCAAATATGCCGATCACGTAGCCGTCGAAGCCATGCGGAAGACCATGGATACGGTCCCCATGAACGGGCGGATCGTGATCGGCGAAGGCGAGCGCGACGAGGCCCCGATGCTCTACATCGGCGAGCATGTGGGCGCTGAATTTCCGGATGGCACCAGAGTCCCGGAAATCGATATCGCCGTCGATCCGCTCGAAGGTACCAACCTGTGCGCTACCGGATCTCCGGGCGCCATCACGGTATTGGCCGCCTCGGAAAAAGGCGGCCTGCTGCACGCGCCTGACTGCTACATCGATAAGATCGTCGTTGGCCCGTCGTGCAAGGGCTGCGTGGACCTGGATGCGCCCGTGGCCGACAACCTGAAGAACATCGCCAAGCGCCTGGAGCGCGACGTCGAAGACCTGGTGATCGTAGTGCTCGATCGTCCTCGGCACGAGAAGCTGATCGCCGATATACGCAAGGCGGGCGCGCGCATCAAACTGATCTCTGATGGCGACCTCTCGCCCGGTATCGCGGCCGCCGTCATCGGCACCGGCGTCCACGCCGTGATGGGCTCGGGCGGAGCGCCCGAGGGCGTGCTGACCGCGGCCGCCATCCGCTGCCTGAACGGTTATATGGTCGGCCGCCTCATGCTCACCAAGCCCGAGCAGGAAGAGCGCGTGCACAAAATGGGGATCAAGGACGTCAAGCGAATCTACACCGCCGAAGACCTGGCCCCAGGCAAACAGATCATCTTCGCCGCCACCGGCGTAACCGAGGGCACCATGATGAAAGCAGTGCGCTTTTTCGGCGAGGGCGCGCGTACGTCGTCCATCGTGCTGACCCTCAACACCGGCAAGGTGCGCTTCATCGAGAGCATTCACCTGGAGAAGAAGCCGGACGTGAAGGTGAGGTTCGCGTAAGGCAGTACTCAGTACCCGGTACTCAGTACTCAGAGGCCGAAAGCGGCGGTCGCAAAGACCGCCGCTTTTTTCTGAGTACCGGGTACTGAGTACTGACTACTGCTTTTCCAGTTTCGGCACCGGCGGCCACTCGATGCCCCGTCCGTCGAAGAGAGCGACCGTATCTTCCAACCGCGCTTTGCCGTCGTGCACGGCGAATTGCATGCGCTTGCCCGAGGAGCTCTGGCTCCAGAATGAAACTCCGGCGTAGGCACCGTCGTTGCGCAGGATGTAATAGACCATTTGGATGTAGCACAAGCGCGCCATGTCGTTGTTGTAGAGGCGGGCGACCCGGCGCAAGGCATCCATCCCGGCTTCGACGGGCGGCATGCCGCGGCGCATGTTCTCGACGATGGTGTGCGCACCGGCTACGCGGATATTTTCCTCGCCGCTTCCCGTTGCGCCTGCTGAACCCACTTCCTGATCGGTGTAGCAGCCGGCGCCGATGATGGGTGAATCGCCAAGACGCCCGGCAATCTTCCACTCCAGTCCGCAGGTCGAGGTCATGCCCGACATCTCGCCTTTTTCGTTCACCGCCGAGCAATGGATGGTACCGTGTTCGCGACTGACCACGCGCTCGATGGCATAGTCGCGCCACTCGGGTTCGATGCCCAGCTCGGCTGCTACCTGCTCCATCTGCTCGCGCTTTTTTCGCCACTCTTCAGATGTCGGGCCGGCCGGAGGCTTCCAGTTGGGATCGCTCAGCCCCGGTCCCCACCAGCTCTCGCGCGACATGGTCTTCTTCCACAGCAGCCACATTTTGCGCGAGCGCTCGGTGAGGAGGTTCTCCTTGGGAAAGCCCATCTTCTCGCCGAAGCGTTCGGCGCCTTCACCCACCATCATGACGTGTCTGGTGTTGTCCATGACGGCGCGCGCCAGCAGGGAAACATTCTTGATGTTCTTGACCGCGCCTACGGCTCCGGCGCGACGCGTTGGACCATGCATGCAAGAAGCATCGAGCTCGACCACGCCATCTTCGTTGGGCAGGCCGCCAAGACCGACGGTTTGATCATTGGGATCATCTTCCTGCGCTTTGCACACCAGAGTAACGGCGTCGAGCGTGTCGCCGCCGCGATGCAGCAGGTCGTAGGCAGCATCGAGCGAATGTAGGCCGGTATTTTTCGCAATCAGCGTAGCACGCTTGCCGGCGGGAACAGGATGACCCACGCCCTTATCCTCTTGCGCGGCAGCATTGAGTCCCATGGCGACGGAGGTTGAGCCCAGGGCAGCGGTGGCAAGAAAATCGCGGCGGGAGATGGGCATGGTGGCTCTCCGATAGGACGCGACAGGATAGCAAAAAGCCTGCTCTTGGCTTTTAGCTCTTGGCTTTTGGGTCCACAAACAACAGAGACCGGCGAGATCGCCGGTCCTGTTTAAGTCAAGTGCCAACAGCCAAAAGCCAGGAGCCGATTCTACCCTGCGATCTTTCCCGTCTTGGCCTGGTCGGCGCGGAAGCGCAGCAGCGCCCCGATCTTGCCCGCCTTCTCGAAGTCAGGATCTGCGCCGATGTAGACCACGGCGATATTGCCGTCGAGGGCGCGGCGCACGATCGCGTCGGTGACGTCTTCGAGCTGGCGCGTACTCTTGCCGCACGCCGGACAGGTGTCCAACAGGTTGCTGTCCAAGTGCCCGCAGTTGGTGCATTGTGTTGCCGGCGCGTAGAAGGCTTCGCCGAACAGCAGCGTCTGCACCTCGCCCTGCTCGAGCGCTTCCAGCACACCGCGCAGGCCGACCTTGCCGCGCCCGTTGCGCTGCGCGCCGCCCGTAACTTCACGGATCAATGCCTGCCGTTCGGAAGCGCTGCGCTCTTCGAGCAAGCGCTGCGCCTGCTCGCGCACCTGCTCGGCGCTGATGCTGGGCACATCGACGGTAAAGCGCCCCAGTAACTTTTGCCGCACGTAGGTGTGGAGCTGGGGCTCAAGCTGCGTCCAAACCTCCTCACGGCAGCCCACGACAAAGCTGTCGCAGCCGGCGGTGTGCAGCTCCAGCAGGCGCTGGGCCACGTTCTTGAAGTGGCGCATGGCCTGGTTCTCGACGTGACGCTCGACGTGGCCGGCGTCGTAGCCTCCGGGACCGCTGCTGCGCCCGGTGCGCGGCAGCGGATCGACGATCTCCGCCTGCTCGCGGACTTCATCCATCCATACTTCGAACAGCCGCGCGCGCTCGCGGTCCACGATGGCCACCGAGCAGCGCGGCGCCGAAGCCGCCACCGCCGCCAGCGGCCGCAGATGGAAGCGGTTCGCCACGTAGAGCTGCGTCTTCTTCAAAACCTTGGGCAGATCGAATTCACGCCAGATGCCCTTGCCTGCGCAGGCAAAGACCGCTTTGCCGCGCGCATGGTTGCCGTGCATCTGCGCCGCCAGTTCCTGGATGCGCTTCAGATCGGCGCGCACCCCGGCATGGCTGCCGTTTCCCTCGGCGTGGCGCAGGGCCTCGCGCACCAGGTCCTTCACCTGGATTTGTTCTTCACGATGCGATTTGTTCTGCGGTGTCTGTGGCTGGAAATAGAAGGTAACGGCTGAACTCTCCGCCGATTCCAACTGGGCCAATTGGCGGAGTTCTTCACGAGTGATCATCGCGGTTCCCCCATGTGATGCGATGTCAAGCAATCCGGGAATGCTGCAACAGCTTGTCGCGCCAGTTGGAGACTGGCAGCGTTTCCTGCAGGCGGCGACGGGCAGCCTCGATCGCAGCCCGAACCTGTTCCTCCTTGCGGTCGGAGATGGCAGAGATCTCCCGTAATGTAAAACCTTCGAAGGTGAAAAGGATAAAGGCTTCGCGCTCCTCGCGGCTGCCGGTCTTAAGCGCTCCGTTGACGATGTCGATCATCTCGTCGGAGGCAGCCACGTCTTCAGGCGTGGCCATGCGGCGATCGGCGATCACGTCGGACTGCAGCAGCATCTCATCGGGCTGGTGGTATTGCAGCTCGGGCTCGTCGCTGGCGCGCACGTTCTGCTTGCGCGCCGAAGTTTCGAGCGGAACCGCGATGACCGCTTCGCCATTCCCCGATGCCAGCCGCGCGATGGCATGGATCGACAGCCGGTACAACCAGCGTTCCAGCGAAAGCAGCTCCGGACGTTCTTCCTCGTCGCCCAAGGCAGCGGCGATGGCTTCGTCCACCACCTCTTCCTTGTGCACCAGGTTCGGCTGCAGAAAGCCGTTCGCCTCGCGAAAGCGCAACTCGCGCTCTACAAACCGGTCAAGCCGCGAGAGATTGGCGTTGACGTAGGATTTGACGTCCTCTGCCGAAGCCACCGGCGGGTGCACCGCCGCGGACGTCTTTTCGAAGGGGACCGATGGCAACGATTCCTCTCGCACCGAACGTCTCAGCAGTCGCCGGCGCTGCTGCGACCGCAACAGGTCCTTGTGCCGGGTTAGCTGCGACACGAGATCGGAAAATGCAGCCTTCACCGCCGCGATCCCCGTGGGACCAGCCTGCTGCGAGGCCATCTGCCCCGAGGGCAGCCGCAGGTTCAGCGACACCACCACGCCTTCGCGTGTCCGGCTCTGCTCGATGATTCCCTTCAGGTGAATCAGTTCCGGACGGAAGACTTGCAACCGTCGTCCCAGCTTTTCGATTTGATGATTGAATTGTTTTTCGAGGTCAGGAGCCTTGGCAGTCTTATAAGAAATATGGACATTCATGGATGCCTCGGATACGGGGTGCGAGCCCGCGGCCAAGTCCGCGCCCTGCAACGACTCCATGGAAATTTTACACCTGCGGGGAGAGACGCAACCGGAAAAGTGCAAGTGGCATTTTGGAATAGAACCGAAAGCGCTCTTGGCTCTTGGCTGTTGGCTTTTGGCCAAAGGCTAAAAGCCAATAGCCAAAAGCCTTCCTATACGGAAACGGTGACGGACGTTTCAGTCCTCACGACTGGCCGATAGAGCGTGTCGCGCTCGATGGGCTCGCGGCCGGCTTCGCGGATCAGCCGCACCAACTCCTGCCGGCGCAGGCCCTGCGGCGTGGTGGCGCCGGCATCGTGGTAAATCTTCTCTTCGATCACGGTACCGTCGAGGTCGTCGGCGCCGAAGCGCAGGGCGATCTGCGCGATCTTTGGGCTGAGCATCTGCCAGTAGGCCTTGATGTGCGCGAAGTTGTCCAAGACCAGGCGGCTGACGGCGACCTGGCGGATGTCGTTCAGGCCGGTGGTCGTGGGCAAGTGCTGCAGCGGCGTATTCGCCGGATGGAACGCCAGCGGGATAAAGGTCTGGAAGCCGCCGGTTTCATCCTGCAGCGCGCGCAGCTTGAGCAGGTGGTCGACGCGGTCTTCGTCGCTTTCGATGTGGCCGTAGAGCATGGTGGCGTTGGAACGCAAGCCGAGCTGATGGGCCAAACGTGCGGTTTCCAGCCACTGGTCGCCATCGATCTTGTGATCGCAGATGATGTGTCGTATGCGGTCGGCGAAGATCTCGGCGCCGCCGCCGGGCAGCGAATCCACGCCCGCGGCCTTGAGCTGTTCGAGCGTCTCCAGGATCGACAGTTTGGCGCGCTTGGCCAGATACGCGACCTCGACCATGGTGAACGCCTTGATGTGTACCTGCGGAAAGCGCTCCTTGAGCCCGCGCACCAGGTCGAGAAAATATTCGAAGGGCAGATCGGGATGCAGCCCGCCGACGATGTGGAACTCGGTGACCGCCTCGCTGTAGCCCGAGGCTGCCGTCTGCCAGGCTTCCTCGAGCGCCATGGTGTAGGCGCCGGGAATGTCCTTCTTGCGCCCGAAGGCGCACAGGCGGCACGCCGCCACGCAAACGTTGGTGGGATTGATGTGCCGGTTGACGTTGAAGTAAGTACTGTTGCCGTGCATGCGCTCGCGAACGTGATTGGCCAACCAGCCGACGGCGAGGATGTCGGCAGTGCGGTAGAGGGTTAGAGCATCGTCAGGGCTGAGCCGCTCGCGGGCAAGAACCTTTTCGTGGATCGGCCGCAGCCTGGAATCGTCGGTTTGAAAATCCTGGGCCATCCCTGACGAAATCATACCTTAGCCGCAGATTCGCGTCAGCATGCTCCAGCGCTAAACGCAAGGGGCCCGCGCCTATTCTCTGGCCTTCGGAGATTTGCCCGGCAGCGCCGCCGGATTCTCATGAGTGCGCTCGCGGAATCCGCCTTTCAGGCCCGTAGCCAGCGAGATCGTGCCCTCGCCGTACTTGTCGCGCAGGCGGTCCGCGGCGGAAAGGGCCTGTCGCCAGCGTTCGTGCTTACCTTTTTCCAATAACTCCAGCTGCCCCTCGGCAACTTCGAAACTGGAGGTCTGCACGCCCAAGAGTCGTACTTGCGCCCCCGGCTTCCAGTTGGCGCGAAAGAGCCCACGCACCGGCTCCAGAATTTCAACATCGAGTTGGGTCGCTCGCCTAAGGCTGCGGGCGCGTGTGATGGTGGAGAAGTCCTTGTAGCGCAGTTTGAGCTGGACGGTGCGGGCGAAGAGACGATGTTCGCGCAGCCGGCGGCAGACCATCTCGGTAAGCCGCGCCAGCGTGGATTCTAGCTGCTCGACGCTGGCCGTATCTTCGTTGAACGTGTGCTCATGACTGATGGACTTGGGCTGATCGCTCGCGCCGATCTCGCTATCGAACCAGCCTCCGGCGTCCAGGCCACGCGCCTTGCCGGCGAGCGCTAGGCCCCATTTGCCAAAGCGCTCATCGAGAAAGGATTCCTCGAGCGCGGCGAGATCGCCGACCTTGTAGATGCCGAGATCGTGCAGATTCTTTTCCAGCACCTTGCCGACGCCGGGAATTTTGCGCACGTCGAGCGGCGCCAGGAAGAAGGCCTCCTGTCCGGGCAGCACCCACAAAACGCCGTTGGGCTTGGCCTGGTCCGACGACACCTTCGCCACCAGGCGCGAAGTGGCGATACCGATCGAGCAATTGAGCTGTGTCTCGCTCTTGATGGCCGCGTGTAGCGCGTGCGCCGCGCGCAGCGGCGGGCCGTGCAGGCGCTCGGTGCCGGTCATGTCGAGATAGGCTTCGTCGATGGATGCCATCTCAACCTTGGGCGAAAAGTGCCCGAGCACCTCGTAAACCTTGTGCGAATACTGGCGGTAGCGGTCCGGATGTCCGTCGACGAAGATGGCCTGCGGACAAAGCTTCGCGGCCGTGCGCAGCGGCATGGCCGAATGCACGCCGAACTTGCGCGCGGCGTAGGACGCCGCCGAGACCACGCCGCGCTCCTTGCGCTGGCCGCCGACGACAACAGGCTTGCCCTTGAG
>Ga0335081_10005616_pt1 | contig 19854 bp, 15 predicted proteins | sample Lox_Sample_35_FD_206713 | JGI IMG/M metagenome (GOLD analysis project Ga0335081, IMG submission 206713) | Soil microbial communities from Loxahatchee National Wildlife Refuge, Florida, United States - Lox_Sample_3.5 | ecosystem: Environmental > Terrestrial > Soil > Wetlands | place: USA... | reverse complement strand
TGTTCGCTGCCGCGCGGGACGTTTTCGGTTTGGGGACGTTGTCCAGACTCTTCTGGAATCCGACGAATGCAATGAATATCCCGCCGCTCCCCGAGCGCGACGCCGAACAACTGTTCGAAGCCGCAGCCGACCATTTCCGACTGCGCGACTTGGATCTGGATGAGTTCCGCGAAAAAGTGCTGGAGAGTGCCCGCGGGAACCCAGGGCAGATCGTTGCGATGTGCGGGCTGGCTACTCAGCCGCGGTACCATGCGGGCCGCTATATCAAGTTCTCTCCACTGCGCATCGATACCCTAATGAGGTTCGCGCGATAAACGCTATCGCTGCGTTGTCCACGGCCTTGCCATGGTTGGTTCACCAGCGACCCAAGCCAGCCCTCGATAATACGCGGTCCGTTCTTCGTCCGTAACCAACTCCCGGCGTATCGCATCATGCTTCAGCGCGTACATTCTCATATCGCGGGCACATCTCTTTAAGGCTTCGGCTTCTGCCTTGACCAGTTCGCAAGCGATCGCCGCCGGCAGTCCAACTTCGAGAACACTGCGCAGGTGAAGGATGCACAGCCCCGGACGAAATCGGTCCGCGGAGGACACGAGACGGGCAGCAACATCGGCCGCGATCTCCCGCTGTTGTTCCTCGATGAAACGACAAATCCTGCATCCATGCGTGGCAGGGAACGCCGCCTCCACGGCGCCCATCAGAGTAGCGCCATCGGTATCGATCGCGCTGCGAGCGGCGTGGAGTTCGGATGCCCTGGCATCCAAAACGGCAGAGTACGCCAGGCACAGTCCCTGTGGCGATGCGATCGACTCATATTGCCATGCGTGCAGGGTGCAGAAGCCGCCTTCCCGCGCGTGACGAGACTGCCACCGGGGATCTGTGGCAAGCATGTATTGTTCCTTGCTCAGCAAGTCGTACACCGTCTGCGCCAGACTGGCGCAGATATGGCACCGCATGGGCTGTAGCCCGCCATCGCGACGCGCTGATTCCGGCTGCGGCACTCCCGACTCGTGAATACAGTCGACCGCGCTTCCCACCGCTTGGAGCCCATGTCCCAGTCGGTCGAGAGTTCGGCCATCGGCTTCGGCGGTCTTCGATTCGAGGGCCGATATAAGACTTGCCACTTCCTCCTGAAATCGACTCGAAGCCTCGCGAAACAGCCGCTCGATCCAATCCAGCGCAGCCTCGATAGTTCGCCTTCGGGCTTCTTCCCCGTAAGCACGCGCGGATTCCTCGGCAGCGCGTATCCATGCGCGACGTGCAAACTTTCTCGCCCAAGTGAAGAGCAACGTAGTCTGCCACCAAGGAGAAGCACTGTCCTGGTGAGGTTCCGGAGCGGCCGTAAATACAACGCGCGTCCGCTCCAGGAGTTCCGCGCTCGCGGGCAGCCCGGACGAGATCGCGCTGGTCCCGAATAGATTCGCGGCGGTTCTTCTCGCGGTGTCGGTCAAGTCCAGCATCTCCCGGATCTCCGGCCCCGCGAAGTTAAGAAGCAGTGATGCCAGAGTGCGGCGTGAGTGCTCCACCCACGATTTCCAGGATTTTACTACCGCGGGTCCCATCTTCTCCTGCCATGTCGGACCCGTAGCGCCGCTACGGTTGTCCAATTCCGAGAGAATGCCTTCAACCCACCGATTCAGGTCCGCGGCCAATATCGCAGGCAGTTCGGAGCGGAGCTTGGCAGTGGCGCTTTCCAGCAGCATCGTACCCCTGCTGGAAATCTCTTGAATCTGGCTCTCAAACACTTGCCGACTACGTGCTTCGCCATTCACCCGTCGGGCCTGCCAGATTCGTACGTAAAATCGCTCAGCATCCAGCAGCTTTCGACTGCGTTCAAGGATCCGAGCCAGGAACTCACGGCTTTTGCCATTTGTAAGAAATACCGAAAGCGCGGATTCCAGTTCCGGCAAACCGCTGGCGGTGAGGTCGCCAGCCGAACCGCGCAGCTTTGCTGCAAGAGCATCCCGAGCCGAAACTGCGAAGACGCGGACCGAATCCGACTCTCTGGTATTGGCCCGGATGCGGCCATGAATATCATTCAGTATCCGCGCTCGTGGTTCTGCTTCCACCAAATCGGACTTGTTTACAACGTAGAAGATCTTGCCCGCATATGCGCGAACACGGTCCAGGAATTCCGTTTCTTCAGCCTGCATCGGCGAATCGAAGCTGGTCACGAAGATCACCGCATCGGCATCGGGCAGGAAGCGCTCGGTTGTCGCCGAGTTGGCGGCAATGTCGGAACCGATGCCCGGCGTGTCCACGAAGTAGAATCCTCTACGGAGCTTCTCAATTGGTGCTTGGACGATTACCGATTGCACCCCCTTCTCATTCGCCGGATTGCCGTCCTCGGTCGCATACCGGGCGAGATCTGCCACGGGACCGTGCGCGGGCAGCGCGCCGTTTCGGAAGCGGACCTCAATTCCAGGCCGGCTGCCATAACAAACGCTTGTGATTACCGAGGTCAGCGGTCTGATGCCCGTCGGAAGCAGTGACTGGCCCATTACGGCATTCATAAGCGAGCTCTTCCCGCCGTTGAAACGCCCCACCACGGCGAGTTGAAAACGGTCCTCCGCCAGGCGGGCCAGTAACTCCTGCGCGCGCGCCGCATTGTCACCGTGCTGACGTTGGCGGGCGAACTGCATGATGCCGCGGATGGTATCGGCCAAGTCCAGTTTGATTGTGTCGTAGCCGGCCTCTGGGTTCATGGCTTCACTGGGGTTTTCGGAGCTTGGTTTTCACGCGCAGCACCATTCTCAAGATCTCGTCTCCTGCGCACACAAGCGCTGAATTCTGCGAGCGGCGGCTGACCTCCGCCTCGATCGCCGGCACGGATTCCGGCGCGAGTGCCACGAGCGCCTCTTCCGCTTCCTTCCAAACAAACCAAGGCAACCGGCCCAGTACAGCCACGAGACCCGCTGCCACGACGGCGCGGTCACGTGGATTCGCTGCGGACGAGGCAATCCGCGCAAGCCTCGCCAGCAACTCGGGGTCGCGCTCCGCCAAAAGCGGCTGCAATTCCATCCAGTTCTGCCGCTCGACACCAATCTCCGCAATCAAGCCCAACACGCTCCGACGCCGGCAGAGACTGGAGGGTGTCTCTTCCTCTGCGTTGGGAAGCGGTGTTACGGCGGAGAGTAGTAGTGCGCCGGGAGCCGCCGGACCCAGTCTTCGGAATCCCTCTTCGGCCGCTTTTCGGCACATGTCGTCTTCGAGGGCCCGGTCCAAACGGGGGATGGCCTCAGGACGCTCAAATTCCGCCAGCGTCTCGATCACACCGGGAAGGTTCCGTTTCCTGCAAAGGTCGAGGAGGATTTCGAATGTTTCGTTGTCGCGCCAGGCGCTCAGGCGTCGAGCGGCAGTGTTCTTGACGGCATCTTCGGCAAACTGGAGTTGGGGATCCAGAGCCCGGCTCGGCGCCTGCAGGTACTCAACCAATACGTCTCGGGCTCCCAACAAGGCGAGTGCCTCAACCGCCCACATTCTGGGCTGTGGCACGCTCGTGACCCTTCCCGACAGTAAAAATTCGCGCAAGGGAGGGATCGCTCTTGGTCCACAGGCGGCCAATTCCTCGATCGCAGACTGACCGTCAACCAGCGACTGAAGGCAGGCTACGAGCCGGCGAACCTCCGGATCGGCGGGAGGGATATAGCTATGGGCGTGGCCCTGTCCGGCTGGCTTCATTGCGCCTCTTCTGAACCTCTAGCGCCACTGCGAAATCTTCTGCGACTTCGCTCAGGTCCACTTCTTGTGCGGCGGCTATCGCAGCAAGATTGTTTCGTAGAGACTCTTGGTCTTCAAGATCAGTCTTGTTCGCCGTCATACGATCCAAATGCGCCCGGTACGCATCGGCATAGCTGTCAAACTGCTCTTGCAATGCGGTGAAGGTCTTGCGCACCCAGGCCTGAAGCACGCGCGCGTAGATCCCGACGGCGTCCGCAATCTGGCCCCCCGCTTGAGATCTGATCCGCCGTTCCACGCGCGAGGCCGCCCATCGGCGGCCCAACCGTGAAGCCACGGCACTCGGAGCGGCCTCTACTTTGAGATTGCCCAAATCGAAGCGTGGCATATTCTTCAGTACGTCCAATAACTCGTCCTGCTCTGTCCCGTTCTCCAGGTCGAGCGCCATGGCAACTTTCGCAAGCACACCCCCAGCGTCACGGGCGGCCACCTGAATGGCGGATGCAATCTGCGCGGCTCTTTCCGCGGCGGCCTGTTCCAGCTTGTTCTTGATGAGGCCTTCGGCTGCCGCGCTTGTACCCGAGTCCCACCCGTCAATCAGATTATTCGCCGCTCTCCGGATAATGTCATCCGCGGAGATCCGGACAACACCGGTCATATCGATGCACTCGGTCCGTGCCTGCGCGATTTTGCCGGCGGATATTCTGAGCTCGGTTTCCAAATCCCGCAGCTGGTTTGGGTCCATCCTGAGGCCGAAACGCCCTCCGGATGCCGAGCGCTTCAGTCGCGCCTTAAGCGCCGCCTCCACTCCGAGGCGAAGGGCGCCGATCTTCCGGTTCAACGACTGCCGCGCGAGTTCCGCGTGACGATCGTAGAGTGGAAGGATCTGGCTGTCGAGCCATTTTTCGAGGAGGTCGCTGTAGTCGGCCTTGACGCTGACAGCGTGCACTGGCAGTTCCAAACCCAGCTCCGAACGGATATGGCCGGCCACGTATTGGAGCACGCGTTCCCGATCCGCTCGCGCCAATAAATCGGCTTTGCTCAAAAGCACGGACGCGGGAATGCCTACTTCGTAGAGTGTCTGAATGGTCGCCAAATCGTCCTGCGTTAGGGTTGACCCGGCATCGATCAGCACGACTCCCAAATCGCAGCGGGGAAGATAAGCCTTGGTTTCCGCGGCGCCGGAAGTGGCCAGCGACCCAAGACCTGGCGTGTCCACGTAGACAACGCCCTCTCGAAGCCTCACCGCCGGAAGCTCGACGACAATTCGGGTTACGTGCTGCCAGTTCGCGGGATTGTGGTGCTCCGTAACGAACTCAGCCAGCCGTTCAATGCCAAACTGCTCCGGCTTCCGGTCGGCGAACCAGGCGGTAGCGCGCGGTTCGGAGCCGTAACTCAGGCGCGTCGGCACGGCCGTGATCGGATTCACCCCCACCGGCAGCAGATCCTGCCCGACAATATGGTTCAAAAGAGACGATTTCCCAGAACTGACTCTACCGAAAACGGCGATTTCGAACACATTCGTTTCTAACCGGTCGATGATGGTGCCTAATCCCGGGCGGAACTCGACGAGGCCATGTTGGTTGATTGCTCGTTCGAGCGCTTTGACCAGCGCGATCTCGCTCCCCGCTTTCTGCAGGCGCTGCAGCCGTTTCTCCAGGTCGGCAGACTGGTCCTGCGCCAAGTACGAATCCAACCTGGAAATGATGCCATGCATTTCGTCGACGAGCCCGGCAATCTCGATAGCGGCGGTGTCCGCCAGTTCTCCATAGCCGGCCATGCGCTTCGGACGACACTCATCGAAGGCTATATCTGCAAATGCGAGCGTGACGCGCATGGAGTGGACCGATCCGATATGTGGCGCGGGAATCGGAACAGCTTGACTATCCAGGATGCGAACCAACTGGGCACGCATCCTGGCGATGTAGTCCTGGACGACCTTGGCTTGCGCGGGCAAGATGTCCGGCTTGAATTTAGGGAATGGAGATTTCGACTGCGATGCGGCGAGCGTTGCCTCAATTTCCGAAAGCAACTGGTCGGCGTACTGGCAACTCGTGAGTAGATGAAGCCGCTGAGACGGATTGAGGTGACCCCGCAGCGGCGCGTCGTCCATCGTGCTTACCCTTTCCTGGGTACGAAACCCCTGGGGGCAAGCCAACCAACACCGTCCCCAGGAAGTCCTCTATAGGAGTCATATTCCCCCGGGAGGGGCGGTTACGGCGAACTCCAACGCCTGAATCTATTATGTCTAAAGCATCATTGCCGGTCAATGCTGGTCCGCCGCACTCCGAAAAGAACATGCTAATGCTGGACCCTGTTGCGTTGCCCGGCATCTGACGCGGTGAAGTTCCCGAAATGCCGCAAGGCGTTTGAGACGTAAGCTCCGAAAGGGACTATAATTTTAGTCGTAAACAACTGACGGTGATGGAGCCCACCGCCAACCGTCTCGAGGCCGCCTCGGGAACGATAGCTCCTACTCGTAAAGGAGCCATGTTTCCGAACTCGGAAATTCCCACCCGAACTGAAATCGTCGCAGGATTGACGAAGAAAATCAGGCTTGGCGAGCCACCGCGGCTGCGCTTGCCACATTCGCGACCGTACCCCCAACAGCTATTTGTCCAGAAAAGGAGACAGAAATAATGTGCGACTACTCGTTGATGGCTATTCCCAATCGCTTGGCGGTTGAGGGAGACAGCTTGGAGACCTATAGATTTTCGACGGGGTCCATCGGGCTTGCGAGCCCGGAAAGCATCCGGCATTCCCAAAGTGCCACACCGGCCATTCCGGATGGATTCTGGGAAAAGTTTTGGGCATTCTTTACGCGTCCACAGCACCTAACGCAAGTCGAAGCAGTTTGTATCCCGCCGGGGGCGAGACTAAGTCTGACTGTCATTCCGGGGCGAGTCCAACGGCGATTCCACCTCGCGCCCACCGAGGAAGTTACGTTCACGCAGGTCACGGCCGCGTGGAATTATTATCGCGATGCCCTTCGGCTATCAGATGGTCGTGAAATCCTTCTTCAGGAGATTGGTGAAGGCCTCTCGGTCCGAGTGCTCAGCTTGGAATTGGCCGAGCCACGGCAGCCCATAGTTGAGGAACACTATCAGTATTCGCTGATCGTCCGCCCAACGCAACGAAGAAGCGATGCCAGGGTGCTGTAGAGCGTTCGGAAGGAGCAGCCCATGCGAGTTCGGATGCGAACCGGTCGGTTTTCCCGGCCTGGCGGTCGGGGCAGGTGGCGTGGTCCACTTCGGCTGCACCACCACCTCCCTCTTTGGCCGGTATGCCGCGAGCGCTAAGCGATTCTCAAAACTGGGATGAATCCGTGCCATTCCACAGCATCCTATTCGACAAAGCCGAAGTCGGCTCAGAAATCGACGGGCGGGAGGCGCCCGAGTTCGTCCGTGACCTCAATCTCGACCAGGTTGTTGCATCCATCACGGCCGGCCGCGACGAATACAGCCTGAAGCCGTTCTTTTGGACCCCGTTAAATCACGTCGAGACAGTCAGGTATCGCTACGATATACTGCGGGACCTCGAAAACCAGGAGCTATTCGGATATATCCGGTCTTTCGCTCAAGAATTGCGCAGGATGCGCGGCCATCTCGCCCAGGCAGATAAACTTTACTACAAATACCAGAAGCAAGGCTGGTTCCTGGACGCAGTGGACATTTATTGCAGCGCCGTCAGGCGGCTGACGAGTGATATAACGCTTACGGAGGTACGCTCGCGGGGCTTCTTGGCCTTCCGCGAGTACCTGACGAGCCACATCGAATCCAGTGACTTCACCTTGCTTGCCGCGGAAACCCGGAAGCTTAGGAGTGATCTTTCCGGAGTCCGGTATTCTCTGCAGATAGAGGGAAAGCGCATCAAGGTAGGTCCGTACGACTTGGATCCTGATTACGGTGCGGATGTGTTACAGACATTCGAGAAGTTCAAACAAGGGGCGGCGAAGGAGTACCGATTCTACCTTTCCTCCGTGCTGGACATGAACCACGTTGAAGCGGCCGTACTGGACATGGTCGCCCAACTGTATCCCGAAGTCTTTTCGTCCCTAGACGAGTACTGCAGCCGCCATCGCGACTATCTCGATCAGACAATTGGGGTGTTTGACCGAGAAGTGCAGTTCTATATCGCGTGCATCGAGTACATCGAGCCCTTCAAACGGGCTGGATTGTCCTTCTGCTGTCCCACCGTCAGTGACAGATCCAAGGAAGTCAGCGGTCGCGACGTATTTGACCTTGCCCTGGCCGATAAGCTTATCCGCGAGAAGGCAGTCGTGGTGACGAACGACTTCCACCTAAGTGGCCCGGAGCGCATTTTCGTTGTGTCCGGACCGAACCAGGGAGGGAAGACGACGTTCGCCCGAACCTTTGGACAGCTCCACTACTTGGCCAGTATTGGCTGTCCCGTGCCAGGAAGGGAAGCGGAACTCTTTCTCTGCGACCGACTGTTCACGCACTTCGAGAAGGAGGAAGACATTCGCAACCTGAGCAGCAAGCTGGAGGACGATCTGCTCAGGATTCACAGGATTCTCGAACTAGCGACTCCCAACAGCATCCTCATCATGAATGAAAGCTTCGTGTCCACGACGCTGAGCGATGCATTGTTTCTTAGCGAGCAGGTCATGCAACAGATCATCCAGCGCGACATGCTCAGTGTGTCGGTGACGTTTCTTGATGAATTGGCGTCGTTAGGTGAAACCACGGTCAGCATGGTCAGCACGGTGGATGCCGAGGATCCGGCACTGCGGACATTCAAGATTGTCAGAAGGCCTGCCGACGGCCTCGCCTACGCCGTGGCGATCGCTGAGAAGTACAACCTCAGCTACGAAAGCTTAAAGAGGCGCATTCCGTCTTGAAGGCCTTTCTGATGCATAGAGATCGGGATTTCGATCTCAAAGGGGACCTGCCGCCGAACGCTGCGGCGCTAACCCAGGACCTGGAGCTGGAGACGGTGTTCACCGCGATGGCCGGCGGGGACGCCTTTTTGCTCGAAGTGGCGAGGAAAGCTGTCTTGGCGAGCCTTCGCGAACCGGACGCAATTCTTCATCGCCAACACATCCTCGCCGATTGCCTGGAGCGGGCTGACATAGTCAGGGAGATCTACGCCATCGCCGTGGAGGCAATCGAACGCGAGAGGAAGGTCTGGGGCGGAATATTCACCAGGTCGCCCGAGGGGCTGCTGCATCGGTCCGTCGAAGTACTCGGGCTGTTTGTGGCCGTGCTTGAAAGACTAAGGCACGTTGCTGATGAGCACGGAGCCAAATTTCGTTCCGAGGGCTTTAGAAAGCTGTTCGACATGTTTGCCAAGGAGCTCGACGACGAGTACCTGAGTATAGTCGAGGACCATTTACGACGACTCAAGTTTCGCAACGGCCTTGTGATGAGCGTCGAACTCGGTAAAGGCAACAAAGGTACCCACTACGTACTTCGCAAACCACCGGATACAAAGCCGAGCTGGAAGGATCGGCTTCAGAACTGGATGGCGGAGTTGCTACCTCGGAGAGATCGCTCCAGCTACGTCTACGAAATCGCTGACCGCGATGAAGGCGGCTTCAGGGCACTCTCGGAGCTGAGAGACCAGGGCATCGGCCATGTTGCCGCCGCTCTCGCTCAGTCGACCGACCACATTCTGAGCTTCTTTAGCATGCTGCGATTGGAACTGGGCTTCTACGTCGGTTGCCTGAATCTCCGTGACCAGCTAGCCCGGAAGGGCGAACCCATCTGCTTTCCCGAGCCTATGGCGGCGGGTAAGACGATCCTCTCCGGAAGGGGGCTATACGATGTCTGTCTGAGCCTGAGCATGGAAACGAGAGCCGTGGGCAACGACGTGAGCGGTGATGACAAAGCACTCCTGATGATCACCGGCGCCAACCGAGGCGGCAAGTCGACGTTTCTGCGCAGTCTTGGACTTGCCCAGCTAATGATGCAATGCGGCATGTTCCTGCCGGCTGAGTCGTTTCGTGCCACTGTTTGCGATGGCATCTTCACGCACTTCAAGCGCGAAGAGGACGCCAGTATGAGGAGCGGGAAGCTCGATGAAGAGCTGAGCAGAATGAGCTCGCTGGTCGACAACATGACCCGGAACAGCATCGTTCTGCTCAACGAGTCATTCGCCTCAACAAACGAGAGAGAAGGGTCAGAGATCGCCAGACAAATCGTCCGGGCTCTGCTGGAAACCGGCATCAAAGTGTTGTACGTCACCCACATGTTCGATTTGGCGCAAGGGTTTTATCGTTCGAGCATGAATGCCGCCCTGTTCCTCCGTGCGGAAAGGCTTGCGGACGGGACGCGGACGTTCCGAATTGTCGAAGGTCAACCGTTGCCAACGAGCTATGGCGAAGACTTGTATAGGCGCATCTTTCGAGCGGTTCGTGATGGAACGGAGGTGACACTCCCCAGACCATAAGACCGGGAGGCGTTGCGCAAAGTGGCCAGAAGGCCGTGCTACCCTTGCCAACATGGATTGTCTTGGGCTTACTATAGGTCTGCTCGCCTTGGCGGGCACAACGCTCATGGCCAAACCGAAAAAGGCTCCCGAGTTGAAGGACCACTATGCCGAAGTGAACGGCGTGCGGCTGCACTACGTCAGCGCCGGAAAAGGCTCACCGATCATTTTTTTCTGCACGGCTTTCCGGAGTTCTGTTACGAGTGGAAGAATCAGCTTGCAGCCTTCGGCCAGGACCATCTGGCGGTCGCGCCAGACATGCGCGGCTATAATCTTTCCACCAAGCCGGCCCAAGTCGATCAGTACCAGGTGAACTATTTGATCGAGGACGTCCGCGCACTGGCCGTTCACTTAGGACACAAGAAGTTTACCTTGGTGGCTCATGACTGGGGCGGCGCCGTGGCGTGGGCTTTCGCGAACGCGCATCCGGAATGCCTCGAGAAACTGGTCATCGTGAACGCGCCGCATCCCGCTGTTTTCGCGCGGCTCCTCGGGGAAGATCCCAAGCAGCAACAGGCCAGCCAGTACATGCTGCTGTTTCGCAGCCCGCAGGCCGAGGCCACTCTGGCGGCAAAAAGGCCTATATCGAAGCGTGGTCGCAGCCCGGCGCCCTCACGGGTGGATTGAATTATTATCGCGCCGCGCAAGTCGGACCTCCACAGCCGGCAAGCGAGGGCTCGGGAGGGCCCACATCGTCCGGCAGTTTCGGGGTCGACCCATCAAAACTCACCGTCAATGTCCCGACGCTGGTTATCTGGGGCGAGAAGGACACGGCACTTCTAACGGCAAACCTCGACGGCCTCGATCGGTTCGTCCCGAATCTGACTATCAAGCGTATCCCCGACGGTACGCACTGGGTCATCCACGAGACGCCGGACGAAGTGAACGGCTATATCCGCGATTTCCTTCGAAAGTAATTTTAGGCTCTCAAGGACTAAGCTAACGCCCTCTCGCCCGGCAGTACTCAGGCTTGGTGGCCGAGGCGATTCGACCCAATTCGCCCCCTTTGCGGTTGTAGAGCCTGTGAGCGTATAATGTTGACAGTAAAAGACTGACGGTGATGGAGCCCACCGCCAACCGTCTCGAGGCTACCTCGGGAACGATAGCTCCTACTCATGGAGAGCTATGTTGCTGAGGACGAAACAACCCCCCACTCGAACCGAATTAGCTGGATGCCCTTCGAATGGCAGAGAGGTCCCCGTCGGGACCGAGGATTCACCACTGCCGCGCGCTCTGGATCTCTGCTCTGAAATTGTCACGCGTTATGAGATTTCCGATCTCTCTGGTTTGTTGACAACAGTCAGTGCTGCGGCCGCCCAAGACGAGATCAGCGTTGCTGTTCTGGGACGTTTCAAAGCGGGCAAGAGCAGCTTTTTGAACAACTTCATCGGCCGCAGAATTCTGCCGGTGGGAGTTACGCCCGTAACCACTGTAGTCACCGAAATCCGTTATGGAGCGGTTGAGCGCGCGCAAGTCCATCGGCTCGACGGTCGTGCCGAGGAAGTTCTCGTGGGCAAAGTGGAAGCCTATATCTCCGAGCGAGCGAACCCGGAGAACCACAAGCAGGTTGACTTCCTTACTGTGGAATTACCCGAATTGGCGGCTTTCCGCGGCCTTAAGTTCGTGGACACTCCGGGGCTGGAAAGCGCCCTGTCGCACAACACCGAAACCTCTATGAGCTGGCTACCAAACGTGGGCCTCGCGCTGGTCGCGGTGAGCGTCGATCCCCCTTTGTCCCAGCGTGACATCGACCTGCTGCGGGGCCTTTATCAATTCACTCCCAAGGTGGCCATACTCCTCACCAAAACGGATCTATTGAAACCGGATGAGCTGGCTGAAGTACTGGCGTATGTAAACAGCCAGCTAGCGAAGAACTTTACAACGCCGCCGGAGGTGTTTCCTTATTCCACGCGGCCCGGTTTCGAGCATTTCCAGCGGAGCCTGACGGATGCACTCGTCAGAGGGACTCTGGAGCGCTTCGCCGAGGAGCGGGACTCCATCCTCTCCAGGAAGTTGGACACCTTTTTGAATGAGTGCGGCGAATACGTGACCCTGACTCTGAGATCCGCTGACATGATCCAGTCGGAACGGCATGCGCTCAAACGCCAGGCCATTGGGGAGCAGGAGATCCTCGATGACGTCAAGTCGGAAATCCGGCTCGTCGTGCAGCATGCTGCCGCTGGGACGAGGTCAGGGATCGGGAGTCTGCTGGAGTCGCATCAGAGCAGCGTCGAGCATGCGCTGATTGAGGAATTCCGACGTGAGTTCCCGAAATGGACTAGGAGCCTTGCGGTCATGCTCTCCTCATTTGAAGATTGGCTCGGGCGGGCGCTGGAGCGGGAACTCACCGCGGTGTCATTGCGTCAGCGGCACTCGTTCGTGTCCCCGCTTCACAAGGTTCAAAAACAAGCCTTCCGGATACTGCAACAGTTCCGGGATCGTTTGTCGGATCGCACCATGCGGGCTTTCGGCGTGCCCCTTCGGACAACGGAAACCGAAATCGAGATTGTGGAGCCAACCGTTCCCGACATCAGAGTGGGGCACAGCTTCGATAGGAATTGGGAACTCCTGTCGCCTGTCGTGCCTGTTTGGCTGGTTCGGGGGATCGTGTACCGGCATTTTGTCCGCACCATCTCTGATCGCGTCTATCAAAACCTCAGCCGATTAACAACCCAATGGGAGGAGAGCGTGAATGATGGACTGTGGCGTATGGACAAGGAGGCGAAGCGGCGGCTCGACGAATTAATCGCTACCGTGGACCGTCTGATTGAAAGCAGCAGCCAGGAACGCGCGCCGCAGTTTCGCGCGGATCTGGAACGAATCTGCATGGCGCGGAAGGCTTTAACGCGGGAACCGGGATAGTTTGAAGCAGTAACTGTGTCTAAAATCAACGACGACGATGACCATGATGTCGTTTTTCGGAGGCGTTCAGGTTGCTCAAGTATCTTCTTGTGGTCATCGGCGGAGGCATGGGAGCTTTAGTGCGGTTTGTGACAGGGTCCGCAATCATGGGGCGTTTCGGGGGTTCCTTCCCGCTAGGGACTCTCGTGATCAATGTGAGCGGGTCGTTTCTCATCGGGTTGCTGATGACGCTGTTAACGGAACGATTTAAACTCGATCCCAACTGGAGGCTCTTGCTGGTGGTTGGCTTTCTTGGCGGATATACTACCTTCTCCAGTTTCGAGTGGGAAACTTGGACAACCGTCCGGGATGGCGGGCTTTGGACCGGCCTGCTCAACGTCGGCTTGAGCGTTGTACTGGGCTACCTGGCGGTCTGGTTCGGGGCCATGCTCGCTCTCAGGTAGCGAGAGAAGGAGGGGATTATGCTCCAAAAAGGCGCGGCAAAGAAGGTCACCATTTTCGTCAACGAGGATACGCAGCATCACCTGAGTTCGCTCTGCGACTCGATCCTGACGTTCTTGCTTCACAAGGGTGTGGCCGGGGCGACTGCAACCCGGGCGATGGCCGGGTTTGGCGCGCACCAGGAAATGCACACGACGAAAATCGAGGTCCTTACGCAGCATCTGCCGATTCGGATCGAGTTCATCGAATCCGCTCAGAAGGTGGACGAGCTCTTACCCACGCTTTACGATATGGTGACCGACGGGCTGATCGAAGTCCACGACACGCACGTTGTCAAGGTCGCCAATAAGGATCGCAAGCCGGAACCTAGAATGCCACATACCGAACTAAAAGGAAGAGCACGCCTGATGCGCATATACATGGGCGAATCCGACAAATGGCACGGCGAGCCACTTTATGAAGCGGTGCTGAAGCAGCTCCGGATGATGGACATTTCGGGCGCGACCGTCTACCGCGGGATCTTAGGCTACGGCGTGAAAGGCCACACGCACAAAAGCGGCAGGCTGCATCTCTCACACGATTTCCCGGTTATGATCTCGATCGTAGACACGGAAGAAAAGGTGAACGGCGCCATCGATGCCGTGGAATCCATGATGCAGGATGGGATCATTGTGCTATCGGACGTCGATGTGATCCGCCTGGTGCACAGCCGGCCGGCGGAGGTGTCCACCCATGCGAACAACTAAGAAGGCCAAACTGCTCCGCCTCCATTTCTCGGAGGACAACCGCTACGGCGGCAAGCCGTTGTATGAAGCGATTGTCGAGAAGTGCCACCAGCTTGAAATCGCTGGAGCTACTGTCTTTCGCGGCCTCGAAGGTTACGGGGAAACAGCGGAGATCCATCGGAAGCACCTCCTCGGGAACAATCAACCGATTGTGGTGACGATCGTGGACACACAGGAGAATCTCGAACGGCTGATCCCCGCGGTCGAGGACATGATGGACACCGGGATGATCGCCACTTCGGACGTCGACTACATCCGTATCGAGAAACCGCCGGTCTCACAACAGTCCTAGAACGACGCCTCTTCGCTGCCGCTATCACAATGGAAAACCGGCTCAATAAATTCAGCTCCCGTATCACGCAACCCCGATCGCAAGGCGCCTCTCAGGCGATGCTATACGCCACGGGTCTTCGCGAAGAAGACATGCACAAGCCGCAAGTGGGTATAGCCAGCGTTTGGTTTGAGGGAAACCCATGCAATATGCACCTCCTCGGGCTCGCGGAGAAGGTGAAGGCGGCGCTGACGAACGTAGGTCTCGTCGGTATGCGCTTCAACACCATTGGGGTCAGCGACGGTATTTCGATGGGAACCGATGGGATGAGCTTCTCGCTTCAATCCCGCGACCTGATTGCCGATTCGATTGAGACCGTCATGGGCGCGCAGTGGTATGACGCCAACATATCCATTCCCGGGTGCGACAAGAATATGCCCGGCTGCGTCATGGCAATGGGGAGGCTCAATCGGCCGGCACTGATGATTTACGGCGGAACGATTAAGGCCGGTAGTCGCGCTGGAGAGAAACTTGACATTATTTCGGCTTTTCAGAGCTACGGCGAATACCTTGCCGGTAACATTGATGAAAAGACGCGGCAGCAGATTGTCCGCAACTCCTGTCCAGGCGCTGGGGCTTGCGCCGGGATGTATACGGCCAACACGATGGCCTCGGCTATAGAGGCGCTGGGAATGTCCCTGCCGTACAGTTCCTCCACGCCTGCGGAAGACCCGTTGAAACTGGCCGAGTGTGCAGCTGCCGGGGCCGCAATCAAAAACCTCCTGCAACTGGATATCAAGCCACGCGATATCATGACGCGCGAGGCTTTCGAAAACGCCATGGTGGTCGTCTCCGCGCTTGGGGGGTCTACGAACGCTGTGCTCCACCTCCTCGCAATCGCGCGGTCGGTGAACGTGGCGTTGTCGCTTGATGATTTCCAAAAGGTGAGCGACCGCGTGCCCCTGTTGTCGGACTTCAAACCGAGCGGCCCCTATGTAATGGAGGACCTGCATAATGTCGGCGGAATTCCCGCCGTGATGAAGATGCTTCTGGCCGAAGGAGTGTTGCGTGGAAACTGTCTCACGGTAACTGGTAAAACGCTCGCCGAGAACCTGAAGGATCTGCCGGGCCTCGCACCGGGCCAGGGGATTGTGCATCCATTCGGCCAGCCGTTGAAACCGGTCGGCCACATCCAAATCCTGCGGGGCAACCTTGCGCCTGAAGGCGCCGTCGCCAAAATCACCGGAAAGGAGGGTCTTCAATTCTCAGGACCGGCGCGCGTTTACGACTCGGAGGAGCTGATGTTGGCCGCGCTGGAACGCAATGAAATTCAGAAGGGTGACGTCATTGTGATTCGCTACGAAGGCCCCAAGGGCGGCCCGGGGATGCCCGAAATGCTCACGCCCACTTCAGCAATCATGGGCGCAGGTTTGGGCAAGGATGTCGCCTTGATCACGGATGGACGGTTTTCGGGAGGATCTCACGGCTTTATCGTCGGCCATGTCACACCTGAGGCCCAGGAGGGCGGGCCAATTGCGGTGGTCAGGAACAATGACCGGATCACGATCGACGCTGCAAAGAACTCACTGGCCGTCGCTCTCTCGGACGAGGAATTGTCAGCCCGGCGCAAGAAATGGACCATGCCGCCTTATAAGGCGGATCGCGGTACGCTAGCCAAGTATATTCGCCTTGTGAAAAGTGCTGCGCTAGGCTGTGTCACCGACGAATAACGGTTACGTAGGAGTCATGTCTCACTGTTTACCCCGTGAGCTGGGGACCGGCAACCGACTCCAGTATAGCGCTCGACCCGCCACTAAAGCTTCGTCACTCTACTGTCCGTGACGTGGCGGGTTTATGAGCATGATTTCTGGCTTTTGAGGAACCGCTGTCTTGCAGGAGATCGCACCGGAAACCGGAAACGTCCGCACGGATCGCGGGATCAGACCCGCAGAACCGGCAAATACACTCATCCGCGTCTATGAATATGGCTCTGGGGGCGAGGCCATTCGCGGCTTGGACATAGCTATCGAGCAGATGTTTCGCCGAAATGAGCTATGGAACCGGATCGTCGAGATCGATAACGAAGTGCGGACGAAGATGGACGCCACGTTGTTCGCGGGGGCGCAAGAGGAAAAACTCGGATCCATGCGAGAGAACCTCGAAGAACTGCGGAGCCGTCTGGCAACGCTGAGCGCCGACCGCAACTCCCCCAAGGCCGAGAGACACCAAGTGCGCGCACAGCTCAAAGCGGCGACGTTGGAGGTTCGAACACTTCTTGATGAGGTGAAGCGTGTCCGTAAAGCGAATGCCGATGCGAATCGAGCGTTCCTGCCCGAGCTAAACGCCGACCGGCTACGGCGAATACGACAGGCCCAAGTCCGAGCCGGCTTGTACTGGTGCAATCGAACTGAGGTTCTTCGAAATTACGAAATTGCGAGACGGCGCACCATGAGAGACGGCAGACGCCTTAAGCCGCGGCCGTGGAACGGGACTGGTACCGTCTCTGTGTATTTTCAGAAGGGACTGAGCGTCAGTGGCGTCTTTGGCGAAAACGGCCGACTGCAAATCGATCCGGTTCCCGAGGATGCATGGAAATCTCCGTCGCGTTCGGTCCGGCGACGGCTTGCGCGAACTTGCTTACGGATGCGAATTGCCGCGAACGCCGGCCTTTCGTCTGTGTGGCTGGAATTGCCAATGACGATGCATCGGCCCCTTCCGGACGGGGGTGTGATCCGCTGGGCGTCGATCGTCCAGGAGCAAGTCGGTCTATCTTTCCGTCATCGGCTGCTCCTGACCGTGAGGCAGCCAGCCCCGAGCGGGATCGAGGGACGTTTCGAGGCGGTCGGCGTCGATGTGGGTTGGCGCATTACCCCTGATGGCTTGAGAGTCGCTTATTGGTGCGGCGCGGACGGAAATCATGGTACTTTGGTGCTGCCGCACTCGGACCTGGCGGCGTTTAGGCAAATCGATTCCCTCCAGTCCACCATCACCGCTGCGCATGATCAGGCAAGATCGTTTCTCAGGTCGTACACCGACAGCCATACCTTAGCTGAACGCTTAGTGTCGCTGGCAGCGGCCGCTCTTTCGTCGCCGGCACCACGGGCCTTGGTAACAATGTTTGAGGAATGGAAGACCAATCGGTTTTTGGGCGACGCGAGCGGGTTCGCGACAATTTCTGCTTGGCATAAGCAGCACGTCCATCTGTGGACGTGGCAAGCCAACCTTCGGGACCAACTCATCAGAAGGAGGCGAGAACTATACCGGTGCTTCGCTGCCGAACTCGCCATTCGTTTCCATTGTGTGTTCCTCAATGACGTTCAGTTGAGGCGGATATCTGCAAGACCTCCTGAGCGGCGTGCGGCGATTCCGGCCCAGCAACAACACCGGTTTATCGCTGCCATCAGCGTTCTTTGCCGAATTGTGCAGCACGCCTTTGAGAAACAAGGCGGAACCGTGGTGCACATGAAAGCCGAGCACGCGACAATGTCTTGCCATGCATGCGGCGCCGTGGATGAATGGAATCCCGCAGTAACGCTGACGCACAGGTGTTCGAAGTGCAAGCTCACATGGGACCAGGACTACAACGCGGCGAGGAATAGGTTGAGGCAAGGCCTCGGGGCATTGTCAGATCGGCAGCATTAAGTCTGTTTGGCCGGCTCCGTGTTTGAACTCCTGACTACCTAGCTGGCCCACCCTCGGGCCGTGCAGAGTTTGCCTGCCTGCTGGAAAGCGCAAATTTAGGGATCACTGCCGTGAAACGCTATGACTCAATCAGAAGTGGCTGGGCGCAGCAAATCCGGCCGCACGGAGAGGCGGGGCCGAGACATCTTCGATTGGAGCGTTTGAAGGAAACCGCTGGCGTTTACAGCGGACGCAACGCCTAGGTGCGAATACGGACCGCCTCCCTATTGTTCGGCGACAATTAGATCTCCCGCCGGCGAAGAAATAGTTGACGCCGGACATCCCATCGTACAGCTTCCGAATGTTGAACCCTGGCGTCAAATGCAGGCCAGGATTACGTCTATGATGAATGAATGTTGGCAAGTGTGGAAACGCGATGGTTTTTGAGGGGCTCGGTGCCTATGCAAGCCGAGCAGTGGTTTCAACAAGCTGAGGTTGCACCACTCATTGAAGAGCGCACAGACCACTACCTGGTCCTCCGGGAACTGGCGTTCATTAGTATCAAGCTTCGCGGAGGCAGATTTGAGGTGAAGCGGCGCGACGCCGATTTTGGCCCCGCCGTTTTCGGCTCTCGGGTCAATGGCCGACTCGCGCTTTGGCGTAAGTGGGGTTTTGCGGTTACTGGCGAAGGCGCCACAAGCCCGCCTGACCACCATTGGGCCACCGTGGACAAAGAGCGACACCTGCGGAAGTATAGCGTCGGCAGTGCTGGCGTCTTGTCAGCAGTAGATCCGAAGACCTTCCCCGAGCAAGGGTGCACCATCGAGTTGACCCGGCTGAAGGTGCGTGGTGCCGAATGGTGGAGTGTCGGTTTCGAAGCGTTCGGCCCCGATGAGGCGCAGTTACAAGGTACGCTGAAATGCGTGGCGGCACTGGCATTCGATCTGGGGGATCACCCGGAGTTCCGTCGTGAGGACTCTTTTGACTACCCCGAGTGGCTCTCGATCCAACAGCCTGCCTGTTCAGCGTAGAGACCGACATTGCAGGCCGGCCAGCTCACGGATAGGATTCCCTGCGGGGTTTCGTTTTTCGCTCAGGCTCCTGCAGTCTCTCGTTCAGGTACGTTTGCCTGGCGGAATGAGTCGACGAACGGTTTTGTGGTATCTCCGTTCCCGGATCACCGCCAAGGGAAACTCGAACGACCGATGTGCTTGTTCCGCGTGAAATGAGTTGCCCTGCTTTCAGGCCTTAAGACACCTCCGGCCCGAAAGCAGGCACACAATTGGCACACCGACGTAGGGCGGAGATGATCATTCATTTAGATTTGAGAGGGCGACACTGATCAAAGTCTCAGTGGTTTGTTCTTTTCGCATTATCTGGTCGTGGGAGATCCGAGCCGTGAAGGATAATTTCCTTATAACACCGTACGACACAGCAACGAAACCCGTCTAACGCTCGCAAGTTATTGATTCTAATGGTGGGCCCGTGGCGACTCGAACGCCAGACCGGTCCCTCATGGGACGCGGGTGACCGGGCGAGCCGTTCGCGCAACTGGCGCGGTGTGCGACTGAACTCTGCCTTTGCCATCAATAACATCCGATTTCCCAACCGCGCAGATTGCGGTGGCGGACCTTTTAGACGGAACGACTGGCTCTCTCTACTCCTTACCGGGCAGTTCACTGAGCGTGCCGAAAGACTGGAGTGCGAGATAGCTTGGACCGAAGCGCTTGATGTGGTCGAGTTGTT
>Ga0335081_10005614_pt1 | contig 19856 bp, 20 predicted proteins | sample Lox_Sample_35_FD_206713 | JGI IMG/M metagenome (GOLD analysis project Ga0335081, IMG submission 206713) | Soil microbial communities from Loxahatchee National Wildlife Refuge, Florida, United States - Lox_Sample_3.5 | ecosystem: Environmental > Terrestrial > Soil > Wetlands | place: USA... | reverse complement strand
CCCGGCTGGCGGGCACGGACACGGTGACGGTCTCGATGCCGTCGGTCACGACGATGAGCGTGAACGGGGTGCGGTCGGTAGCGGTAACCCAGCCGGTGATCACGATGAGCGCCGGCTATCCGTCCGTTGGAAGCGGCCTGCAGGACGCGATGTCGGTCTTCCTGAGCGCCAGCCAGCACAACGGCGCCCGCATCAATGTCGTGAGCCGGGACTCGACCAGGTTCCTGCTCTCGCTCGATCCGACGGCTCTCGGGACGGGGACGCTCAGCGACTCGCTGCTGAATGGTCAGACCAGCTTCTCGTTCTACGTCCAAGCGCTCGACACGGCCTCCGCGGGAGCATCGGCCTACATCTACGTCTCCGAGGCGGCGTCGCGATTCGTGCCTGACAGTCTTTCCGAATTGGTGGCGCAGCCTGGCGTCGAGGTCCAGGGGGTGCCGACCACGTGGACAACCCTGTCGGGCACCTTCAACTACTACGCCCAGGTCGGCGTGCCGAGCGGTCAGCTTACCGGACTGGTGCGGGCGCAGAACCGCCGAGGTGGGGCCAGCCCGCTCACGGTGTCGTTCACGTCGAGCAATCTGGCGATCGGAGGCGTGCTCGACTCGCTCAACCCGGCCACGCCGGGAAGCCCGCGGAGCGCGCACATCGGGCCGAACATCTACTACACCTCCACCAGCGGACCGACCTATGGCGGCGTCGCGTTCCAGCCGGCGGGGACCGGCACCGACACGCTTTCGGCGACGATTCCCGGATTCCTCACGATGTCGGTGAACGGGTTCCGGCCGGTGGCAGTGAGTCAGCCGTACATCACCGTCTCCAACAGCTACAGCGAAGTCGGCGGCGGACTGCAGTCGTCGGGGGGCATCTACCTTTCGGCGGGCAACACGGGTGGGGCCTCGGTCAAGGTCACGGTCAGTGACTCGTCCCTGATGCTGATCGATACTATGGCGAACGGCCTGGGCCATGGCTCCATCACCAAGACGCTGCTGAATGGGCAGACCTCATTCGGCTACTACTATCAGGGGCTGGAAGGAAAGACGGGCGCGGTGACGATCATCGCCACCGAACCGCGATTCACGACCGGCACCGCTGTGGACACCGTGGTAATCCCGGGCGTCGAGGTTCAAGGGTTGCCGGGCTCGACGACGACTCTCTCGCCGAACAGCCCGTTCTACGCGCAGGTTGGCGTGCTGAACTCGGTCGGGACGGGGCCGGTCCAGGTGCAAGGAGTCCGGGGCGGCGCCGCGGGACCGTTGGCGGTCACATTCTACAGCTCACCGGCGTTCAACGATCTGGTGGATAGCCTGCACGTGGGCAACCCCGGTCCCACGGGGACGGCCCACATTCCGGTCGGGACCTACTACACCTACACCAACGGAGCGGCAGGGGGCGGGATCGAGTTCCATCCGGTCGTGAACGGCAACATGACGATCACCGACTCGATTTCAGGTTTTACCACTGCATCGACCAACGGCAGCCGAGTCATCGCCGTGAGCCAGCCGGGGATCACGCTGAGCGTCAACTACCCGCAGGTGGGCGGCGGGCTGCAGATGTCGGGCAACGGCTATCTGGGCGCCTCCAATCACGGCGGGGTGACGGTCACGATCAGCAGTTCGGATACGACGGTGCTCAAGCTCTCTCCGGATGCGACGACCCCGGGCACCGGCTCGATCCAGCTCCCGGTGGCGAATGGCAGCACCGCCTTCTCCTACTATGTGCAGGGACTGGAGGGGGTGACGGGGACGGTGACCATCACCGCCACGGCCTCCGGGTTCACCAACGGCACCACGTCCGAACAGGTGGTTCAGCCCGGAGTGGAGATCCAGGGATTGGGGCTGACCCAGACCCATGGGGCGGCGGACAATTCCTTCTACGCCCAGGTGGGGGTGCCCAACGCGACCAATACGGGCCTCGTGTCAGCCCAGAGCGTGCGGGCCGGCGCCGCCGCGCCGCTCACGATCACATTTACCACCAGCGACCAGACGGTGGGGCCCTTGGTGAACTCGGCGGGGGCGCTCGGGACGACCCAGACGGCACAGATTCCGACCAACTTCTACTACACGCCGACCAGCGTGAGCTCCGGCGGGGTCGCCTTCCGGCCGCTGACGCCGGGCGTGACGACGGTGCAGGTCACGACGCCAGGCTACGTGCAGATGACGACCAACGGGGTGCGGATCGTGACGGTGCAGTAGTCGAGGGCAGCCGTGATGAGGGCGGTACTCTTTTCCGTAAAGTACTTGACATATCTCAGGCGACCCCGCAGATTGGGGCATGGCCGTGCCGCACCGCATCACCAGCCAGAAGATCCCGCTCGAGGATCGTGCCCTCGAGAACCTGCGTTTCATCCGGGACACGATGGAACGGGCCCAACCCTTCACCGGTGTGCCGGGGTGGGGCGGGGTCGGGATGGGAGTTTCCGCGCTGCTCGCCGCATGGCTGGGGAGCCGGCAGCTCTCGGTCGAACGCTGGCTCCTGGTGTGGCTGCTGGAAGGGTGGCTGGCGTTTGCCATCGGCGTAGTGGCGATGCTCCGGAAGGCACGCGCCGGGGAGAGCCCCATCACCTCCCGGCCGGGGCGGCGGTTCGTACTCGCCTACGCTCCGCCGATCGTGGCGGGCGGGATTCTCACCATCGCGCTCTACCAGACCGGCAACGCGGGGCTTCTGCCCGGCGTCTGGCTCCTGCTCTACGGGGCGGCGGTCGTGACGGGAGGCGCGCTCTCGGTCCCGGTGGTTCCGGTCATGGGCGCCTGCTTCCTCTTCCTTGGAACGGTGGCGCTGTTCGCGCCGCCGAGCTGGGGGACGGCGCTCATGGCGCTCGGCTTCGGTGGGCTTCACATCGGGTTCGGTCTCTGGATTGCCCGGAGGTACGGTGGCTAAAGGAGGCGCGGCGCGGAAGGCGGTTCAGGCGGTGGCCGGGGGCCCGGTGCTCAAGGGCGTGCCCGGCGGCCGGGCCGGGGCCGTGCTGACGCCGGAACTGGACCGGGTCATTCATGAGCGGATCCGGCTGGCGATCGTGAGTGCCCTGGCGGTCAATGAGAGCCTGAGCTTCACGGAGCTCAAGGCGCTGCTCAAGACGACCGATGGGAACCTGAGCGTCCACGCGCGCCGGCTGGAGGAAGCCGGCTATGTCACCGCCCGGAAGTTCTTCGAAGGCCGGATTCCGCGGACCGACTACCGTCTCACCCCGGCCGGCCGGCGAGCGCTCAGCCAGTATCTCGATCACATGGAGGCCCTGATCCGCGCGGCGCGGCCCTCGCGGTAGGGCCCTTTTTTTCGGGGCTTACACTTTACTATGCAAAGCTCTTCGCTCCACCTCGCGATCATCCTCGACGGCAATGGCCGCTGGGCCACCGGCCGCGGCCTCCCCCGCGAAGCCGGTCACCTGGCCGGCGCGGAGGCGGTGCGGCGAATCGTCCGCGCCGCCCCGGAGCTGGGCGTGCGCATCCTCACCCTGTACGCCTTCTCCTCCGACAACTGGAGCCGTCCAGCCGCGGAGGTCCGGTCCCTCCTCGAGCTGCTGGGCCGGTACCTGGGCAGCGAGCGCGAGCCCTGCGCCGCGGAGGGGGTCCGGCTCGCGATCATCGGCCGGCGGGACCGGCTTCCCGCGCCGCTCCGTGGCGCCATCACCCTGGCGGAGCGGGCGACCGCCCACGGCCGGCGCCTCCTGCTCCGCCTGGCGATCGACTACTCGAGCCGTGACCAGATCCTGCGCGCCGCCGAACGGGCGCCGCGCCCCCTCACGCGACAGCGCTTCGCGTCATTGCTTGGCGCCGGTGCGAGCGAGCAGGCGGCGGCAGATGTCGATCTTCTCATCCGCACCGGCGGAGAACAGCGGCTCAGCGATTTCCTGCTCTGGGAATGCGCCTACGCGGAGCTGTATTTCACCGATACCCCCTGGCCGGACTTCGACCGCGACCACCTGGCCGCCGCACTCGCGGCATTTCATCGCCGTCAGCGCCGCTTTGGCGGACTCGAAGCCCGGGATGTCGCCTCCGGAGGAGGGAGATCATGATCCCTTCGAGCCTCCCCGCGGTCCTGGCGGCTCTCGCCTTCCTGGGCTCGGCGGGGCTCCTCGTCCTGCTGGCGGGCGTGGCGGTCTACGCGCTGGTTGAGCGGCGTCGCCGCCTGGCCCGCCTCGCCGGCTGGGGCGCGGCCGGTCTCCTCGCAGCCTACCTGTGCGCGCTGGCGGTGGTGGGGTTGCTCAATCCCGAGCGCACCCTGGCCCCGGGGACGGAAAAGTACTTCTGCGAGTTCGACTGCCACCTGGCGTACAGCGTGGTGGCACTCGATTCCCTGGGGCCCGTCGGAGGCGACTCCACGGCGTGGGTGGTCTCGGTGCGCACCCGATTCGATGAGCGCACCATCGCGAGCTGGCGCCCGCGAGAGGCGCCGCTCTCCCCGGGGCCGCGCCGCGTGCGACTGCTGGTGACCGGCGACCAGCTCCTTGCTCCCGCGGCTGACAACGCAGCTCGGCTGGCCCGGCTCGGCGTGGCCTCAACGCCGATCGACACGGAGCTCAGGCCGGGAGTGTCGTACGTGACCAGCTTCGTGTTCGATCTCCCGGGCGCCGCGCGTCCGGTGAGTCTCGACCTCGAGGACCAGGATCTCTTTCCCAACCGCTGGCTCATCGGTCACGAGCAGAGCCTGCTGCACGGGCGGATACTGCTGGGGCTGCCGCCGTCCTCTTCCCGGTCGGGATGAATCCGCGCGAGACCGGGCGGTCCGCAAGGCCGTCGGAACCGAAGGGGCTTAGATTCCGGTGGCGAGGCTCACTCCGGAAGGCGGAGAGCCGCCTCCGCCAACGGAGGAGAAACGAGCGAGCGCCCCAGGCTCGTAAGAACCTGCTTTGTGGGAACACTTCCCTCAGGGCTGCGGAGCAGTGCCTTGACGTGGGCCGTGGCGATCGGTGTTCCGCCACGCTCGAAGCGTTGCTCCAGGTAGAACCATTTCTCGTCCCAGCCGGTGATGCGGGTGGCGAGTTGCAACTGGTCCCAGAGTTGCAGCGGCCGGTGGAAGCGGAGGGCAACCGCGCCGAGGACGGGGAACCAGCGGCCGCGGAAGGCGAGACGGATCAGCCCCATGCGGTTCAGGAGATCCACGCGGCCCAGGTCCATCAGCGCCAGGTACCTCGCGTTGTTCATGTGAAGATTCAAGTCCAGGTCGGTGGGAAGCACGCGGAAGGTCAGGCGCGCCTCCCCCAGCGGATCGAACGTACCGGAGCGGTAGCGGAGTGCGCGGAGCAGGACCCGGAACAGACGGAACCAGAGATTCATGACGCCAACGCATCCGAGCGAGATGAGCGGGAAAGCTACATCAGGCCAGGAAGGGCAGGGGCTGTCTCGGCGAGGATTCCTCACCGCCACGGGCGGTATCGTCCTGTCGCTCGGCTCCGCCACGGCCGATGGCTTCCTGGTCGAGGCCCGGCGCGTGGTTCCGACTCGGGCGGAGGTGGCTATCCCCGGCCTTCCGTCTGGACTGGAGGGGCTCTCGGTCGCCCACGTCACCGACACCCACCTCTACGACGGGCTGCATCCGGCCGCGCGCCACCTGATGACGCTGGTCGGATCGGAGCGGCCCGACGTCGTGCTGTTCACGGGCGATCTGGCGGAGAGCCCCGACCAACTGGACGCGGTCCAGTCGATGATCGAGGCCTGCCGGGGGCGGCTCGCCACGGTGGCCACGCTCGGAAACTGGGAGCACGCCGTGGGCATCACTCCCACCATGATGGACCGGACCTGCCGGGCGGCAGGTGCCAGTTTTCTGCTCAACGAATCGCTGGTGCTGACCATCGGTGGCGCGCGGCTTGCCCTGGTGGGGCTCGATGACCCCCGCTCGGGGGATCCCGATCCACTCAAGGCGCTGAGCGGCGTTTCAGAGGACGCGGTCGCGATCTGGGGGTTTCACGCGCCCGGATACGCGGACGAATTGGTAGGCCAGGCGATCCCGAGGCCGGCCCTCCTGCTCGCGGGGCACACCCACGGTGGCCAGATCCGCCTGCCGCCATTCCCAGCGGTGACTCCGACTGGGAGCGGTCGCTTCGTGGCCGGCTGGTACCGCGATACCTTCGCGCCACTGTATGTGAGTCGCGGGATCGGAACGGCCGATATCCGGGCCCGGTTCCTGTGCCCACCGGAGGTCGAGTTCTTTCGGCTGCGGAGGGCTTAGGGTAGCGTAGAGCGTTCAGCGTACAGCGCACAGGGTGAGTGCGGCAGGGCGTCGGCACCCTGACGGCTGACGGCTGAAGGCTGACGGCTGGTAGCCAACGGCTACCTCTGCATCTCCTCTTTCATCTCCCGTACCAACCGCGCCGCGTCCCGCCCCGCGCGAGTCCCTCGATACCGGTCCGCAAAGCGGGCCAGCTCGACCATCAGCCGGTCCCGGCGCCCCGCGCTCCGATAGTTCTCGATCAACAGGTTGGAGGCGAGAAACTCGTGACGCGGGTTGGGGTTGTGCCGGCGGACCTCGAGATACAGGCGTTCCGCCTCCTCCGGCTCCGCCAGATGCAGCCGATGGACTTCGGCGAGCTTGATGCGGGCCAGGTTGTCGTCCGGCGCGGTCGCGATGCGGGCTTGAAAGGCCTGGACCGCCTCCCGGTAGAATCCACGCGCGACCAGTGACTCGCAATCGGAATGCTCGGGCTCGCGCGGGAGGTTCCCCGCGCCGAGCATCGTCTGCGCGATCCCGGTGGCTGCCCGATGCATCAGGCCATAGGCGAAGCCGGAGAAGAGGACGATCGCAGGAATGGTAAGCAGGAGGAGGACCACGTAGGCCACCGGCCCGATCATGCCGTGGCCGAGTGCCAACGTCTCGCCGATCACGAGCAGCACGGTGGCCGGCGCGCCAAACTGCCCCAGGAACTTGAGGAACTGTCCCCGCTCCGCGTCGTCGGAGCTGCCGAACGGCATTCGGATCATGGGGCGACTCGGGCCAGGTCCTTGAGGAGGGCGTCGGGGCGCAGGGGGCGGCCCAGCAAAGACTCGAGGACAGTCCGGGAGGGCCGCGCGGCGCCGAAGCGGTAGAGATGGGCCGAGAGCCAGGCGTACATCCCCGGATCGACCCAGGCTTGGGCGCCTCGGGCTCTTGTGATGGCGGCCCGGAGATCCGCGACCAGATAAGCGCCCAGTGCGTAGTTCACGAGGTAACCCGGCCCATCGAGGAGCTGCCCGCGCATCGCCCACCACGACCACTCGGGGTGCGGGCGAATCCCCAGGTAGTCGCGCGTGATGGACGTCCAGACGAGGTTGGGATCCTGCCCGGGCGCGTGATAAAGACGGATCTCGAACAGCGCCCACGCCATGTCGAAGACGATGCCCGCATACTTGGCCCGCAATGCGGTGGCGAGCGGCACGCTGTCGCCGAGGAACCGCTGTTGCCAGCCGGGCTCGTACAGCTCCATGGCTGGCAGGTCCGCGATGGCCTCGGTGAAGGTGTCGTTGTCAGGCCAATCGAGATAGGCCGGCCGAGTCCAGATCGCCGCGATGTCAATGGCGTGACCGCTTTCGTGCAGGAGCTCGGCAAGGTTGTCGATCCCGCCGCTCTGATAGCTCGCGAACACCCACGGGTCGCCGGCGACGCGGCGGCCGTCGATGATGCGGTTGCGAACGCCGAAGTCGGTGAAGGCCACCGGGTACTTGCCGGGCCGGGGATCGAGATCGTAGTGAATCCGGAGCCGGGTCGGGTCGGCACCCATGGCGCGGTAATAGCCGTCGTTCACGCGCCGGATGTCGGCGACGGTGGGAGCTCTGCGGGAGAGGCGCCGACTCATCAGCCCGGTCAGATAGTACCAATCCCAGGGCTCGAGCAGGGTGTCGGGCATGGTGGCGCGCCAGCGCTTGAGCGCCAGGACGAGCCAGGTCTCGAGTTCGGCCGATTGGAGCCCGAAGGCCGGCCCCTTCGCATCGACCGGCGATGACCGATCCGCCCAGGCGGCAAGGCGCAGGGAAACGAGCCGCCGGAAGGGGCTGTCGGGGGCGTCGTCTCCGTTGACGCTCTGCCAGACGGGCTCCAGCGCGCGAAACAGGCGTTCGCGCCGCTCCCGATCACCGGTAGTACCGAGCTTCCCCAGGATCGCGAGTCGGTTGAGGGTGTCTCCGTCGACGACGATGAGCTCGGCCGCGCGTCCGTACCGGTCGATCAGGCTGTCGGCCAGCACCTTCGCCGGTCCGTGATCGGCGGTCGAGTCGCCGGCCGTGGAGTCTCCCGACAATCCGCCGCGCCAGGCCTCACGCATCGCGTGGAGCGCGGCCGAATCGTCCGCGTCGAGAGGCTGGCCGGCCACCGACTCGAAGGCGAGCGCGGTGCGCCGGCGGCTTGTGGTCAGGCTCTCGGCGACGGCAACTGTGGCCGGATGGAAAGTCGAGTCGCCGCCCCGCGAATCCATCAGGCGGCGCTGATCATCCCAGTAGCGGAGCGTCTGGAAGGTGCGCTCGAGCTGAGCGATGCCTTGCGGGCTGGGCCCAGGCGGGAGGGATGGGTGGGCGCACGCTGTGGCGGCGAGGAGCACCGCCAGCGGCCAGCGCCTCATGCCGTGGTCCGTACCTTGAATTCGAACAGGTCGGGGCGGCTGTAGTGGCCGCTCACGTCGAGGGTGAGCGATTCTCCGGTGATCAGGTCGAGATCGAGATCCGCCGAGACGATCGCCTCGGTCTCGTAGACCGGGCCCGCCAGGTACTTCCCGTTGGGGCCGATGATGGCGCTGCCCCCTGGGATCATCAGCTGTTCGGGGGGTCCGTCATACTTTGAGGCTACCGGGAGCTCGGTCGGCATGTCCGCGCGGCGGAGCAGGCTCCCCGCCGCGATCACGAAGCAGCGTCCTTCGAAGGCGTAGTGCCGCGAAGCGACCTGGTGCATCTCCTGCACTCCCGGCCACAGGGCGATATGGATCTGCTCCTGCCCGTCGTGCAGGGCCTGCCGCGCGAGCGGGAGCCAGTGCTCCCAGCAGACGAGGCCACCAACCCGACCGACGGGGGTATCGACCACGCGAAGGCCGGCCGCGTCGCCGTCCCCCCACACGAGACGCTCGCCGTACGTCGGCTTCAACTTGCGGTGCCGGTTGAGCAGAGTGCCGTCGGGGCCCAGCACGAGGAGGCTGCAGTAGAGCGAGCGACCGGCGCGCTCGTGCGCGCCCACCGCGAGCACGACGCCGGCTTCGCGGGCGATCCGCGCCAGGCGGTCGAAGGCCGCCCCGGGGATCTCGACGGCGTTCTGGGTCAGGCGTGTGTACAGCGCCTTGGCGCCGGGATGGGCCCAGAGGGCGGCCTCAGGGCAACTGTCCAGCCAGGCGGGATAGCCGGGGAGCCAGGTCTCTCCGAAGACCACGAGGCGTGCGCCCGTAGCGGCCGCCTTGGCGGTCCATTCCTCGAGCCGATCGAGGGACTTTGCGAGGTCGAGAAAGACCGGGGCGACCTGGACGGCCGCGACGCGAATCATGCGGTGAAGCTACGGCCCGGCCCGTTCCGAGGCCAGCGGGCGGGTGTGGTCAGGACCCCGCAGCGAGGTTGAACATCGTTCGAAAGGCACGAAACACCTCTCGCGGATCGTCGTGCTGGAATCCCAGGGTCCGGGCGCCGGGACGTTGGAACCCGGGAGCCATCGCCGCGAGATCTGCATGGACTGTGGCGGCGAAATCGACCTCCAGGCGAACGGGGGACCCGAGGCGGAATGGGGGAGGGAAGGCGCGATGGGTCACCACGTCCCGCGCCGCCTCGCGAATCAAGGCACAGGCCCGCTCAGGTGCGACGGAGCGCGCAGCGTGCCGGCTCACGGCCTCCTTGACCGCGACCGTTCGGACAGCGCCGCCCAACAGATCCTGTGCTTCTCTCGCGAGCGCCTGGTCTCCCGAGACCAGCGCGATCGGCACCCCGAAGCTCCCGGCCAGCGCGGCATTGATGCCCAGCTCGCCAACCGACTGCCCATTCAGCCGGACGTCCAGGATGCGGTCGGTGTAGGTGTGATCCAGGATCGCGTTGGCCGTGCCGGCCTTTGCATGGTATCCGATGAGAATCGCCGCGTCCCATCCCTCCGAGATCCCTTCCATCATCGACCAGGTCTTGGGCCCTCCCGAGAGCAGCTCCGCGGCCGGATGGAGCTCCTCGGCCAGCAGGTTACGCATCGTCCAGTGGCTGTCATTCACCAGGATCCGGGTGGCCCCGCCCGCCACCGCCCCCTCGACTGCCGCATTGGCCTCGGCGGTCATTAACCGACGGAACCGGGCGTACTCTCCCGCGCAGCGGGGGTCGACGGGGTTGGTCTGGTCCTCGTGGACCACCCCGGTAATGCCTTCCATGTCCACGGAGAGGTAGATGCGCATCCTTATATATGCTACCGCCAGCCGGCGGGGTCCGTAACGGCCTGCCAGTCGCTCTGAGACCATTCGCCCGGCTACGACGACCGTCGTAGTCAGGGCCCATCACGGAGGGAAGATGAGGTCTTGGAAGGTGTGCTGGAGGCAGGCGCTTGGCCTGACGGTGAGCTTGGCAGGCGCGAGAGTGAGCCGGGCGCAGGCGATTCCGGATTCCGCGGCCGTGGTGAGCGGAATCCATGACTTTCAGGCCGCATGCCAGGCCGACGGCGGGCGGCTCTGGGGTCGCTCCCTGTGCGGACCTCTACTGCTTGTCGATCCCGATACGAGACTGGCCGTGGCCACCGAGCGACCCAGTGTCGAAGGCTTCGGGTTGGTCAATGGGGTGTGGGAAGGGCAGCTTCCAGAGGGTGTCCCCACCGCGAACTTCGCACTGGACTGGGGAGGTGCCCGGTGGGCGATGGTACTCCTGCCGCTTCCCGAGGACCGCTACCTCCGTCTTGGCCTGCTGCTGCACGAGTCCTTCCACCGGATTCAGCCGCAACTCGGGCTCAGCGGGCAGGATCTGCTGTCGAGGCATCTCGATGAGCGAAACGGCCGCTACTGGCTGAGACTGGAATTGAACGCCCTCTCCGCCGCACTCCGCGCCGACGGCACGGAACGAGACCGCGCGGTGGGAGACGCGATTCTGTTTCGCCGGTACCGGTATCGGCTCTATCCCGGCGCTGACACGGTCGAGGCATCGCTTGAGCGCGCCGAAGGCTTGGCCGAGTACACGGGAGTACGTCTTGCCCTCGACTACCTCAGGCTTCCGGAATCGAGAGCCGCGCAGGGCGTCGACGCGTTTCAGCTCCGTCCAACCTACATACGGTCCATGGCCTACGGCACCGGCCCGGCGCTCGGTCTCCTGCTCGACCACTATGTGCCGGGTTGGCGCTCGCGGCTCAACTCCGATGGGTTCTTCGCGCAGCTCGCGAAGGCGGTGCGGTCGGACTCCGCGCCCGGCCTTCGCACGGTCCAGGCGGCGGCCGAGCGGTATGGCGGGGAGGCAGTGGCCAAAGAGGAAGATGCCCGGGAACAGCGGCACCTCGCCCTGCTTGCGGACTATCGTCGGCGCCTGATCGACGAGCCGGTGCTTCTGCTCCGCCAGACCCGGCTGTCGAGAGCGTTCAATCCGAATGCCCTGATTGCCTTCGGCGGAGAGGGCACGATCTACCCCACGGGGAGCTTCAACGCGGAATGGGGTGCGCTCGAGGTCGACTCCGGAGGTGCCCTGGTCGCGGCCGACTTCTCGACGCTGCGGGTGCCCGCGCCCGTGGACACATCCGGCGGAGAGATCCGGGGCCGCGGCTGGAAACTGAAACTCTCGCCGGGGTGGCGGCTGGGCCCCGGTGGACGGACGGGTGACCTCACTGCCGTTGCCGCCGCCCCGTAGCAACTCCTACTGGAGGGCTCCGCGGAGAACGACCACGGCCTGGCCACCGAGCAGGACTCGTTTGCCCGCGCACCGGGTGGAGATAGTGCCGCCTCGGGCCGAGGCCTGGAAGCCGACCAACGCGTCGCGCTCCAGCCGGGCCGACCAGAACGGCGCGAGAGCACAATGCGCGGAGCCGGTGACCGGATCTTCGGGGACTCCCGATCCGGGGGCGAAGAAGCGGGAGACGAAGTCGTACGGGCGCCCGCCATCGGCCCGGCTGGTGACTATGATGCCACGGACCGGGAGAGTAGCGAGCCGCGTGTGATCGGGCGTGAGGGCGCGCACCTCGCTCTCGCTCCCGAGCTCCACGAGGTAGTCGAACTGGTTCTTCCCAATCCAGCGCGCCGACGGCACGCCCAGTGCCGGCAGCAGGTCGGCGGGAGGCTCCGACTCGACGGCCAGCTTGGCCGGGAAGTCGAGCACGATCTGGCCGTTGGCCCGCTTCGCCGTGAGGAGGCCGCTCCTGGTCTCAAACCGCGCCTCGGCGCTGGGAGCGACGTGCCCATCCAGCCAGAGTACATGGGCCGCGGCGAGGGTGGCGTGTCCGCAGAGGTCGACCTCCACCGTCGGCGTGAGCCACCGCAAGGCAAAGCCGTCCGCCACCGGGTGCAGGAAGGCGGTCTCGGAGAGGTTCATCTCACGGGCGACGTTCCGCATCCACTCTTCGGGCGCCGGGTCCGGCAGGATGCAGACGGCGGCGGGGTTGCCCGCGAAGGGCTTATCGGTGAACGCATCGACGACGGTGATGGGTTGCGGCATGTTTCAGCGCGGCGTGAGGGGCGTGGCGATAGTCCAGCCTAACCGTAGCCGCGTATCGTGAGCCACGCAACGGCCGCTAGGGGATCCCGCTATTCGCTTTCGCCGGGGTGCAGGAGCCGGTGGACCAGCTGGGTCAGCTCCGCGAGCTCATACGGCTTGACCAGGAAGGCGTCCGGCGGCGGCACGTCATTGGGGGGGGTGCTGTCATCCTTCGTGTAGCCGCTGGTCAGGATGACGGGGAGGCGCGGGTCGCGGCGACGCAACTCGGCGAGAACGTCCCAGCCTGTCATGCCCGGCATCTTGACGTCCAGGATCACGAGGTCCACGCCGGTTCGGGGCTCGGCATGAGTCCGCAGAGCTTCCAGGCCGTCCCTCGCTTCGATCACCGAGTAGCCGCAGATGCCGAGGGCCTGGCGCAGCGGGCGACGAACCGCGGCCTCGTCGTCCACCAGCAGGATCGTTCCGGACCCTGAGGCGGGTTCGAGGGCTCCCGCGCTGGAGGCCGCCGCCAGCGCCTCGACCGTGCGCGGCAGATAGACCTGGAAGAGCGATCCCGCGCCGGGCGCGCTCTCGACGGTGATGCCGCCCTCATGATGCTGCAGCACGGCGTACGCCGTCGCGAGGCCGAGCCCGGACCCGCGTCCGGCTGCCTTGGTGGTGAAGAAGGGCTCGAAGATCCGGGGCAGGTCGGCCGCGGAGATCCCGACGCCGGTATCCCTCACCTCGATCCGCACGAATTCCCGTCCTGCTACTGCTTCCGGTGCTCCGGCCCGCCAGCCTCCGGCCACGCGGGCCGTGGCGAGGGTGAGCACGCCGCCGGAGGACATCGCCTCGATGGCGTTATGGCCAAGGCTAACCAGCAGATCGGTGAGCTGCTCCAGATCCGCCTGAATGTGCCAGTTGCCGTGATCGGTGCGGGTCACCAGCGTGATCCTGGGGTCGAGATCGCGCCTCAGGACCTGGGCCGCCTCGTCGAGGAGAATGGCGGGGTCAATGGGCCGGCGGAGGCCGGGGGTCGGCCGGGCAAAGTTGAGCAGCCTGCGGACCAAGCGGGCCGCACCGCGGGTGGCTTCCTTGGCCTCAAGGAGCTCGCGTGGCGGAACCCGATCCTGAGAGACGATCCGAAGGCGCGCGGCCTCGATGCTCCCGCTGATCGCGGCGAGCGCGTTGTTGAAGTCGTTGGCGATCCCCGCCGCCATGGTGGCGATCGCGGCCATCTTGGCGGACTCACCCCGCTGCATGGTCTGGAAGTCGCGCCGCGCCGCATCCTGAAGGCTCAGCACCCAGCGGGCCGGCGCCCCGGCACCGGTGAGCGGGGCAAGAGCGATGTCGCAGGGGAAGTCGGTCCCATCGGGGAGCCGGACGCGGCAGCCGTTCCAGCGAATGGCGCTGGAGGGGCGGATGGAGCGGAGCACGCTGTGCAGTGCACCCGCTCCATCGGGAAGACTCACGATACGGTCGATCGGTGAGGAGCGGAGCTGATCCGCGCCCCGGACGAGCAGCCGTTCGGCGGCGGGGTTCGCCTCCCGAATCATGCCGAGCGGGTCCAGGAGAAGGATCGCCTCGGGGAGTGCCGCCAGTACCGCGCGGTCGGCCATGCCCAGCGTGCCGGCCCCGCCGATGGGCGGGATCGGATACGGAGCCAGGAGCCGTTCGCTCTCCTCGGGGGCCGTCATTGGACCGCGCTCACCTTATGCCGTGGCCCGGCGGGACTCGCCCACCCCAAGTGGGCAGACCATCCCGAGGACCTGGATGAGCTCGGCCATTTCGAACGGCTTCTGCAGGGAGGGGCGGCCGCAGCGAGCCAGGAACTGGCGCGTGTCCTCCTGCAGGGTGTCGCCGCTGGTGAAGATCACGCGGTGCACCATCTGAGGCTGCTGCTGTTGCAGCAGGGCAAAGAATTCCTCGCCAGAGAGCCCGGGCATGCGAAGGTCCGAGATGATGGCATCGTAGGCACGGGTGTTGAGCAGGACCAGCGCGGCTTCGGCACTGGGGGCCTCCGTGACGTGGTAGCCGAGACGGCCGAGAAATCGTCCGAGACTGGTGCGCACCCCGGCCTCGTCGTCGACCAGCAGCACGGTGCGGCGCGGGGCCTCGCCGCGGCTCTCGTCCAGCGGGACGACGGGCCGGCCACCTTCGGGGGCGGCCTGGTCCGGTCCTGGAGTCTGGGCCGGCTCGCGGGTCCGCTCCGAGGCGGCCAGAGACGGGAGCTCGATCCTGAAGACGGCCCCGCCATGTTCATGTGGTTCCACGCGAATCTTTCCTCCATGTGCCCGCACGATTTCCGCCGAGATGGATAGCCCGAGCCCTGTGCCCTGGCCGGCTGGCTTGGTGGTATAGAAGGGACGGAAGATGGTTTCGCGCTGCTCCTCGGGCACCCCGGGCCCGTCGTCTTCCACGGTGAGGATGACGCGATCCGCCCCTTGCGGGGCGAGGGTGACCCGGACGGTTCCGTAGCCGCGCGAGGCGGTGATCGCCTGCTGTGCGTTGATGATCAGGTTGAGCAGGACCTGCTGCAGCTGATTCGCGTCTCCCCGGACCCGGCTCCAGAGAGGAAATCCGTCGTGGGGATCGAAGTAGGGTGCCTGCAACGACACGTTGTGGAGCTTCAGGTGATGCCGGCACAGTCCCACGGTCCGGCGCAGCACGTCTGCGACGGAGCAGATGCGCCACTCGGGGGGATCCTGGCGAGCCGAGGCCAGGAGGCCATGCACGATCTCGCCGGCGCGCCTCGCTTCTTCGAGGATCAGCTCGAGGTCTTCCCGCAGCTGCCGTAGCGGCACTCCGGGACTCTGATAGGCGGCGGGCGGGCTCCAGGCGTCGCGGCTCGCCCCGGGCGGGCCGGCCGCGGCTCCCTGGCGGGGCCAGAATGACAGAATGGACTGGGCGCTGGCGACGATCGTGGCCAGCGGGTTGCTCAGCTCGTGAGCAATGCTCGAGGCCATGTGCCCGATGAGGGACAGCTTGTCTTGCTGGAGGCTATCCAGCCGCAGCTGTCCCTCCGGGCCGGGCGCACCGTCAGGGACGAGCGTCGCAGGGGCTTGCGGCGTCACCGCGGGCACCCTTGAAGGCGAGGTCGACCGTCGCCTGATCGGCCGGCGTCCGTTTCATCGTGGCGTCGGGATTGAAAGCGAGGTGGGCCGATGAGGCGGCGCCCGAGGCTGATTCGAGCGGCAGCGTGCCCTGGGCGTGGAAGGCACGGTCGAACAGCGCGGCCACCGCGGCCACCCGCCGCTCGACGTCGAGCAGCGACTGCGCCACCCCCTGCAGCTGCTGGGTGGTGATGTCCTGGAACTGGAGGTGATTGTACAGCGCGCTCAGCTGGGAGCGGAGCTCCTGGTACCCCTCGGCGGGAGCGGCGCCATGGGCCTGGGACTCGAGGCTGTTGATGAGCTCGAGGGAACGGTCGAGGCCGTTCATCAGTTCCAGCGTCGCCGACTCTGTGGTGCTGGCGACGTCGGAGATCTGGTCCTTGGTGTCGCGGATCCGTTCGATCGCGTTGCACTCGATGGCCTCGCGCGTCAGCCGGATGCCGCCGAGGACTTCGGTGATCTCGGCGTGGGCCCGGAGCAGGATCGCGGGCAGCTCGACCAGGTTGGGCTGGCCGGCAAGGCGGGTGACCAGCTCGCGGACCACGCCCGACCTGTTCCAGTCCTCGCGACGGCTTTCCAGCTCCGTCACGAGCTGCGCCAGCAGCCGGAGGGTCGTCTCCAGCTCGGTGGCGAGGTCCCGCACCTGGGATGCATCCATGATGCCTCCGCGGGGGCGGGGTCAGGCCGAGCCTGAGGCGAGAGAGAGGATCTGGTCGATCTTCTCCTTGAGAACCTGCGGCGTGAACGGCTTGAGGATATAGCTGCTCACTCCGGCCTCCACCGCCTGCAGGATGTCTTCCTTCACGCTCCGGGTGGTCACCATCAGGATCGGAGTTTTGGCATGGTCGGGCTTGCCCCGGAGCCCCTTCACCAGCTCGAGGCCGCCCATCACCGGCATGTTCCAATCGGTGATCACCAGCTCGATCGACGCGTCGCACTTCTGCAGGGCATCGTTGCCGTCGGCCGCCTCCACGACGTCATCGTAGCCAATGCTCTTGAGAGCGTTGACCACGATACGACGCATGGTGGCGCTGTCATCGACGACCAGGCACTTCATGGAGCTCGCTCCGTGAGCAGAAGGGTCAGGTCGACCCGGATGTCCCGCCCAGCTCGCCGGCGACCTTCCGGGCCACGTGGGCTGTGACCTGGGGGCTGTTGTAGTAGCCCGAGGTCAGGCGCTGCAGGATCTCTTGCAGGCGGTCCCGGCTCAGGCCGGAGGCGCTTCGGGTTCCCTCGGCGTTGGATGCCGCCAGCGCTTCCGGTGACAGCTGGACCTGGTCGCCCTGGGGCGCCGAGCCGGGAGGCGTCGTCTGGCGAGCCTGCCCGGCCGGCACGGCGGGGTGGTTCGCTCCCGTCTGATCGACGCGGGCGCCACCCGTCGGGTTCACGCTTCCGGACTTCGTTGGATCAATCGCCATACGTATGCCTCTCTCCTCGAAACTGTCGGCAGTGCCGCCTCAATCTTGAGGTCGCGGCCCGCTCACGCGCTCTCCCGTGCTCCTCACTCCGTGCTTTGCCCCGCGTCGCTGCTCGGCGGGGGCGACTTGCTGATCAACGCCCGGAGCACTTTCGGGGAGAGGTGCAGCTTGAATTCGGTGTTGGCCTGGCCGGCGAGAGCCCGCCGCGCGTTCGAAGAGAGCTGCGCCTCATCCTGGGCCCCGCCGCTCCCCGGGTCGGTCGGCGAGGCGCCCGGGCCGGGCTGGGTGCCCAGTCGGACGACGGGGCGGGCCGCCGGAAACTCCGCCACGGGCGAATGAACTGGCTGGATCGACATGCCACCCTCCAAAGCAACGATCACGACCTACTCTCTCGGTATCGTCGGGAACCGGAAAAAGTTTAGGGGTCGGGTCAGCCGGACCGGTCAAGAAAGGCGGGAAGCGGGCTGAGTGGACGGAAAGTTCTGCCGGGCCGGACCTTGGAAGGGCCATCGAGAGACCGGATCTCATTCACCAGCACCTTCCGGGCGGCCAAGGCATCTTCGGTGAATTGCCGGACCCGCGCGTGTCCCCGGTCGGACTCGATGGCCAGCCGGTGGAGCAGCTGGCGGATGCTCGAAGCCCGCGGACCGCGGGCCTCTCTCAGCGGATCCTCAAGGACGTTCAGGCGCCGAGCGGTTCCCTCGAGGCGGCGTGCCAGATGAGCCCCCTCGGTGCTGAGCGATGCCAGCAGCTCGAGGTTGCCCGACTGCAGGGCGGTGCGCTGCGCGCCGACGAGCCAGGTCGATCGCTCTAGGTCGGCCAGGTGCCCTTCGAGCACCAGTCTCGCCTGGCGGTAGAGCCCTTCGCTCAGATCGGTCACTGGTTGATCGCCACCGGCAGCGAGTCACCCTCGGACTGTCGGGCGGCCTCCGCCCACGCCTGGTGCAGAGTGGTAATCATCTCGACTATCCGCGCGAGTCGAGCGGCATCGGGACGGAAGTCGATCTGCGTCAGCTCCCGCACGAAGAACTCGTAGAGGCCAAGCAGGTTGTCCGCCAGCTCGCCGCCCGCGTCGCGATCGAGGGTCGCGGCCAGCTCGTGAATGAGATCGCGCGCCCGGCAGATGGCGTCGGCGCGGGCCGCGTGGTCGCGTGACTGGACGGCCGCCTGCGCCCGCTTGAGGGAGGCGACGATCTGGGAGTACACGAGGACCAGCAGGCGGGGCCCGGACATCGCGCCGACGTCCATGGCCTGGTAGCGTCGAGCAGCGTAGTTGCGCATCAGCCGACCGGGGAGTTGGAGTTGCTGCCGCTGGAGGTATTGTTGGTCGCGGCCGCGGTCAGGAGCCCCACGCTGGCGGCGAGGGATTGAGATTGGGCCTGCAGCTTCCCGAGAGTGACTTCCATATTCGCGTATTCGGTGAGGAGCATCTGCTTCCGTACCGCCAGCTGTTCGTCGAGAGCGTTGGCCCGGGCGGTGAGGGAGGCAATGCGATCGGAGATCGCGGAGTTGCGGGTGTCGATCGCGCCGGTGTTGGCTTGAGTGTAGGTGGACAGCATCCGCTGCAGGACCGAGCCGACGCCCAGGGACACGGTGACGGTGCCCGCGTCGCCGGTGGCGCTCCCGTTGTAGCTGACCGAGAGGCCCTGGGCGGTGGTACCGCTGTTGGCGGTGAGCACTTGTCCCGTGCCGGTGGCCGCCTCCCCGTTGATTGTGCCCGCCACGTCGAGGCCGTTGGCGTAGGTGCCCGCGGCGATGGGGACGTTCCCCAGCGTGCCGCCCGCGGTGTACGCCACGGTGAACCCGGGGGCGCTCCCATACTCGTTCTGGGTGATCCGGATTTCGCCGCCGACATCGGTGGCGACGAGGCCCAGGCCGTTGGTCGTGAATGCACTGTTGAGCGCGCTCGCGATGGCCGTGGAGGTCATCCCGTTGGTGAGCGAGATGCTTGCCGACTTGCCGAGGGCGGTGTCGGTGATCGTCATCGTGTCCGCGGTGCCGTCGTCGGCGTAGGTCCCTCCCAGCCCCGAGCCGGTCACCTGCGCCTGCGTGGCCACCTGCGTGATGTTGACCGCGTAGGTCCCCGCGGGGGTGGACTGCCCCGAGGCCACGTACGTGGTGGAGGGCGAGCTGGCGCTGCCGCCCTGCTCGAACAGGGTGGCCAGGTTCGTGAACTGGGTCGTGAAGGCGGAGCTGAACGCCGTCGAGTTCAGCGACAGCTTTCCCGTCTGATCGAGCGAGAGCCCGGCCAGGCCGGCGGTGGAGAGGTTCGCCGCCGCTCCGGCCACGGGGGTCAACAGCACCGTGGGCAGCGCAGCGCGGAGCAGCCGGGTGAGCGAATCGTTGTACAGAGGCGGCGGCGAGGCCGGGGTCGTAGTGCTCGAGGATGATGTGCTGCTGGCGGGCGCGGTGTTCTGCTGCTGAATGAACTGCACCACGCCGTTGTAGGCGTCCACGAACGACTGCACGGCGGCTTCCGCGTCGCTCTCCGAACGAGCGACGGTGATGGTCGTGATCGAACCTGGGGCGGCCTGGGTGAGGTTCAGGGTTACGCCCTGGATGGCGTTGGTGATCGAGTTGGAGTTGCTGGTGAGGCTGATGCCGTCCACCGAGTACTGCGCGTCCTGGCCCTGCTGCAGGATTGCGGTCGCACTGATCGTGGTCGGGGCCGAGAGTATACCGAGGGTCTGTAGGACCGTGCCGGAGGTATCGGCGAGGGTCATCCCCGCGCTTCCGGACTGGTCGCTGGTGAGCACCAGGCGCGCCTGGCTGGTCCCGGCGGCGATGACCGTCGCCGAGACGCCGCT
>Ga0335081_10005613_pt1 | contig 19858 bp, 19 predicted proteins | sample Lox_Sample_35_FD_206713 | JGI IMG/M metagenome (GOLD analysis project Ga0335081, IMG submission 206713) | Soil microbial communities from Loxahatchee National Wildlife Refuge, Florida, United States - Lox_Sample_3.5 | ecosystem: Environmental > Terrestrial > Soil > Wetlands | place: USA... | reverse complement strand
CTTTGGAATTTCCTGTTCTTTTGAGCATAGGCGCCCATCATCAGATTCTCTGCCACCGTAAGATCCGGAAAAATACGACGGCCTTCTGGAACCAGGGCGATACCGAGGGCTACCACTTTGGAGGGAGGCCATCCCGCCACCGGACAGCCGAAAACGAGCACCTCTCCTTGGAGTCCGTCCACCAGGCCGATGACGCTTTTAAGCGTGGTTGATTTCCCGGCGCCGTTCGCTCCAAGGAGACAGACGATCTCTTTTTCTTTAACCTCCAGGTCGATCCCCATCAGGGCATGGATGTGTCCGTAATAAGCATGCACATCCCGCAGACTAAGCAACTTTTATCCCCCTTCCAAGGTAGTTTTCTACCACCACAGGAGCAGAGCGAACCTCCCGGGGGAGGCCCTCGGCGATCTTCCTTCCGGAGCTGATCACGGTGACTTTATCTGAGATATCCATGACCAGGTCCATATTATGTTCAACCAGAAGGATCGTAACCCCTCGGCTTCGGATCTTCAGCACCAGTTGACGCATAAACTCGATCTCCATCGGGTTCATTCCGGCAACCGGTTCATCCAACAGTAAAAGCCGCGGTCCCACGGCCAGGGCTCTGGCCACCTCGATCAGGCGTTGCTGACCATAGGGGAGTTCGGTAGCCATGCGATCTCCCATCTTGGCCAGCCCCACAACCTCAAGGGACTCCAGAGCCTTCTGTCTGATCTCGATCTCCTGCTGCCGAAAACGTCTGGTGCGCAATAAAATCCCCGTCAAGCCGGTCTTTTTCCGCAAGTGCGCACCCACCATCGTTGTCTGAAGCACTGTCATGGTTCGAAAAAGGGAGATCTGCTGAAACGTGCGGCTAATCCCGAAGGTAGCTACCGCATCCGGGGATTTATTCGTGAGATTACGGCCGTCGAAAGAAATACGGCCTGAAGAAGGCTTCAGCATGCTGCTGATCATGTTGAACGTGGTCGTTTTGCCCGATCCATTCGGACCGATCAGGGCGTGGATCGTGCCTTCGGATACCTCCATGTCCAGACGATCCACGGCAGTCAGGCCGCCGAAACGTTTGGTTAAACCTTCGATACTAAGCAGCGTCAACGAAGTTGCTCCTGCGTGGGGGCCCCCCTGGCTTCCATTGTTTCAACGTTCCAGCGAGACTGACCAGCCCTCCTGGAAGAAACATCATGCAGAGAACCAGGAGAATTCCATGAAAAACCATTTTGAAGTCTTTCATGAAGCTCAGTAAGTCAGGGACGAGGGTCAGGGCCGCAGCTCCGACCAGCGGTCCAGCAAGAGTGCCTTTGCCACCCACCACCACCATGGAGAGAAATGCAACCGATTCGGCAAAGGTAAACGTATCGGGGCTGATATAGGCCCGGTAATGGACATAGAGACTACCAGCCAAACCCGATAGAAAGGCGCTCATCGCAAAGGCGATCACTTTGTAAGCAAAAGGGTTCACCCCTGAGGCACTCGCCGCCTGCTCATTATCCCGCAAGGCGATGAAGGCACGGCCTAAGTGGGAGTGTATGATCCGGTATGTGGCCAGGGTGCAGACAAGAAAAAAACCGATGAGGAAGTAGTACCACGCTCTTTCCGATGAAATGGCCATTCCAAGAAAAGACGGTCCTGGAATCTCTGGAATGCCCCGGGAGCCCTGAGTCAAGCTCTCCCAGTTGTTTATGATGATCCGGATGATCTCTGAAAAACCGGCTGTAGCCAAGGCCAGATAGGGGCCTCTTAATCTGAGCGATGGAATTCCAAGGATTGCCCCGAACCCGGTGGCGATGACGGCAGACCCGACCAGGGCTAGCGGAAAGGGCCATCCCAGCTTCATGCTCAGCAGTGCCGACGAATAGGCTCCGATTGCAGAGAATGCCGCGTGCCCGAGGGAGAGTTGTCCCGCATATCCTGTCACCACGTTGAGGCCAGTCGCGGTCAGGGCAAAGATCAAAATCAGATTGGCCAGATGCATGTAATACGGGTGGGTCATGATCAGCGGAAAAAGGAGAAGGCCAGCCACAAGAAGGACGATCGAGGAGGGCTTCACCTGCTCGTCCTCCCCTTTCCCAGAAGTCCTCTGGGCTTCACAATTAAGACGAGGAGTAGGATGACGAACGCCGTGGCATCCTTATAAGCGGAACTGATGTATGCCGACGCTAGATTCTCAACCACCCCAACGCTCAGGCCGCCCAGGATAGCGCCGGGCAGACTTTCGAAACTGCCGATGATGGCCGCCGTGAAAGCCTTCAGGCCGACGGATTGCCCCATGCCCGTGGTGACCAGAAAGGCAGGGGCCAGAAGGATCCCCACAATGCCGCCCAACGCCGAAGCCACGGCAAACGTCAACGTATCCATCGCATCCACGTTGATCCCCATCATGCTGGCCGTAGGCTTGTCCTGGGCCACGGCCCTCATGGCCGTCCCCAACCTCGTTTTGCGGAGAAACCAGTTCAAGGCAACGACAATCATAACACCGGTGGCCATAATCCAGAGATTTCTCGGCAGGATATTCAAACCTGCGATTTTCAGAGGCCGGCGGCCGAAGACATCTGGAAATCCGAAACCCATCGAGCCCCAGATCACGATGGCCATGTTGATGAAAAAAACCGATGCCCCGATCGAAGCGATGAGGAAATTTTCGCCCGAAGCACGCTTACGGAACATGTAGTAGTACATGGACCGGCGGATCAAACCGCCGATAATTCCTCCTGTCAACGCGACGAGCAAGAAGGAGAATATGAAAGGTCAACCCCAAAAAAGCCCCCAGCATGACCATCTCACCGTGGGCGAAGTTGAGGATTCCCATGGCATTCCAGATGAGGACATGGCCTAAGGCCACCAGGGCGTACATGCTCCCGATGGCCAGCCCTGAAATCACCTGCTGCACGCCGAATTGCCATTCTGTCACAATTGATTCTCCGGAAATGCTGAAGCAGAGAGAAGCGGGATACCGGAGGTTCACGGCCCCCGGTACCTTAACCCGCCGGTTGCATCATCATCCTCTCAAAGGCAGTCGAGGGATGTCAAAAACCGAATTCCAACGGCCTGGAAGCGCTTCACTTTCCACTGCTTTTTCAATGCAACGCTAAGACGAAGATCTATAGACGACGCAGAAATTCAAACTTTCCTTTTTTCCACTGGCCCAGGACATTCTGCCTTAGGCCCTCGCCCTTTTCATCGAAGGTAAACGTACCGCCAGGGACTTTCACTCCTTTGAGCCGGTGGATCGCATCAGCCACTTTGGATGAATCCCCGGGCCCCGCCTTCTTGACGGCTTCGGCAATCAGGCGGATGGCTGCATCCGCTCTTGCCACGTTGTGGTCAGGGGTGTACCCGGCAAAGGCCTTAAAGTCCTTGACGAACTGCTGAACCATGGGATCCGGATCGCTGTTGGCAAAAGCCACTACCACGTAGACGCCTTCCACGTTCTCTTCTCCTGCCAGATCCCGATACTGTTCGGAAGCGAGCCCCGTTGCTCCGAGGATTGGAATGGTCAGACCCATTTCCCGTGTTTGCTTTGTGATCAAGGCCGCGGAGGGGTCCAGCCCATGGATGAACAGCACTTCGGCGCCGGACTTTCTGATGTTAAGCAACTGCGAGCTGAAGTCCTGGTCCGATTCCTTGTATTTTTCAATGGCCACGGTCGGCAAGCCCAGCTTCTCCAGTTGCTTCGCTGCCGCAATGGCGCCCCCCTGCCCGTAGTCCCCGTCCGATCCCATGATTCCTATCTTCTTATACTTCAACTCTTTCACCGCAAAGTTCATCACCTGAGCGCCCGTGATCGCATCGGAAATGGTCGACCTGAAGACAAACTTGTTTCCTTTTTCCGTCAGGGAGGGGCTGAAGGCTGTCGTGAACATGGGCACTCTCGCCTTTTCGATCAGGGGGAGCGAGGCGATCGTTCCCGTGCTGTCAGCGATTAACAAGGCCTTCACCTCCTCCTTCTTCAAGAGTTTCTCAACGCTGCTCGCCGTCTTGGTGGGATTACCTTCGTTGTCGTCGAGTTTCAATTCCAGGACAAGACCACGCATCCCGCCGGCGTTGTTGATCTGTTTGGCGGCAAATTCCGCCCCATCCTTAATGTATTTGCCCCGGACTGCCGCGGTTCCGCTCAAGGGAGCGGAGACACCGATGGTGAAAGTTTTCGGAGACGGTTGGGAGTAAGCCATTTCGTAAGGAGCCAGAAAAAGGAAGGTCGCCAGAGCTATCACCATCGTTACCCAACTTGCCATTTTCTTCATAATATAACCTCCTTGTGCGTTGTCTCTTGGTGAAGCGCCTCTAGGATCGCTTCGCACACCGGTGTCCGATAAAGAGGAGAATGGTTTTTTCCGCTATCCTTTCGGGCTGAAGTGGAAAGGGGGAAGATTCTCATAGAGAAAAGAAGGAGGGGGATAATCCGGCGTCGGCAAGCGATGCTGCCGGCACCACTCGATCCGAATGAGATTGGCATATTTCTTCCGCTCCGTGCCCGTATGGTTGAGGATATGGTGCTCTTCGACGTCCTCCGCAACGACATAGCCCTTCGCCAACGCTCGCTCAAAGATTCTGCTGCCGGCTTCGGTGCGGACCAGAGCCGCGTTATGAGCCTTCTTCTTGTCCGCCTCCCCCAGCGAAATGTCAGCCAGCTCAGCGGCATAATCGTAACAGATACGACATCGGGGCCGGGTATGCATCCACAGAAAGGTCAACTGCTCTGGATACGGAATACGGTGGATCTCCCCCTCTTTGTCCCATACCGTAAAAGCTCCGGGGAATGCTCCCTCCCGATAGGAGATTCGTGCCACCTTGGACAACGGCACTCCCATCCGGCGCGTAATGATATGTTCCGCTCCTCTTGTAAAGCGATTTTCGGCGCAGAAGAGCCCAAGGGTAAACACAATGCTCCGGGAAAGGGCATGATGCTTCAGATAAGCCTGTATCTTTCTCAAACCATGAATGTGGCAGGGGAGACCGACCACCGCAACTCGCAATTTCTGCTCGGCGACCTCTCTTAAGGCATCGTTGACGGTGCAGTGAGTGTACTTGGACCCTTGGGTGGAGAGTATCTCCGCGCGGGTGCGAGAGAGGACCGCCGCAGGAACCCACGGTTTGTCCGGCCGATACCCAACCCCTAACACCCCGTCAATCATTCCTTCTTCCAAGGCACATATCTGGATGGAGGCTGCCGTCCCTGCGCTGCCGCCGGCCATGCAGATGGCTTCATTGGTCGCCCGGGTGATATACCGAGACCGATACGAACCCAGCAGCTGTGCGGGGGACATTTCACCCGACCCAAGGAACTTTTGTTGGAGCTCTCCCATCTCCACCCGTTCGCCGGGGCAGCAGGCATAACAAATTCCGCAGCGACTGCAATTGGCCAAAGCTCTGGTCCTCAGCGTCTCACCCGGAGATGGCTCTTCACCTTCAAAAACGATGCATTTCTTCGGACAGACAGCGGAACAGGTTCCGCAGGCCGTGCAAAGCCCCCGATCCACAATATCCTCAAATAAGTCCTGTGCGGATTTTCCTTCAAAGTCCTTTAATGAGCCAAGTGCCATGATGGTTTTTCCTTTATCTCCTCAGGTTTCCTCTTCCGGAAAAGAATCCTCGATGGAGTTCATGGAGTAATCCTGCGGCTTTTTGCCCGCATTCTCCGTGAAAACCGCAAAGCCAAACAAACTATAACAGAAACTGGTCAACAAGAAAATGACCTCTCGCACAGGCCCACCTCTCCTCACTCGCTTGTGATCACCTTAAGCCCAACACATCCTGCATATCATAAAGCCCGTTGGGCTGGCCCACGACCCAAAGTGCAGCCCTGACCGCACCCCGGGCAAAGTTATCGCGGCTGTGAGCCCGGTGAATAATCTCCAGCCTCTCGCCGATTCCTCCGAAGAGGACCGTGTGATCTCCTACGATATCTCCGGCCCGAATGACTTGCATCCCGATCTCTTCCCGGGTCCGCTCACCGACCAATCCCTTCCTACCATAGACGCCCACCTTACTGAAATCCCGTCCAACGGCCTTGGCGATCAACTCTCCTAATCTGACCGCTGTGCCGCTAGGCGAGTCTTTTTTCAGGCGGTGATGGGCTTCAACAATCTCGACATCATAGTCCGGGCCCAGGACCCGTGCCACCTCTTGAACGACTCGAAACATCACGTTCATCCCCACACTCATATTGGGCGAGAAGACACACCGGACACTCTTTGAAAGCTCCTTCACCTTCCCCATCTGCTCGGGACTCAAACCCGTGGTCCCAATGACCACGGCCGGGCAAGCCTCCCTTGCAAACTCCAGACTCTCCAGAGACGCCTGGGGGCTGGTGAAGTTAATGATCACATCCCCGCCCTTCCCTTTCAATCCTCCTTCCAGAGGAACACCCAGGGCTCCAAGGCCGATGATTTCTCCGATATCCTTTCCAATCAATGGATGATCCGATCTCTCGATTGCCCGATGGAGAATCATGGACGGGGTTTCTTTGATCATGTGGATGATCCGGCTTCCCATTTTCCCGGCCGCGCCGACAACAATGGCCTTGATCTCTTTCATGATTGATACGCCTCCTCCCACATCTCGGCTTCATAGATGATGTGGACATCCCCTTCGAAGAGAACTTTCTTTACCTCGCTCCCTTCCGTTTCGAAATGAACCGTCAAAACCTCTCCCCCTTTTGTTTTGACGGAGACGGGCGATTTCACCATCCCCTTAAAGCCAGCGATGAGAGCAGAAGCCACGACCCCTGTGCCGCAGGCCAGCGTTTCATCTTCCACTCCCCGCTCATAGGTCCGGACGGATATTTGAGAATTTTTTTCCAACCGGACAAAATCCGCATTCGTTCCAGCGGGTGCGAAAGCGGGATGATACCGAATCGCCCTCCCCATAGGGACGATATCCAAACCTTCGAGGGCTTCCACAAAAAGAACGGCATGGGGAACACCCGTGTTGATGCTCGACAGGCTCCTCTTTTCTCCGTCGATGGAAATCGTCTCGTCGAGTTTAACGCCAAAGGGCTGGGTCATCTCCAGCCTCACCCTCTCCCCATTCACCTGAGCCGAAAGGATTCCGGCCAAGGTCTCAAACTTCAGAGAGGGACCTGCAATCCCTTTCAAGTTTGCAAAGCGAGCAACACAACGGCCCCCGTTTCCGCACATCTCGGCTTCGCTTCCGTCCGCATTGTAGAAGCGCCATTTGAAGTCGGCTTTGGGGGACGGTTCGATCAGGATAAGGCCATCCGCCCCGACGGAGATCCTCCTCCGACAGACTTTTCGAATGAAGTCCTTCAACCCGTCTTCTTTCAGGAAGGGCTTCCGGTGATCGATGAGGATGAAGTCGTTGCCGCTTCCGCTCATCTTCATAAAAGGAATCTTCATCAAAACCTCCGGTTTTGAAAATCCGAAATCTCAATATCGAAGCTCGAAACAATTCCTAATTTCAAATTTGAGAATTCGAAACACTTTTTGAGTTTCGCCCACTCGCCCAAGGGCGGGGATTTCGTGCTTCGAATTTATTTTTTCGTCAGAAACTCAGGGATCTCTTCTCCCCGGATCAGATCCTCAAAGTCTTCTCTCCGGCGGATGACGAACATCTCGTCGTCCCGGACCAGAACCTCGGCGATCCTTGGCCTTGAGTTGTAATTGGTGGACATGGAGAATCCGTAAGCCCCGGCGCTCATGACGGCGATCAGATCCCCGGAATGAAGGTCCTGGATCTTCCGTCCTTTTGCTAAAAAGTCACTCGACTCGCAGATGGGACCGACCACGTCGGAGAGAATCTCTTTCCGACCCTCTTCCTTGACGGGCAGAATCTGGTGATAAGAGCCATAATAACTGGGCCGGACCAGGTCGTTCATACCGGCATCGACGATCACAAACCGTTTTTCCTCATTCTCCTTGATGTAGAGCACCTTCGATACCAGGACGCCTGCGTTCCCCACGATCACGCGACCCGGTTCCAAGATGAGCGTACGGCCGAATCCCCGGATCTCGTCGAGAAGAATGGAGGCATATTCGACGGGATGCGGTGGTTCTTCATCCTGGTAAGTAATGCCCAGACCGCCTCCCAAATCCAGGTATTGAATCTCGATCCCTTCCTTCGCCAGATGTTCAACCAGTTGCTTCAGTTTCTTCAATGCCTCAACCACGGGTCCCACTTCGACCAATTGGGACCCGATATGACAATCCATTCCAACGATCTTCAAATGGGGGAGCTGCGAGGCAAGACGATAGGCTGCCGGCGCCCGAAGGATGTCAATCCCGAATTTGTTCTGTTTCAACCCTGTTGAAATATAAGGGTGCGTTTTTGGATCGATATCCGGGTTGACCCGGATGGCAATCGGCGCCTTCTTCCCGACCCGGCCCGCCACGTCGTTGATGGCCTGAAGCTCCTGGGAAGACTCTACATTGAACATCAGAATTCCCGTTTTGAGGGCATATTCGATTTCGTCTTCTCTTTTCCCCACCCCGGAATAGACGATTTTCTGCGGAAGCGCTCCGCCTTTGAGGGCCCGGTAGAGCTCGCCCCCGGAGACCACATCGACGCCTCCCCCCAGGCTGACGAAGAGACGGAGAAGGGTCAGGTTGGAATTGGCCTTTGCAGAATAACAGGTGAGGTGAGGAATCCCCTTGAACGCCTCATCGAAGACGGTGAAATGTCTGACGAGCGTGTGATAGCTGTAAAGGTAGAAGGGCGTTCCCACTTTTTCAGCGATCTGTTGAATGGGGATCTTCTCGCAGCAAAGCTGATGGCTTTTGTATTCAAAAAAATTCATCGTCCTCTCTTTGAAACGCGGAGTTCGGATTTCAGCCTGCGGATGGATAAGTCAAAATCTCTCTTCCGCCATCCGCATTCTGCATTCCGCATCAGTAAAGATACTTGACCCTCGTCTCCTCCGATCGGGGGCTTTCGTTCCGTCGTAGTGAGTTGTCCACCGCGGTGACGGCGTACTCATATTCTTGCCCCAAAACAACGTCGGTATCCAAATAGGTCTCTTTCGTCAACGGATTCTCGTTCAATCTCTCGAATTCCTCCCCAGATTTCCTTCGATAGACATAATATCCGAGGATGTCGGTCTCCGGGTTTTTATTCCAGCTTAATTCAATCCCTTCCTTAAGGGGAATGGCCACGAGACCCGAGGGGGCCCCTGGAGAAGTGGTCTTGATGGGGGTTACGGAAATGCCCGGGGATCCCTTCCCTTCCACGTTGGTTTTAACAACCCTCTTTACCGCCCTGACGGAGTAAGTGTATCGGATATCGTTATGGACGCTCAGGTCCGTATATTGAGCGATGCTGAGCGGCTCTCGATTCAATGGATTGAGCGGAAAGGCTCCCTCGTCTTCCATTCTTCTATAAACGTTATAACCTGTCGCACCCTCCACGTCGTTCCAGGAGAGTTCCACTCTCTTATCGCCGCGCTCCACCGTTACCACACCGGGCGCCTGAGGTGGATGGTCCCAGTAGACTGTCACTGGATTCGAAGGAGCACTGGGATATTCTTTTCGATTGATCGAAATGACCTCGTAGGTATAGACCTTCCTCGGCTCCTGGTCCTCGAAATAGAGGGCCATCTTTTTGCCCGCGACCACATCTTCTTTGGCCAACTTCAGCTCTCGGACAACCTTCGGCTTCTCCCCACATCCCCGGCACTCATCTCCAACCAGAACTCCTTCGGATCTTGAAACCTTAAACTCCACCAAATCGGTGAGAGGCGTTTTGTCCGTATTCTCCTTTGGAATGCTCCATTCCAAAAGGAGACGTCCCTCCCTGGGCGAAGCCGCAAGGTCAACGATCCTCCTGGGAACGATTGACGACAAGGGTACCGGTGGGGTCTTCTTGGCGCAGCCACTGTGGAACAGTAGAATGCCCACTAAAAATAGGATGATGATTCCATGCAACCTTAATCTTCTACTCATCACTCCGAATTCCCAACCTCGAACTCATTTGCGTGGTCCAAAAATCGCGGTCCCGACCCGAACGTAGGTGGCCCCTTCCTCGATAGCAATCTCGAAGTCACTGGACATTCCCATGGAGAGCTCTTTCATGGGAATCCCCTCCCTAGCTGATCTATCCCTTAATTCTCGGAGGGCAATATAGTAAGGACGGCTCATCTCCGGCGAATCGAAATAAGGAGGCATGGTCATCAGGCCTTCCAACGAAAGGCGGCCAAGGTTTTGAATGCCCCTGGCGAGATTGAACACTCTTTCTTCGTCCGTCCCGAACTTAGTCGCCTCTCTGGAAAGATTCACTTCAATCATCACTTTGATCAGCCGATCTTCTTGCTCCGCTTTCCCGTTCAATGCTTCCGCCAAAGGAAGGCTGTCGATCGAGTGAACCATATCGAAGAGACGCACGGCAACTCTTGCCTTGTTCGACTGGAGGTGGCCGATGAAATGCCAGGAGACAGGCCTTCCGATCGATTCAATCTTTTTTTGTGCCTCCTGGACATAATTTTCGCCTAAGATAGAGACGCCGGCCTCAATTGCCTCCTGGATTCGAATAACCTCGACCGTCTTGGAAACCGCAACGAGCCTGATCTCCTTCGGATCTCTCCCTGCGCGTCGAGCGGCCCTTTCCATCCTCTCCCTCACCCTCGAAAGATTTTCCTTAATGGAGGACATACCCTTTGAAGACATCAAATCGGTCAGACCTCAGATCGTCTGCCATCGCGAACGAAACGAAGCAATGCGTGGATTATTTGGTCACCGCTTTTCCATGCAATGACAATTTCTCTCTGTCATTTCTCGTACTTATTCTGCACTCCGCAGCCCGCGTTCCGAAATGGTGATCGCCTCGAGCCGGAGGAGCACTTGGATCAACTCGCAAAGCGGAAGGCCCACAACATTGGTATAGGATCCTTGGATCGATTCGATCATAAAAGAGCCGGCCCCTTGGATGGCATATCCCCCCGCCTTATCGAAGGGTTCACCCGTCCTCACATACCACGCCATCTCCTCAGGAGCCAGAGGCTTCATCTTCACCATTGTCTGGACTGCCTCCCGATCTCTTTTTCCTTTTTCCACATGGCGAACAGAAAATCCGGTCAATACCTGATGTTCTTGGCCGCTCAGACGGTGCAACATCCCCAGGGCCTCTTCCTGGGTTTTCGGTTTTCCGAAGATGGACCCGTCCATAGAAACAATCGTGTCTGCAGCAACCACCCAGCGATTCGGATATCTCATGGCCACCTCTTCGGCTTTTGCTTCAGCCAACCGAAGGGCATGCGATCGGGGGGATTCTTCCGGAACAAAGCCCTCCGTGACCTTGCTTGGGACGACCTCAAAAGCTAGACCCAATTGTTTCAATAATTCACGCCGACGCGGAGACTTAGAGGCCAAGATAAATCTGCGATCCATTTCTTAAAAACTAAATGAATCCAATAGGTTTGTCAAGTTTGAAATCAAAAAGGGGTGGTCTGTTCTTCGATGGTCAAACTTAGTGAGGGACGATCTGCCTTTTCTTCACTTGAGCACGAGAGCTTGGCCGGAAAATCTTTACAGATACGTCCTTAACAACGACTGGCTTGCGACACCGAAAGGTCGACTTATTCAACCTTAACTTTGATCTCTTTTTTCTTGGACTCTCCGGATTTCGGAATTCTAACCACCAAGACTCCGTTCTTGAAAGAAGCGTGAATTTTATCCCCCTGAACTTTAATGGGAAGCCGGATGGATCGACTAAAAGCCCCATAGGTTCTTTCGATGAGATGGTAGTTTTCTTCTTCCTCCTCCTCTTTCTCTTGCTTCTTCTCTCCCCTAATCGTTAAATAACCATGGTTCACAGAGACGTCGATGTCGTTCGGGTCCATTCCCGGGAGCTCGGCTCGGATGATCAGTTCATTCTTCGTCTCTGAAATATCGATGGAGGCAACCCATTTCCCCGTCTCCCTGCGTTTCGTCTCCGGTTTTCCTTCCAGGAAAGAATCCCAGATTCGGTCCATTTCCTTCTTCATCCTGTCAAATTCAAAAGGCTTCCAGAGCGTCGTTTCCCGCGCCATCTTGGACCCTCCTTTAGCTACTCTCGTCTAATAAATAGTCATTTTTCACCATTTGTCAAGCCCAGGCTGAACGCTTGGTTGGAGGATGAAGCGGGAGGCAAAACGCCTACTTGCGCCGAATGGTCGAAGGGTTGACTCTAAAGTCCAAATCTGATACTTAAGTAGAAAGGACGAAGAATGAAGCAAAAACTCAAGGCGAGAAAAGAACTTGTCAAGATCATTAAGAACTTAAGGGCAAAAGGAAAACGGATCGTTTTCACCAATGGTTGTTTTGACCTTCTCCACATCGGCCATGTGCGCTATCTGGAAGAAGCGAAGAATCGAGGGGATATCCTCGTCGTAGGGGTTAACAGCGATGCTTCGGTCCGAAAGTTGAAGGGGCCGAAGAGGCCTATTCTTCCCGAAGAAGAAAGGGCGGAGATTCTCTCTGGACTCGGATGCGTCGATTATGTCACCCTCTTCCAAGAAATCGATCCCATGAAGCTGATCACCTCCCTCCAGCCCGATATTCTCGTCAAGGGAGGGGATTGGGCCAAGGAACAGATTGTGGGGGGGGAGGTAGTAGAAAGGTCAGGAGGAGAAGTCGTTATTATCCCCTTTGTCAAAAAAGCTTCCACCTCCAATCTTATTCAAACGATCTTGAAACGATATGAAAAAAATGGCTGAGAAAGATCTCCTCTCCCTTCCTGAAACCCTTCCCCTGCTTCCAATCCGGGATGTCGTCGTCTTCCCCTACATGGTCCTTCCCCTTTTTGTCAGCCGGGAAAAGTCCATCAAATCATTGGAAGAAGCCCTCTCCAAAGACCGCCTGATCTTCCTCGTCGCCCAGAAGAAACACTCTGAGGACGACCCGTCTCCCAAGGATCTCTACCGAGTGGGAACGGTCGCCGTCGTCATGAAAATGCTCAAGCTACCCGATGGCAAGGTGAAAATCCTCGTCCAGGGGCTTTCCAAGGCCGCCGTCAAAGAAACCCTTCAGACGACGCCCTATCTCCTGGTGAAAGTGGAGAATATCAAAGATCCATTCGTCACCGAGATTACTCTCGAAACGGAAGCTCTGATGCGAAACGTGAGAGAGCAGTTGGAGAGGATTGTCTCCTATGGCAAGCTCCTTTCCCCGGATCTGATGTTCATCCTCGAAAGTGTCGACGATCCGGGGAGACTTGCTGACCTGGTCGCCTCCAACCTGGACCTCACGGTCGAAAAAGCTCAGGAGATTCTGGAGATTCTCGACCCGCTGGAGAGGCTGAAGACCTTGAATGAACTCCTTGGGAAAGAAGTTCAGGTCCTCACCATGCAGGCCAAAATTCAGTCTCAGGCCAAAGACGAGATCACGAAGACACAAAGAGAATATTTCCTTCGAGAACAGATGAGGGCCATCCGGAGCGAACTGGGCGAGGTTGACGAAAGGACCGACGAATTCAAAACCCTTCGCCAAAAAGTCAAAAAGGCAAAGATGCCCAAAGAGGTTGAGAAAGAGGCTCGACGGGAATTGGACCGGCTGGAACAGATGCATCCCGATGCCGCAGAAGCCTCCATGGTCCGAACCTACCTGGACTGGCTCATCGATATGCCCTGGTCCAAAGCGACGACAGACAGCCTCGACCTGCATCGAGCGAAAAAAGTCCTGGATGAGGACCACTATAATCTGGAAAAGGTCAAAGAACGCATCTTAGAGTATCTGAGTGTCCGCAAATTGAAGAAAAAGATGAAGGGGCCGATCCTCTGCTTCATCGGACCTCCTGGAGTCGGCAAGACTTCCCTTGGCAAGTCGATCGCCAGAGCCTTGGACAGGAAATTTGTGAGAATTTCCCTGGGAGGGATAAGAGATGAGGCGGAGATTCGCGGCCACCGCCGGACCTACGTGGGCGCTTTGCCCGGCCGGATCATCCAATCTATTAAACAGGCCGGGAGTAACAATCCGGTTTTCATGATGGATGAGGTGGATAAGATCGGCATTGACTTCCGAGGGGATCCGGCCTCCGCTCTCCTGGAGGTTCTCGACCCGGAGCAGAACAACGCCTTCAGCGACCACTACCTCAATGTCCCCTTCGACCTTTCCCGGGTGATGTTCATCACCACGGGAAATATGACCGATCCCATCCCCTCGGCCCTCAAGGACCGGATGGAGGTCATTAACCTTCCCGGATACACCGATCTAGAAAAACTGAAAATTGCGCGAACTTTCCTCCTCCCCCGACAATTGGAGGAAAATGGAATCAGCCCGAAGGTGCTTGAAATCTCGGACAAAGCCATCCTTCTGGTCATCTCGCAGTATACTCAAGAAGCAGGTCTCCGAAACCTCGAACGAGAGCTGGCTTCTATCTGCAGGAAAGTGGCCCGGAAGGTGGCGGAAGGCAAGAAGGAGAAGACCAAGATCAATACGAAGAATCTCCATCAATTCCTGGGCCCTCCTCCCTACCTGCCGGATGAGGAAGAGAAGCGAAACGAGATTGGTTTGGCCACGGGTCTGGCCTGGACGGAGACGGGCGGTGAAATTCTACATATCGAGGCTTCGACCACTCCCGGTAAAGGCTCTCTCATCTTGACCGGTCATCTGGGAGACGTGATGAAAGAGTCGGCTCAGGCCGCCCTCACTTATGCACGATCTAAAGGGAGATCCTACCGGATCAACCCGAATACGCTTAACAACAAGGAGATTCATATTCATGTCCCTGCGGGCGCCATCCCGAAGGACGGACCTTCTGCCGGGATCACCATGGCAGTGGCGATCTTCTCCGCACTCACGGGCATTCCTGTGAGGAAGGATGTCGCCATGACCGGCGAGATCACGCTCAGGGGAAGAGTCCTGCCGGTCGGAGGGCTGAAGGAAAAGGCCCTCGCCGCCCTCCGAAATAAGATCCAAGATGTCATCATTCCTTATTTGAACAAGAAAGACCTCGCCGATCTTCCCCTCTACGCTCGAAAGAAAATCAACTTCATCTCGGTAAAGCATATGGATGAAGTTTTAAAGGTCGCTCTGGCTAAGAAGAGATAGCGCGTCAGAATCAGGAGTTCACGGTCGCGTTTCTTCTGGATGCGTGAAGTCCCTTTTGGGGGGCGAAAGAGAGCACGGGGACAAGGCAGGTTTCTTGACCGATGGCCTCTCTGATCACGCGTTGAGAGGTTTCTTATGAAAGCTTACATCAACGAGATCAAAGAGAACGAACCAGTGGACTCCCTCTTTCTGGTCAAAGAAAAGTCTTCAGCCCTGACCAAAACCGGGAACGCCTACCTCCGATTGAAATTGGTCGACCGTTCGGGGGAGATGGAGGGAAGAATTTGGACGTCCGTTGAAACGTTTGCCGAATCCTTTGACAAAGACTCCTTCGTCCATGTGGCTGGAAGGGCTGTCTCCTTCCAGGAGCATCTCCAATTGAACATCACCACCATCAACAGTGTAACGGAAGATGGGGTTTTGTTGGCGGACTTCTTCCCCATGACCGAAAAAGATGTTGAGGCGATGTTCCAGTCCCTCCTGGAAATCACCAGGCAGGTCAAGAATCCGCACCTCAGCCAGCTTCTCCAGCTCTTCTGGGAGGACGAACCTTTTGTCAAACTCTTTAAGATGGCTCCCGCATCCAAATGGCTTCATCACAATTACTTGGGGGGCCTTCTCGAACACACCCTCTCCGTCGCCCAGTTGGCCATCATGAATGCCGTTCAGTATCCTGGGTTGGACATCGACCTTTTGATCACGGCCTCGATCTTTCACGATCTGGGCAAAGTGGATGAGCTTTCCTACCACCGTTCCTTCGACTATTCCGATGAAGGCCGGCTCCTTGGCCATATCATCCTCGGAATAGAACGGGTGGGGGATAAAATCCGCCAAATTCCCGATTTTCCGAAGGACCTTTCCACGCTTCTGAGGCACTTTTTACTAAGCCACCATGGTCAATATATTTGGGGCTCACCCAAGAAACCGATGACCCTGGAGGCCGTGATGCTTCATTTCTTGGATGATATGGATGCAAAAATCAATGGAATTCAACAATTTATAAAGAAAGAGGTGCCTGAGGGGTCCCGTTGGAGCACTTATCATCGCATGTTTGAACAGTACTTTTATATGCCTTCTTTCCACGAGCTGTCAGAACTATCTGATAATACTGCGAAAGAAACACCGACGGAAAAATAGTTAAACCTATCAATTTCTTGACAAACCGAGCCCCCGTAATTATCTTAAGGAGCGAACTGGATTACTTTTTGACCTTTTGTTTCGGTTTCTTAGTCCAAAAAGGAGAGGATTTAAATGGATTTCTCCATTTCCGAAAGAATGAGACGGGTTCTGGAGATTATCATCGAAGATTACATTCTCACAGCGGAGCCTGTGGGTTCAAGAACGATCTCAAAAAAATCGAACCTCCATCTCAGTCCCGCCACTATCCGGAATATCATGTCGGATTTGGAGGAACTGGGCTTTCTTGACCACCCTTATACGTCGGCAGGAAGGATTCCTACGGAGAGGGGGCTCCGATTCTACGTCGATTCGATCATCGATGTCCATGAACTGAGCGATCAGGAACAGCACGAGATCAGATCCAAGTACCTGGCCCATTTTATGGAAGGACCGGACTTGTTCAGGGAGACGTCCCGGATCCTTTCTTTATCCTCTCATTATTTGGGAATTGTCTGGACACCCCGAATGAGCGCGGTCGTGCTTCAACATATTGAGTTTGTGAAATTGAGAAAATATACGGTCCTGGCCATTTTGGTGAGCACAACCGGTTTGGTTCACAACCGCATCATCGAGGTGGAAGAGGATTTCTCCCAGTCGCAACTGGACCATCTCTCAGATTACTTGAACAGTTTCCTGGCAGGTCTCACGCTCGTCCAGGTGAGGGAAAGGCTGCTGGAGCAAATGAGGATGGCCAAGAATGCTTACGACCGCCTGCTCGAACAGGCCATCAAACTGGGGGAGAGGGCGATCGCTTCTATCGATGAAAGCGACGTCTTCATCGAGGGGAAAACCAATATTCTCAACGAACCCGACTTCGGGAATGTTTCGGCGATGACCGATCTCTTTCGGACGTTTGAGGAAAAAGCGACGATGGTGAAACTCCTGGACAAGTTCTTGGCGCCGGAGGGAATGCGGATTGCCATCGGCTCGGAGAGCCAGGTTCAGGAGATGGAGACCTGCAGTGTCATCACCTCGACTTATGGTTGCAGCGGAGAGGTTCTGGGTGTCTTAGGGGTGATCGGGCCCCGGCGGATGAACTATTCGAAAGTCATCCCTCTCGTAGGGTATACCGCAAAGCTTCTCACGGAGATCTTGGAGACCCAATAGATTTACTTCGCCCTTCAGCCGTCTTTTGCCGAAAGATCGATTTCTCGAAGGAAAGGGATCCCGGATCGGAGCAAATGCGGGAGTAGAGGAAATGGACAAGAAAGAGATCAAGAAAAAGAATCACAGCCATAAGGGAGTTGAGAAGGCGGAAGAGGAAGGTCTCCTCGAGACCCTTGGCGAAGAGATCCACCTCCATCTGGACGAAGAGAGAGAAGAGAAAGAAAAGGAGATTGCAGAACTCAAGAAAAAGTTAGAAGAGAAGGAGAAAGAGGTTAAGGAACATCACGACCGCCTGCTCAGGCTCGCGGCCGATTTTGAGAACTATAAGAAGAGGGCGGCCAAAGACAAGGAGGATTGGACCAGGTTCGCCAACGAAGATTTGCTCAAGACAATTCTTCCGTTTATCGATAACCTGGAAAGGGCCGTCAATCACGCTCAGAAGGCTTCCGATACCGGAGTCTTAATCGAAGGGGTTCGACTGACGATTCAACAGATCCTTCAGGCTCTTAACCGATTTGGACTTTCTTCTTTTCAATCCGTCGGGAAGCCCTTCGACCCGACCGTGCATGAGGCCATGCTGGTCGTGGAGACGGATCAGCATGAGCCGAATCAAGTCGTGGAGGAGTTCCAGAAGGGCTATCTGTTGAACGATCGACTTTTAAGGCCGGCAACTGTTTCGGTCTCGAAGCCTCCGGAAAAAGAGGCCCAGACGTCGAAGTGATCTTGAATAAAAACCCCGTTGGAAATTCAAACGGGGCAACCAACCCCACTGCGGAGCAGCAGGGCGTTATTTTTTACGGGGTAATTTTCAGGGAGGGAAAGAACCATGGCAAAGACAATCGGAATTGACTTAGGAACAACCAACTCGGTGGTCGCCATCATGGAGGGCGGAGATCCCGTTGTGATCGCCAACCAGGAAGGGAGCCGAACGACCCCTTCGGTCGTGGCTTTTACAGATAAAGGGGAGCGCGTGGTCGGGCAGATCGCCAAGCGCCAGGCCATTACCAACTCGGAGAATACCATCTTCTCCATCAAGCGGCTGATGGGAAGAAAATTCTCGGATCAAGAAGTTCAGAGGGATCTCAAAATTCTTCCGTATAAGATCGTCGATAACAAGAACGGGGATGCTTGGGTTAGGGTCAGGGATAAGGAGTACAGCCCCCCTGAAATCTCGGCCTTCGTCCTGCAGAAGATGAAGGAGACCGCAGAAGCCTATCTCGGCGAGAAGGTGACGGATGCGGTCATCACCGTTCCGGCTTATTTCAACGACAGCCAGCGTCAAGCCACGAAGGACGCCGGAAGGATCGCGGGCCTGAACGTCATCCGGATCATCAACGAACCGACGGCCGCTTCCCTCGCCTACGGCCTCGAAAAGAAGAAGGACGAAAAGATCGCTGTCTTCGACCTGGGAGGTGGAACATTCGATATCTCCATCCTCGAATTGGGCGAAGGGGTCTTCGAGGTCAAATCGACCAACGGAAATACCCATTTGGGCGGAGATGATTTCGACCAGCGCGTCATCGACTATTTGGCCGATGAGTTCAAAAAAGATCAGGGGATCGACCTGCGAAAAGACCGGATGGCCCTTCAACGGTTAAAGGAGGCTGCTGAAAAAGCGAAGATCGAGCTCTCCAACATGATGGAGACCGACATCAATCTGCCTTTTGTCACAGCAGACGCCTCGGGGCCGAAGCACCTCAATATGAAACTGACTCGATCGAAATTGGAAAATCTGACAGCGGATCTGATTGACATGGTGGAAGGACCGTGCCGCCAGGCCCTTACCGATTCCGGGCTTTCGGCCAAGGACATCGACGAGGTGATCCTTGTCGGCGGGATGACCCGTATGCCCAAGGTTCAGGATAAGGTGAAGCAGATTTTCAGTAAAGAACCCAACAAGAGCGTCAACCCTGATGAGGCGGTAGGAATCGGCGCTGCCATACAAGCCGGAGTCCTCAAGGGCGAGGTGAAGGACGTGCTCCTCCTGGACGTTACCCCGCTTTCTCTAGGGATCGAGACCCTCGGAGGCGTCTTTACCAAACTGATTGACAGAAACACGACCATTCCGACGAAGAAGAGCCAGATCTTTTCCACCGCGTCGGACAGCCAGCCCGCGGTGACCATCCATGTGCTCCAGGGCGAACGGGAGATGGCGGCGGACAATAAGACCCTCGGCCAGTTTGAACTCGTAGGGATTCCGCCCGCGCCTCGTGGCATTCCTCAGATCGAGGTCACCTTTGACATCGATGCCAACGGAATCCTGAACGTCACCGCCAAGGACAAGGCCACCAACAACGAACAGAAGATCACCATCACTTCTTCTTCGGGCTTGAGCAAGGACGAAGTGGAGAAGATGGCTCGGGACGCCGAATCGCACTCCTCGGAAGACCGCAAGAAGAAGGAGGAGATCGAGGCGCGCAACCGCGCCGACGCGATGACTTACAACATCGAAAAGATGCTCAAGGAACATCGCGACAAGGTCAGCGCCTCCGACGCCGAAGCCGTCGAGAGCGCACTCGCTGAGACCAAGAAAGCCATGCAGGAAGGCGGCATCGACAAAATTAATCAGGCCACTTCCAAGCTCGAGACCGCCAGCCACA
>Ga0335081_10005612_pt1 | contig 19860 bp, 18 predicted proteins | sample Lox_Sample_35_FD_206713 | JGI IMG/M metagenome (GOLD analysis project Ga0335081, IMG submission 206713) | Soil microbial communities from Loxahatchee National Wildlife Refuge, Florida, United States - Lox_Sample_3.5 | ecosystem: Environmental > Terrestrial > Soil > Wetlands | place: USA... | reverse complement strand
GATCTCGCCGCCTTCATCGACGAATGCCGCCGTGGCAGCGTGATGGAAGCGGATCTCGCCACCCAGGAAAAGAAGGGCATGGCGACGGGGCTGCACGTGCTGCATCCCTTCACCCGCAAGCCGCTCGAGGTGTGGGTCGCAAACTACGTGCTCATGGGCTATGGCGAGGGCGCCGTCATGGGCGTCCCCGCCCACGATGAGCGCGATTTTGAGTTCGCCTTGCAGCACGCGTTACCGATGCCGACCGTGGTGCGCTCGACGAGCGGCGCCTATGAGAGCGTGCAGGCACCCTGGATCCCGGCCTACGCCGAGTACGGCGTGACGGTGAACTCCGGTGAGTTCTCGGGACTGGGCTACCGCGAGGCTGTCACCGCCATTGCTGCGGCGCTCGAGCAGCGCGGCCTGGGGCGAGTGCGCGTGCAGTACCGTCTGCGCGACTGGGGCATCTCGCGGCAGCGCTACTGGGGCTGTCCGATTCCGATCATCCACTGCGCCAGGTGCGGCGCGGTGCCGGTGCCGGAGGAGCAGCTGCCCGTCGTGCTGCCCGAGGACCTGGTGCCGGATGGCAGCGGCAATCCGCTCGCGAAGTCGGCCGCGTTCGTGAACTGCACCTGCCCGCAATGTGCCGGTCCGGCGCGGCGCGAAACCGACACCATGGACACGTTCGTCGACTCGTCGTGGTATTTCCTGCGCTACGCCTGCCCGGATCAAACCCGCTCGATGGTCGATCAGCGCGCGGCGCACTGGCTGCCCGTGGATCAGTACATCGGCGGCATCGAGCACGCGATCCTGCACCTGCTGTATTCGCGCTTCTGGACCAAGGTGATGCGCGATCTGGGTCTGGTGAAGATCGATGAGCCCTTCAGCGCGCTGCTCACCCAGGGCATGGTGCTCAATCACATCTACGTGAACGAGCCGGGAGAGGGCCGGCGCCGCTATTTCAATCCCGCGGATGTCGAGGCCGTGACTCAAGCGGATGGAAGCACGCGCTACCAGGCGCGTAGCGCCGATGGCGCGATGGTGGAGGTGCGTCACGAGGGGTTGGGCAAGATGTCGAAGTCGGTGAACAACGGCGTCGACCCGGAGAGCCTGGTGGCGCGTTACGGCGCCGACACCGCACGCCTGTTCATGATGTTTGCCTCGCCGCCCGATCAGACGCTCGAATGGTCCGATGAAGGCGTGCAGGGAGCGCTGCGCTTCATCCGCCGGCTGTGGCATGCCGTGCACACACACGTCAGCGGGGGTGCAGCGCCGGCACTGGATCGCGCCGCGCTCACACCCGCGCAACGAGACCTGCGGCGCATTGCAAACGCGACGATCGTCAAGGCGGGCGATGACATCGGCCGCCGCCGCAATTTCAACACGGCGATCGCCGCCACCATGGAGCTGCTGAATGCCGTCGGGCGTTTCGATGACGCCTCGGCCCAGGGGCGCGCGGTACGCCAGGAGGCGCTGACCCTGGCCGTCCTCGCCCTGGCGCCTATCGTGCCGCACGTCTGCCACGTGCTGTGGCAGCAGCTGGGGCACCGCACCGCGCTGATCGATGAGCGCTGGCCGCAACCCGATGCAGCCGCGCTCGAGCAGAATGAGGTCGAGATCGTCGTCCAGGTGAACGGCAAGTTGCGCGCCCGACTCACGCTTCCGGTCGGGACCGAAGCGGCGCGGGCTCAGGAAGTCGCGCTGGCCGATGAGCGCGTGCAGCGCTTCGTGGGCGACAAGCCGGTGCGCAAGGCCATCTTCGTGCCCGGCAAGCTGTTGAACCTCGTCGTATGAGGCGAGCGCTGCAACTGACCCTTGCGGCGCTCGCGCTCGCGCTGTTCACGAGCGGCTGTGGCTTTCATCTTCAGGGCCGCACACCGCTGCCGCAATCGATGAAAGTGCCATGCGTGATCGCCAGGGACCGCCAGAGCGAGTTCGTGCAGAACCTGCGCAAGGCACTGCAGCGCTCCGGCGCGCAGCTGACCGAGCACAGCACCGAGGCGAGCGCCATCGTACGCATCGACAAGGACGAGGTGACGCGCATCGTGCTCGCCGTCTCGCCGAACAACGTGCCGGCCGAGTACGAGCTCACCTACACGGTCAGCTTCACAGTCATCGCGGCCGGCAAGGACGTGCTGCCCGCGCAGGAAGTCTCTGCCACGCGTGATTTCAGTTTCGATGAGCATGCGCTGCTCGCCAAAGACAACGAAGAGCAGATTCTGCGCGAGGGCCTCGCACACGATCTGGTCGATGTCGTGATGCGGCGGCTGTCGAGTCTGTAGTACGTCAGGCGCTGATACATCGCTCGCGCTGACCGCCATCGACCGCGTGGCGCTGGCGCTGCTGCTGCATCGCTATGGTCTCGACCTCGCGCTCGTCGCGCCGGAAGAGGAGATACCGGCCTCGTACTGGGGCGACACCGAGGCGGGGCTGCGCGGCGACCGGCTGTACGCGCGCCTGGATACCCCGGTGCACTCGGTGCTGCACGAGGCGAGCCACTACCTCTGCATGACGCCCGAGCGGCGCTCGGGACTCGACCGGGATGCGGGCGGAGATGATCTCGAGGAATCCGCCGTCTGCTATCTGCAGATCCTGCTCGCCGGTGAGCTGCGCGATGTGGGACGTGATCGCCTGATCGCCGATATGGATGCCTGGGGTTACAGCTTTCGCCTGGGAAGCACGCGCACCTGGTTCGAGCAGGACGCCGAGGATGCGCGCCAGTGGCTCGAAAGACACGGCCTCATCGATTCGGCGGCACGGCCGACGGGAAAGTTGCGGGACTGATCACCCCTGCGATGACCTGACAACTGTCACCTGCAAGTCCTGACGGGCGCGACTGCCGGGCCCGTCCCCACCCTCCTACTGTGTGCCCCAGCAGGAGGGAAACTCATGAACGACAGAGCTTTGCGTATTCCGCCGGCGGCGGCGCTGATCGGTGCCGTCAAACGCTTTGGGGCGACCACCGCCCTGACGGGCATTGACCTTAGGATCGAGCCCGGCCGGATCACGGCATTGCTCGGTCCGAATGGCGCTGGCAAGAGCACTTCGATCGCGCTGCTTTTGGGACTGCTCGAGCCGGACAGCGGCCGGGCGGAGCTCTTCGGCGAGTCGCCGCTTCGCATCGAGGTGCGCCAGCGCCTGGGTCTCATGCTGCAGAGCGCCGCGCTCCCCGAGACGCTGCGGGTGCGCGAACTTCTCAGCATGACCTCGAAGTATTACCCGCAGCCGCTCGCGCTCGCCGAATGTGCCGCCACCGCGGCTGTCACCGATCTGCTGCCCCGGTTCTATGGCCGCCTCTCCGGCGGTCAGCAGCGCCGCGTGCAGTTTGCGGTCGCGATCTGTGGCCGCCCGGAGCTGCTGGTGCTCGATGAGCCGACCGTCGGGCTCGACATCACGGCGCGGACGGCCGTGTGGCAGAGCGTGCGCTCGCTCGCGGCGGCCGGCTGCGCCGTGCTGCTGTCCACACATCACCTCGAAGAGGCCGAAGCACTCGCCGACCACGTCGCTGTGATCATGCAGGGACGCGTGGTCGCGAGTGGCACGGTGAGTGAAGTGCGCGCGCACGGCATCCACCGCCGCATCCGCTGTGTGACCTCGGTGTCCGCCGAGGACGTGCGTAAGTGGGAGGACGTGCGCGCGGTCGAGCGCCGCCAGCAGCGGCTCGATATCGAAACGGTCAACGCCGAGGCCATCGTGCGTCGGCTCCTCATCGCCGACCCGCATTTGGCTGAGCTCGAAGTGCTGCAGGCGGGACTCGCCGAAGCACTGGCGGCCATCACACAGGAGGCTGCGTAATGACAACGCTGGCGATTCAAAGACAGGGCGGCGGTGCGCTCGCCATTCTGCTGTCGGAGACGCGGATGGAGTTCCTGCGGCTGTTGCGCGCGCCCGCGTTCTCGGTGCCCGTCATCACGTTCCCGCTTCTCTTCTATGTGCTGTTCGGCGTCGTCATGGTGCCGCACAATGCCGGCGAGCCCGTCTTGCGGCAGATCTTCGCCAACTTCACCGTCTTCGGCGTTATGGCGCCCGGACTCTTCGGCCTGGGTGTCACGCTCGCGATCGAGCGTGACCGAGGTCTGTTGCAGCTGAAGCGGGCACTGCCGCTGCCGCCGTCCGCCTACCTCGGCGCGAAGCTCCTCATGGCCATGTCCTTCTCGGCGATCGTCTCATTGCTGCTGATGGTCGTTGCGGTGACGGTCGGGCAGGTGGTGCTCGCACTGACGCAATGGCTCACGCTGTTCGCCCTGGCCGTGGTCGGTGCGCTGCCATTCTGCGGGCTTGGGCTTCTGATCGGAACGCTGGTCAAGGGACAGGCCGCACCGGCCCTCATCAATCTGATCTATCTGCCGATGTCCTTTCTCTCCGGCGTGCTCATTCCGCTGCAGGCGCTGCCGCACGCGCTCGCCGTGGCAGCGCCCATCTGGCCCTGCTATCACCTCTCGCAACTGGCGCAGGCCGCGGTCGGCGGCACCAGCGCCTCGGGTGTCGCGACTCATATCCTGGCGCTGATCGGTATGGCGAGCGTGCTCTTCGGCATCGCCCTGCGGCGCTGGGCGCGGCTGCGCTAAGATCCGCGCGACTGCCATGATTGCGCCTGCAGAAACCAGCTCCCGCGTACCGAGCCGCCCCTTGATCATGGTGGACCGCTGGACACGGTGGATCTCGCTCCTGTGGCTCGCCTATCTGCTGTACCTGTTCCTGCCGATGTCCTTCATGGGGGTGCACGCCCGCTGGATCGTCCCCACGCTGATCAGCATCGTCCTGTTCGTGCCGCTGTATGTGTGGGCCTGCATGCGGCGCGGCCCGCTCGCGCTGTGGGTGCCGCTCACGATGGCGCTCTTCTCCTTCGTGATGGCGCCCGTCAATCCCTGCGCCTATGTCTATCTCATCTATGGCGCCGCAATGCTGCCGCTCGCGATGCGAGGTCTTGCGCGTCCGCTCGCGATGTGCGGCTTACTGGTGGCGATCTATGGCGTCGAGCTCGTGCTCACCGTCAAGCACTACGACCCGAGCATCTTCGCCATCGTGATCACTCTGCTCGTGGCGCCGGTCGTATGCTGCGCCAACTACGGGGCCATCCAGTACAGAAAGAAGCAGGCCGCGCTGCAGCTCTCCCAGGAGAAGATCCGCCACTACGCGACGATTGCCGAGCGGGAGCGCATCGGCCGCGATCTGCACGATCTGCTGGGTCACACGCTCTCGCTCGTGGCCTTGAAGAGCGAGCTCGCCGGCAAACTCGTCGAGCGCGATCCGGCGGCGGCGGCGCGCGAGATCGCCGAACTCGAGCGCGTGGCGCGCGATGCGCTGAGGCAGGTGCGCGAGGCGGTACTGGGCTTCAAGACTCAGGATCTGGAGGCCGAGCTCACCTCAGCGCGCGCGCTGCTCGAATCCTCCGATGTGTCGCTGACCGTCACGGGTACCGCGGCCGCCGTGCCACGCGAGCTCGACAGCTCGCTTGCCATGATCGTGCGCGAGGCGGTCACGAACATTCATCGTCACGCCAAGGCGCGCCGTGCCAGCATCGAAGTGGCGAACGAGCGGGGCCGGATCACGCTTCGGATACACGACGATGGGCGCGGTGGCATCACCGCTCACGGCAGCGGACTTAGCGGCATTCGTGAGCGCGTGAACGCGCTCCAGGGCACGCTCGCCATCGACTCACCCCGGGGTCGCGGCACGACTCTGATCGCGACTCTGCCCGGGGCCATCGCCGCATGATTCGGGTGGTGCTGGCAGAGGATCAGGCGATGGTGCGCGGCGCGCTCTCCGCACTCCTCGAGCTGGAGAAAGACATCGAGGTGCTGCACGCCTGCGCGGATGGTCGTGAGGCGTGGGAGAGGACGCAGGCCCTGCGGCCGGACGTGCTCGTCGCCGACATCGAGATGCCGCACGTGACGGGTCTCGAGCTCGCACACAAGGTGCAGGAGCGCGCCATGCCCACGCGCGTCGTGATTCTCACCACCTTCGCCCGTTCCGGGTATCTGCGCCGCGCGCTCGAGGCCGGCGTCAGCGGCTATCTCCTGAAGGACGCGCCCGCCGACCAGCTCGCCGATGCGGTGCGCAAGGTGCACCGCGGCGCGCGCGTCATCGATCCGCAGCTTGCGCTCGAGGCGTGGTCGCAAGCCGATCCCTTGAACGAGCGCGAGCGGCAGGTGTTGCGGCTCGCGGGCGACGGACTGTCCGCCGCCGACATCGCCAATCAGCTGTCACTGTCTCAGGGTACGGTGCGCAACTATCTGTCGGAGGCGATGAGCAAGCTCAACGCGGGCAATCGCATCGAGGCCTATCGGCTGGCGCGGCAGAAGGGCTGGCTCTGAGGTCACTTGCGTTTGCGCGGCGCGGGCTTCGGTCGCCTCGTGCTGGCGAAGCGCTTCGTGGCCGCGATCAGGGCGCGCGTGGTGCCGGGCTCGAATGCCGAGTGACCGGCATCGCCGATGATGCGCAGCTCCGCTTCCGGCCACGCGCGGTGCAGATCCCACGCGCTTCGCATCGGACACACGACATCGTAACGGCCCTGCACGATGATCGCCGGAATGTGGCGGATCCTGTCGACATCGGCAAGCAGCTGATTGTCCGCGCGCAGGAATCCGCCATTCACGAAGTAGTGGCACTCGATGCGCGAGAACGCCGACGCGTAGTCCGCCTCGTTGAAGCGGGCGACGTAGGAGGGACTGCCCTTCAAGAAGCTCGTCGCACCTTCCCAGATCGCCCACGCACGCGCTGCGCGGCGCATCTCCTCGGGATCAGAACCCGTTAACCGCCGGTGATAGGCGCTGATGAGATCGCCGCGCTCGGCGACCGGAATGGGCTCGAGGTACTGCTCCCACAGATCCGGGTAGATCGCTGCGGCACCGCCGGGATCCTGGTAGAACCATTCGAGCTCCCAGCGGCGCAACAGAAAGATGCCTCGCAGGATGATCTCGGTGACGCGCGCGGGATGCGTCTGAGCGTAGGCGAGCGCCAGGGTCGAGCCCCAGGAGCCGCCGAACACCAACCAGCGCTCGATCTGCAGATGCGTGCGCAGCCGCTCGATGTCTGCCACCAGATCCCAGGTCGTGTTGTCGGTGAGCGAGCCGTGCGGACGGCTCTTGCCGCAGCCGCGCTGATCGAACAGCACGATGCGAAAGCGGCGGGCATCGAAGAAGCGACGCATCTTCGGATCGGTGCCGCCGCCAGGTCCGCCGTGCAGGAACACGACCGGCTTGCCCCTGGGATTGCCGCTCTCCTCGAAGTAGAGCTCATGCTCTGGCGAGACGCGCAGGTGGCCGCTGCGGTACGGGCGCACCGGCGGATACAGCTCTGTTGCCGGTTTCGGGCTTTTTCGTTTGAGCTTAGGCATGGTGAGCGCCCGCATGGCTGGATTTTGGCACTATAGCGCAGGTAGCATGACCCTCATGCGCTCCTGCCTGCCACGACGATCCGATTGAAGCTTACTTCCGAGACGCTCGAGCGCGATTTGTCGCGGCAGCTCCTGTCGGTGTATCTGATATCGGGCGATGAGCCGCTGCTTGCCGGCGAGGCCGCGGATGCCATCCGCGCCCGGGCGCGCGCCGCCGGTTTCACCGAGCGCGAAGTGCACTTCATGGAGCGAGGCGCAGACTGGGACGTGGTGCGCGGCTCGGTGAGCGCCATGTCGCTGTTTGCATCACGTCGCATCGTCGAAGTGCGGCTGCCCTCCGGCAAACCCGGAGTGAGCGGTGGCCGCACGCTGGTCGACTCAATCGAATCCCTCGGCAATGACACGCTGCTGCTGATTTTGACGGGGCGGCTCGACCGCGAGGCGCAGGGCGCCGAGTGGGTGCGCGCGGTGCAAGCGCGTGGCGGCTGGCTCACGGTGTGGCCGGTTGCGCCCGAGCGCATGCGCGGCTGGATCGAGACACGCGCGCGGGGCCTCAAATTGACACTCGAGCCGGCGGCCGTGGAGCTGCTCACGGAGCGCACGCAGGGCAATCTGCTCGCTGCGCTGCAGGAACTCGAGAAGCTCAAGCTTCTGCTGGGCGAGACGCGGGTCTCGGCCGCCGCTGTTCTCGCAAGCTCCGCCGACAGTGCGCGATTTGACGTAGCCCAGCTCTCCGACGCGCTTCTGGCGGGTGACGCGGCGCGCGGCTTGCGCGTGCTGGGTGGTCTGCGCGCCGAAGGGGCGGAGCTGCCGCTCGTTGTGTGGGCCGTGACACGCGCGATGCGCGGCTTGTGGGCGCAGGCCGGCCAATCGCGGCGCGCCGCACGGCTGCCATACGGGCGGCTCGTGGCCCGCGCGGTGCGCGCCGATGGCATGGCGAAGGGCCGGCTCGCAGGCGATGCCTGGGATGAGCTGCAGCTCCTCGCCGCGGACCTGTGCGGCGTGCCCGCGGTGACCTGAAGCGATGCAACCCATCGGGCTCTTCGGCGGCACGTTCGATCCGATTCACTACGGGCATCTGCGCACGGCCTTCGAGTTGTGGCAGGCCTTGAAGCTCACCGAGATCCGCTTCCTGCCTTCTGGCAGTCCGCCGCATCGGGCCGAGACGCATGCCAGCGCCGAGCTGCGCCTGGCGATGGTCCGCGCGGCTGTGGCCGATCAAACCGGCTTCGTGGTCGATGACCGCGAGGTGCGCCGCTCCGGCTTGTCGTACTCCGTCGATACATTGACGGAGCTGCGCGCGGAGTATCCGCGCCGCTCGCTGTGCCTGCTGCTCGGCATGGACGCATTCCTGGGTCTCCCGACCTGGCACCGCTGGCGCGAGGTGCTGGACCTCGCGCACATCGTGGTGGTGCACCGGCCCGGCTGGAAGGCGCCGGCGCTGGGTCCGCTCGGCGAGGTCATGGTCGATCGCGGCACGGGCACCGCGCGCGATCTGCACACCGAGCTCGCCGGCAAAATCTACGTGCACATCCCGACGCAGCTCGAGATCTCCTCGACCGAGCTGCGCCAGCTCATCGTCGCCGGCGGCGATCCGCGCTATCTGGTGCCGGATTCCGTGCGCAAAATCATCCTCGAGACCGGGTGCTATGCTCCAAGACAACGTCAGTGAAACCCCAGGAGTCACGCCACCGCACATGACCACTCGCAAACGCACGCGCTCCGCGTCGCGCACGGCCGTCGCCGTGCAGGAACTGGTGACGGCAGCCCTCACGGACATGAAGGCGACCCACATCAATGTGCTCGATGTTCGCAAGGTGACGGACGTGGTCGATACGATGATCTTCGCCTCAGGCACTTCCGACCGGCACGTGCGCTCGATCGCGGATCGCGTGATCGAGAAGGTCAAGGCGGCGGGCATGAGGCCGTTCGGGGTCGAAGGCAAGCGCGATGGCGAGTGGGTGCTGGTCGATCTGCACGATGTCGTCCTGCACGTGATGCTGCCGCGCGTGCGCGAGTTCTACGGGCTCGAACGGCTCTGGGAAATGCCGCCGCCCGCGGCCGCCACGACAGCTCCCCGCCGCCCGGCCCGACCCAGCACGCACCGCTAGCCCTAAGCGTCAACGGCCATGCGGGTGCGGGTGATCGCCGTCGGCACGCGGATGCCCGCCTGGGTCGACAGCCTCTTCACCGATTACACCCGCCGCCTCGGCCACGCCGTGCCCGTCACGTTGAAGGAACTGGCCATCGGGCAGCGCGGCGGACGCGCCAAGGCGAGCGAGGGGCAGCGCATGCTGGCCGAGCTGCGGCGCGAGGAGTTCGTGGTCGCGCTCGATGAGCATGGCGAGCAACTCTCGACGCGCGAGCTGGCGAGCTGGCTTGCCGCCCGGCAACGGGATGGGCGCGATCTCGCCTTTCTGATCGGGGGTCCCGACGGCCTCGCACCGGAGGTCCTCGCCCGGAGCGACTTCACCTGGTCGCTGTCGAAACTGACGCTGCCGCACGCCCTGGCGCGCGTGTTCGTGGCCGAGCAACTGTATCGGGCGCACACGCTTCTGAGCGGACACCCGTATCATCGCGAGTGATGAGCGCCATTGAGTCGAACCCGGTCTGCGGTATCTGCCTGGCTTCCGCCTCGCCGCGGCGCCGAGCGCTGCTCGAGCAGATCGGCGTCCGCCACGAGGTGCAGCCGCCCGAGATCGACGAGACACGCCGTCCCGATGAGCTGCCGCGCGACTACGTCGTACGCATGGCGGTGCAGAAGGCATCCTCAGTGTGGTCGAAACGGAATCGGCTGCCGGTGCTCGGGGCCGACACCTCGGTCATCCTCGGCCGGGAGATCTTCGGCAAGCCCCGCGACCGTGCCGAGGCGATCTCGATGTTGAGCACTCTGGCGGGGCGCACCCATGAGGTGCTGACGGCGATTGCGCTGGCGAGCCGTGACGGGGTGGCGACTGCCTTGAGCGCAAGCCGCGTGCGGATGCGCGCCCTGAGCGAGGCGGAGTGCGGTGCCTACTGGGACACGGGTGAGCCGCGCGACAAGGCTGGCGCGTACGCCATTCAGGGACTGGGCGCGGTGTTCGTCGCGGAGCTGCAGGGCAGTTACTCCGGTGTCATGGGCCTGCCGTTGTATGAGACGGCGGCGCTGCTCGCGGCGGCGGGCGTGCCCTGTGCGCTCAACCTCACACCGGTGCACGCGTGAGCACCGAGCTCCTGGTGAATGTCGGCACGCGCGAAACGCGCGCCGCACTGGTCGAGAACGGCGCACTGCAGGAGCTGCACGTGGAGCGCGCGAGCCGCCGCGGCCTGGTGGGGAACCTGTATCGGGGCCGCGTCTCGCGGGTGTTGCCCGGGATGCAGGCGGCATTCATCGACATCGGCCTGGAGCGCACGGCATTCCTGCACGTCGCAGACATCGTGCTCTCGCGGCCCGAGGACACCATCGTCGATGTGCCGGCCGTGGATGACATCCGGCGCCTCGTGAGCGACGGGGATGAGCTTTTGGTGCAGGTGGTGAAGGATCCGATCGGCACCAAGGGTGCGCGGCTGACGACCTTCGTCGCGCTGCCATCGCGGTATCTGGTGTACATGCCGCGCGGCGACGGGATCGGCGTCTCGGCGCGCATCGAGGAGGAAGAGGAGCGCGCGCGGCTGAAGGCGGCGGTGGCCGAGTCGGCGCCCCGGGGGTTTGCGGGCGGGTACATCGTGCGCACCGCGGCGCATGGCGTTGCGCTCACGGAGCTGCGCGAGGACATGGCGTATCTGTCGCGGCTGTGGGAGCACGTGCAATCCCGCGCCGCCCAGGCCGCCGCCGTCAGCATCGTGCACGAGGATCTGCCGCTGCCGCTGCGGGCGCTGCGCGATGAGCTCGCCCGCGGCGCGGAGCGCGTGCTCGTCGACTGCCCGCGCGAGCACGAGCGCATGCGTGCCTTTGCCGAGACGTTCCTGCCGGCCCAAGCGCCGCGCATCGAGCTCTACAGCGGCAGCCGGCCGCTGTTCGATCTGCACGGCATCGAGGAGGAAGTGAGCCGCGCGCTCGATCGCAAGGTGCTGCTTAAATCCGGCGGCTATCTCATCTTCGATCAGACCGAGGCGCTGACGACCATCGACGTCAACACCGGCGCCTACGTGGGCCGGCGCAATCTTGAAGAGACCATCTTCCGCACCAATCTCGAAGCTGCCGTGGCCATCGCGCGCCAGCTGCGGCTGCGTAACCTTGGCGGCATCATCATCATCGACTTCATCGACATGACGGACGCGACACACCGCGCGCAGGTGCTGGCGGCGCTGGAGCGTGCGCTGGCCGCCGATCGCGCCCAGACGCACATTGCGAGTCTGTCACCGCTCGGTCTGGTCGAGATGACGCGCAAGCGCACGCGCGAGAGCCTCGAGCACCTGATGTGTGCGCCGTGTCCCAGTTGCGAAGGCCGCGGTTTCGTCAAGACCGCGGAGAGCGTCTGCCACGACATCTTTCGCGAGATTGTGCGACAGAGCCGGCAGTTCGAGAGCGGCGAGCTGCTGATACTCGCTCACCAGGACGTGGTGGAGCATCTGCTGTCCGAAGAGTCGGCGGCCGTGGCAGAGCTCGAAGCGCAGACCGGCCGACCGATTCGCCTGCAGGTGGAAGCCCTGTATGGTGTGGATCAGTACGACGTTGTGCTGGTGTAGTCAATGCCGCTTGAGGGCGCAATGGATCGCGAGTCGCACGCGTGGTGGCGCACCGCCGCCGCGTGCCTCGCTGCACTCGCGGTTCTCATCGCCATCGGCGTCCTCGCCTGGCAGATAGCCCTCGCCAACGCGCCGCGCTACCGCGCAAGCCTCGAGCAGATCGTCCGCGCCCGCACCGGGCTCGATGTGCGTTTCAATGAGATCGGTCTCGCCTGGGGCTGGTATGGACCGGAGGCGATCCTGCGTGAGGTGGAGCTCATCGAGCCGGGCCACGTGGCACCGCTGCTGCGCGCCGGCGAGCTCATCGCGGCACTCGATGCCTGGGGCTCGCTGCAAAGTGGCGAGCTCAAGGCCGGACGCATCACGCTCGTCGCCGCCGACATCGATCTGTCGCCGCGTCTTGGCGGCGCGCGGATCGCCGCGTCGAAGCTTGCGGCACGAGGCAGCGCCGTGCACCCCGGCGCGGAACTGCTGACGCTGTGGCCCCGGGGGCGCATCGATGTGGAAGGCGGAACGCTGCGCCTGCCCGATCCCGCGGATGCCATGCAGGCGATCGACATCCGCATCGGTCGCGCGACGCTGCGACGGACGGATCGGCGGTTCAACGCCTACGTGCAGGCAGTGCTCCCGGAGCGGCTGGGCCGCAGTGCTCGCGCGTGGCTCGAGCTCAGCGCCGATCCCGTGCACCCAGAGAACGCGAGCGGCAGCCTGCGCGTGCAGGTTCAGGCTCTGCAGCTGGCCGGCTGGGGTGCCATGGCGATGCCGGTGCTACCCGGATGGAGTCATCTGCCCACGGCGGGCAGCGCCAGTCTGGATGTCGTGCTCGCGATGCGAGCCGGACAGTTCGCCGAAGCGCACGGCGACCTTCAGGCCGACGGCGTGACGATGGGCGCGACGGGCAGGGGCACACATGCCGAGCCGCTGTGGCTGGGGGCTGTGCAGGCCGGCTGGCATCTGGCGCGTGCCGGGGACGGCTGGCGCTTCAGCGCCGAACGGCTCGGCGTCGGCCCCGATGCGCGCCTGCAAGCGCGCACGACACTGCGACTCGAGACGGATGCGGCCGGCACGCCGCTCGCAGGACAGCTGAGCGATGCCCCCGCCGCAATGCTGCAGCTGATTGCGCAGGCGCTCCTGCCCCAGCTCGATTGGCGCAGCGTGCCGGATCTGGCAGGCCTGCCGCGGCTGGATGCCCGCCTGAGCGGCGCGCCCGGTGAGTGGCAGGCGCAGCTGTCGCAGTCGCCTTCCCCGTCGGGGGGAGCGCCGGATCCGGCGCTCGCGGCGCAATTGCGGCTGCGCTGGAGCGGTCGCCCCGCCGGCGGCGCGCCGCATTTGTCGGCACGAGTCGCCGGCCGCATCGAACCCGTACTGTCCTGGCTGGCCGTGCCGGCCCTGCGCGGCATCGATGCGAAGGGCAGCGCCTCATTTGAATTTGACGCGCGCTTGCCCGCGAGAGCCGGAGAGACGCTGACGCAAGTGCGCCTCCTCGCGAGCGTGGCGGACGGTGAGGTGCGACTCGCCCCGAGCGTTCCCCCGCTCAAATCCGTGCGCGGCCAGCTGCGCTTCGAGAACGGTCGCCTGCGGCGCGCACGGCTCACCAGCGAATGGCTCGGTGGCCCGGCGATGCTGCGGGTGAGCTCGCGCGGCGCTGCCGCCGCGCCCGTCGTGACCGTTCAGGCGCGCGGCGTGCTCGAGGCGCAGGCCCTCGTGGCGGCGATCAACACCGATCTGGCCGCGGCACCGGTGAGCGGGCGCACGCCCTGGCGCGGCGAGCTCGAATTCCAGATGGCGGGCGCTCAGCGGGCCGCCAGGTGGCGCGCTCACGCGCAGACCCAGTTCCAGGGCGTGCTCTCCAGTCTCCCGGCGCCCTTCGGCAAAGGCGCAGCCGCCGCCGCGCCGTTGCGCATCGATCTTGCCGGCAGCGAGCAGACGGCATCGCTGCGTGTTGCGTTCGGCACGCAGGTGCGCGGTGCGTTCGAGCTGCACGCGCGCGCGGATGGCGGCTGGCAGGCTTCGCGCGGCGCGCTGCACCTCGGCGGCGGTGCTGCAGTTCTGGAATCCGATGCCGGGATTTCAATCACCGGGCATCTCGCCCGCGCCGAAGCACCGGACTGGCTGTTCGCGTGGCGCGAGCTCGCTGCGAGTGCCGACGGTGTGCCCTTGCATGCGAGCCTCGCCATCGATTCGCTGGATGTGGGCGGGGCGAGCTATCCGGGCGCGCACCTCAGCGCACGGTCGGACGCGCAGGGCGCGCAGCTGCAGTTCGATGGGGGTGAGTTACAGGCGCTGGCGCACTGGGCGCACGGTGATGCACCGATGCAGGTGGAGCTGCACGGCGCGGGTGCGACGGGACGTGCGACGCTCGCTTGCGCGCGCCCGATGGATTCGTGTCGCGCGGGCTTCGAGCTCACGAGCGAGGATTCGGCTGCGACACTCGCTGCCCTCGGCGTGCGCGCAGATGTGAGTGCGGCGCGAGGCGAATTGCGGGGCGAGCTGGTCTGGCCCGCGCGCGTCGTGGCCTCGCCGCGCGAGTGGCTCGCGGGGGTCAGCGGCACGCTGCACCTCACCGTCGCGGACGGCGCCCTTGAGCCGCACGCGGCCGATCACCGCCAGCCGCTCTCGCTCCTGCCGCTCACCGCGCTCCTCGCCGAGCGAGATCCGCTGCGCTTCACGCAGCTGTCCGCCGACTACACGCTGAAGAGCGGCAGCGCCTATACGGCAAATCTGCATCTCGACGGCGACGTTGAGGTCCTCATGAGCGGCCGCATCGGGCTCATCGCGCGTGACTATGACTGCAGCGCGCGAGTACTGCGGGGTCATGAGCGCCTGCCGCCCGCTTTGCGAAAGTTCGCCGGCGAGCCGCGCGTCGGCGCGGCTCTGCTCGCCCTGCGCGATTACTTCGCCGAGCCCGATGCTGCGAACACGCAGCTGCAGCTCTCCGGGTCCTGGGATGCACCGGTGCTGAGCGCCGCCGCCGAGACGCACTGATGAGAGTTGCTGCACTGCAGATGACGAGCGGACCTCACGTTGAGGCCAATCTGGCCTCCGCCGATTTGCTGCTCGCGGAAGCGGCCGCCACGGGAGCGCGCCTGGCGGTGCTGCCCGAGAACTTCGCCTTCATGGGCCTGAAGGATGCAGACAAGCTCGCGGTGGCTGAGCCCGACGGTGAGGGCCCGATCCAGCGCTTTCTGTCGCAGACGGCACGGCGGCTGCACCTGTGGGTCATCGGGGGCACCATTGCGCTCACGGTGCCGGGCGAGCGGCGTGTGGCGGCGGCGTGCCTGGTGTTCGACGAGCAGGGCCAGCGCGTGGCGCGCTACGACAAGATTCATCTGTTCGATGTCGATATCCCCGGGAAAGACGAGAACTACCGCGAATCTGCCAATATTCGGGCGGGATCTGCTGCAATCTCCTTCGAAAGCCCCGTAGGCAAGATCGGCCTTTCAGTCTGCTACGACATCCGCTTTCCGGAGCTCTACCGGCAGCTCTCGGCTGCCGGAGCGCAGATCCTGACCGTGCCGTCCGCGTTCACGGCCCCGACGGGGCGGGCGCACTGGGAGACGCTGCTGCGGGCCCGCGCGGTGGAAAATCTCTGCTACGTCATCGCTCCGGCGCAGTCGGGCTTTCACGAGAATGGCCGCGAGACCTACGGCGACTCGATGATTGTCGACTACTGGGGCCGCGTGCTCGCGCGCCTGCCACGCGGCCGAGGCTGCGTCACGGCAGAGCTCGATCTCGCCGAGCAGTCTCGGGTGCGGGCGAGCTTCCCCGCGCTCTCGCATCGCGTGCTGTAAAGTGACGGCAGTGGCCGCGACTTCCTCAGACACCAATCCCTTAAGCATCGCCCGCGACGTGATCCTGCGACCCAGCGGGCTCGATGATTCGCGCCTGGATCGCGTGGTCGGCCAGCTGCTCTCGCATAGCGTCGATTTCGCGGACCTGTATTTTCAGCTCGCGCACGAGGAGTCCTGGGCGCTCGAGGACGGCATCGTCAAGGAAGGCAGCGCCGCGATCGAGCAGGGCGTGGGCGTGCGCGCGCTCGCCGGTGAGAAGACCGGCTTTGCGTACTCCGATGAGATCGTGCTGCCAGCGCTCGAGGATGCCTCGCGTGCCGCGCGCGCGATCGCCGCCCAGGGCAGTGAGCGCTCCGTGCAGGCGTGGCATCCGCGCACCGGCCATCATCTGTATCTGCCGGCCGATCCCGTCGCGACGCTCACCGATGCGGCGAAAGTCGCCTGGCTGGAGCGAGTCGACAAGGCCGTCCGCGCCATGGATCCGCGCGTGGTGCAGGTCATGGCGAGCGTCACGGCCGTGCACGAGGTGATCCTGATCGCCAGCAGCGAGGGTGACCTCGCCGCCGACGTGCGCCCGCTCGTGCGCTTCAATGTTTCCGTGATCGTCGAGCAGAACGGGCGGCGCGAGCAGGGCTACGCCGGCGCCGGCGGCCGCTTCTCGCTCGCCGAGCTCGTGGCCGACGAGCGGCCGATCGCGCTGGGTCGCGAGGCGGTGCGTCAGGCGCTGGTGAACCTCGATTCCGTCGCCGCGCCGGCAGGACCGATGACGGTCGTGCTGGGGCCCGGCTGGCCTGGCGTGCTGCTGCACGAGGCGATCGGCCACGGGCTGGAGGGCGATTTCAACCGCAAGGGCACCTCTGCCTTCGCAAACCGCATCGGCGAGCGCGTGGCGACGAGTGCCTGCACGGTCGTCGATGATGGCACGCTCGCCTCGCGGCGCGGCTCGCTCAATATCGATGATGAGGGCACTGCCACCGAGTGCACGATGCTGATCGAGAACGGCATCCTGCGCGGCTACATGCAGGACAAGCTGAATGCGCGCCTGATGGGTACGCGCTCTACCGGCAACGGCCGGCGCGAGTCGTTCGCGCACGTGACTCTGCCGCGCATGACCAATACCTACATGCGCCCGGGACCTTACGATCCGCAGGAGATCATCCGCTCGGTCGAGCGCGGCATTTACGCGGTGAACTTCGGCGGCGGCCAGGTCGACATCACTTCCGGCAAGTTCGTGTTCTCGGCGAGCGAGGCCTACGCGATCGAGAACGGCAGGATTGGCGCACCTTTGAAGGGTGCCACGCTCATCGGCAACGGCCCGGATGTGCTCACGCGCGTGAGCATGGTGGGCAATGATCTGAAGCTCGACGAGGGCGTCGGCACCTGCGGCAAGGAAGGCCAGAATGTGCCGGTCGGCGTGGGTCAGCCGACGCTGCGGGTGGATCAGCTGACGGTCGGCGGAACGGGCTAGCGCGAGGCTTCGACCGGCGTCGCCGGATTGCACGGCGCGTGCGGCAGCGCATCGGCCAGCGCCGCGCATGCATTGATCGATGTGAGCGCACCCTCATCGGTCTCGATCCGCTGCGACGTGCGCACCAGGATGCGGTGCGCATCGTCCGCACTCATGCGCCGGCGCTCGGCAAGCAGCAACGCGAGAGTGCCCGAGACCTCCGCGGCGGCAAACGAGCTTCCCGAGGCGAAATCACTGCGGCCGCCGGGCACCAGCGTGAGCACGTCGCGCCCGGGCGCGAGCAGGTGCGCGGGATTGCCCGTGCTGTCCTCGGCGGACTCGACGGCGAGCACGCCCGGCACGTCGGCCGGGAAGCTGCCGCCCACGTGCGCCGGAGCGACCGCGCCCACGAACAGCACGCCCTGCTCGATGCCGCGCTCAATGAGCCGGGTGAGCAGCGCATCGGGCGGACCCGCGAGACTCAAGTTGACGACATTCGCGCGCAGGGCAATAGCGGCCTCGAGCGCCTGCGCGAGCGTGAAGCTGTTGCACACGGCGCGGCCGTCGGCGATCTGCCAGCAGGCCTTGAGCAGCACCAGCTGCGCCTGCGGGGCGATGCCGATGATGTCCAGCGCATTGTCCGCATCCGCCCCGATCACCCCGGCGACTTCAGTACCGTGACGATCCAGGCGGAACTGATGCTCGTCCGTGTCGACGAAGTTGCGTCGCTCGACCACGCGGTCCCTGAGATCCGGATGCGCGAAATCCGCGCCGGTGTCGATGATGGCAACGCGCACGCCGGCACCCCGCGACCAGCGATGCGCCTGCGCCACGGCAAGGGTGCGCAGCGTCACCTGCAGGCTGGAGTCCGGATCGCCGCTGCGGCCCGTCGCATCGACGCGCCCGGCCTCGGTCGTGAATTGATTGAGCGGCTGCGCCGACTCGACGCGCGGATCGTGCGCCAGCCGCGCGATCATCGTGTCGGCGCTGTCGTGCGCGGATACGCGAAAGACGATGCAGTGCACGCGCAGCAGGCTGATCGGCCAGGAGGAGACCTCGTTCAGTCCGTATTCGCGCTCGAGTGCGCGTACGTCCGCGCTGGCCCTGCTCGTGACGCCGTAGATTCCCGCGGCGTCATAGCCGCGCGGCGTGGACCCGGGATGCGTCGCCACCGCCGCGGGATCGTTGTGTACCGTGACGACCACGAACTCGCCCGGCTCCGAACGCACCTGCGCGGGCAGGGGCGGTGGCCTGATGGCGGTGGGAGTCGCCGCGCAAGCGGCGAGGATCACACAGGCGCCGGCGATCGCCGCGCGCAGGGCGGCGCTCATGGGGAGGCGTCGCTGCCGCCGGCGACGGGTTCGGCGAAGCGTACGCGCGCATCGGCGCGCAGGGCCTCGAGCCGGGCTTCGAGCTGTCCGGCCTTCGCCGCAGCGGGCGCAAATCCAAGCGTATACACGTTGGCCTCCGTAGGCCCATCGATGATGTGGGCCTGCACGCCGCGCAGCACCATCTGCAGCTGACCGAGCGTGAGATCGGGCGCGAACACGACGCGGATGCGCTGCGTGCCGGCGTACGAGGGGACGGGGGAGCTCAGGGTGACGTAGGGCGCCGGCAGGGCCGTCGTGGCGGCGCCGTGCCAGACGAACGCGCCATAGCCCAGAACCACCGCTTCCAGGACGGCTGCCGCCGCGAGCCATCGCACTGCGACATTGGCGCGCAAGGGTGCGCGACGCGGGGCGGAAATTCGCGCCCCGATGCGGCGCGGTGCACCGCCGTCCAGGCGTGCGGCGAGCTTTTGAAACGAGGCCTCGCCGGCGAACACCACGGGCGACTCGGCCCGCATGGACTCCCGGACGCTGCGCTGCTCTTCGAGATCGGCGCGGCAGCTGGCGCAGTCAGCCAGATGCTCCTCGAGCTCGAGGGTCTCGGCGGCGCTCAGCGTGCCGTTGACCAGCCAGGGGATGCGCTGTGCGGCGAGTTCGTGGGTCATACGCTGCGCTCCTCGCTGCCGCCCAGGACGACCAGCAGGCGCCGCAATTTGCGCCGCGCGTGAAACATGCGCGTCTTCACCGTGTTCACGGGACATTGCATGATGAGGCCGATTTCCTCGCAGGAATGTCCACCGTGGTAGGCGAGCTCCAGCACCATGCGCTGCTCGAGCGGCAGCCGCGCGAGCGCCGCGCCCAGCCACTCTGAGAGCTCCGCCTGGTGCCAGGGCTCGTAGCTCAGCATCTCGGGCTCGCGGTCATCGAGCGAGGGCGCCGGCCGCAGCCGCTGCAGGGTCTTCAGTCCCCGGCGGTACGCGATGCCCATGATCCAGGTGGACACCTGCGAGGCCCCGCGGAAGTCTCCGGCGCGACGCCACACCACCCAGAAGGTGTCGTTGATGATCTCCTCGGCCACGTCGTAGCGCGCGGTCAGGCGTGTGAGAAAGCGCGCCAGCCGGCGGTGATAGGCCAGATAGAGCTCTTTGAAAGCGGCCCGGTCGCCCCGGGCGACGCGGTCGAGCAGGGCGCGCTCGTGCTCATTGCGTGCCGCACCCGCAGCGGCAGAACGGGTCCGTTCCGGAGTCTGATCAGATGGCGTCATGGGATCCGTCGCGCGTAAGGCGGGCATGTCCGTATGTGCCGCGA
>Ga0335081_10005608_pt1 | contig 19875 bp, 18 predicted proteins | sample Lox_Sample_35_FD_206713 | JGI IMG/M metagenome (GOLD analysis project Ga0335081, IMG submission 206713) | Soil microbial communities from Loxahatchee National Wildlife Refuge, Florida, United States - Lox_Sample_3.5 | ecosystem: Environmental > Terrestrial > Soil > Wetlands | place: USA... | reverse complement strand
GATCCGCGCCGAGGACGTCAACCCGCGCTACAACTGGGGCCGGGCGTTGCCGGCCCTCGGCACCAACGGGGTCGACTTCGAGGAGCGGGTCGATTACCGCCGCCTGCACCGCTACCGGCTCGGCCGCGTCAAGCAGGCGCTGGAGAAGTCCGAGCTCGGCGCGCTGCTGGTGTTCGACGTCAACAACATCCGCTACTGCACCTCGACCAAGATCGGCGAGTGGGAGCGCGACAAGCTGTGCCGCTGGGCGCTGGTGACACGGTCAAGCTCCGATCCGATCCTGTGGGACTTCGGCTCGGCGGCGGTGCACCACAAGCTCTATACGCCGTGGCTCAAGCCGGAAAACTGCAAGGCCGGCCTGATCGGGCTGCGCGGCACGGTCAATCCGGCTTTCGGCCTGATGGAGCGCCACGCCAAGGAGATCGCCGCCCTGCTCAAGGAGGCCGGCGTCGCGACAATGCCGGTCGGCGTCGACATCATCGAGCCGCCGATGATGTTCGAGTTGCAAAAGGCGGGCTTGAAAATCGCCGACGGCCAGCAGGTGATGCTGGAAGCGCGCGAGATCAAGTCGGCCGACGAGATCGCGCTGCTCAACCGCGCCGCCGCCATGGTCGACGGCGCCTATCACCTGATCAACGAGCAGCTCAAGCCCGGCGTGCGCGAGAACGACATCGTCGCCGAGGTCAACAAGTTCCTCTATCACCACGGTTCCGACGACGTCGAAGCCATCAACGCCATCTCGGGCGAGCGCTGCAATCCGCATCCGCACAATTTCACCGACCGCATGCTGCGGCCCGGCGACCAGGCGTTCTTCGATATCCTGCAGGCGTTCATGGGCTACCGCACCTGCTACTACCGCACCTTCAATGTCGGCCGCGCCACGCCGGTGCAGCACGACGCCTACAAGAAGGCGCGCGAATGGCTCGATCTCGCCATCGACCTGATCCGGCCCGGCGTCATGACCAACGAGGTGTGCAGCGTGTGGCCGAAGGCGCAGGACTTCGGCTTCCCCGACGAGATGTCGGCCTTCGGCCTGCAGTTCGGCCACGGTATCGGTTTGGCGCTGCACGAGCGCCCGATCATCTCGCGCGTGGTCTCGATGGACCATCCGACCGAGATCAAGGAAGGCATGGTGTTCGCGCTCGAGACCTATTGCCCGGCCAAGGACGGCTTCTCCGCCGCGCGCATCGAGGAAGAAGTCGTGGTGACCGACAAGGGGTGCCGCGTCATTACCTTGTTCCCGGCCGAAGAGCTGCCGATCGCGAACAAATATTGAGCGTTCCGCGTCGCGTATGTCGTCGAGCGAACTTCCCAAAGTCGCCGTTGCCGAGCAGCTGGCGCGGAAGATCGCCGCGCTCGACGCGGCGCGGCTGCCGGACACGGTCAAGCGCAAATGCGAGGATTTGCTGGTCGATGTTGTCGGGCTCGCCGTCACGGCGCGCAACGAAGACTATGTAAAGGCTGCGCTTGCGGCTTGCGACGATGACGGGCCGTGCACGGCGATCGGGCACGCGCGCACTTTGAGCGCTGCCGGCGCGGCTTTGGTCAACGGCACCGCGATTCACGGCGAGGATTTCGACGACACGTTCGAAGGCGGCCCGATTCATGCGGGCGCGGTGATCGTGCCGGCAGTGCTGGCGGCCTGCGAGCGGCACGCGCTCGATGGCCGTGCCGCGCTCCTCGGCATCGCCGTCGGTGTCGAGACCGTGTGCCGGCTGAGCACGGTGGCGCCGACGCGCACCCACAAGGCCGGCTTTCATCCGACCGCGGTGTTCGGTGCCATGGGCGCTGCCGCTGGCGTTGGCGCCGCGCTGAAGCTCACGCCGAAGCAAATGGTCGATGCGCTCGGCACGGCCGCGTCGATGGCATCCGGCATCATCGAATATCTGGCCGAGGGCGCCTGGACCAAGCGATTGCACGCCGGCTGGGCGGCGCAGTCGGGCCTGCGCGCGGCGCTCCTTGGCCGCGCCGGCTTCTCCGGACCGCGCACGGTGTTCGAAGGCGTGCACGGTTTCTTTCACGGCTTCGCCCACACCACCAAGGGGGACTACGACGCGCTGATCGGCGATTTCGGTACGCGCTGGGTCACCGAGACGCTCGCGTTCAAGCCCTATCCGTGCGGGACCATGACGCACCCCTACATCGACTGCGCGCGCCGCCTCGGCCGGCGCATCCAGGCCGCCGACGTGGTCGAGATGGAGTGCGACGTGGGCGAGGGCACGGTGCACCGGTTGTGGGAGCCGCTGGCGGCGAAGCAAAAACCCGCCAACGGCTATGCCGGCAAATTCTCCACGCCGTACTGCATCGCCGCGGGTTTTGTTCGCGGCAATGTCGGCCTCGGTGATTTCACCGATGCGGCCGTGAATGATGCGGCCGTGCTCGCGCTCGCCGGAAGGGTCCGCTACCGCATCGATCCGCAAAATCCATATCCGAAGAATTTCACTGGCCACATCCGCGCCACGTTGCGCGATGGTTCAGTGGTCGAGGAGCGCCAGCCCTATATGCGCGGCGGCGCGCAGGAGCCGCTGACCCACGCCGACATCGAGGACAAATTCCTGCTCAACGTCCGGCACGGTGGCTGGAAGGACGACCATGCGTCGGCGGCATTGCAGCTCGCCAGGACATTGTTCGATGGGCCGGTGACGCTCACCGCGCTTCGCGGCTAAGCTGGTCCCAAGAAAGTACCAAGAGTTCAGGGGGAGACAAACAAATGGCCACCATGATCGCGGCGCGGCTGCATGCCTACGGCTCGCCGATGACGCTCGACCGCATCGAGGTGCCGGAGCCGCGGCCGACCGACGTGCTGGTCGAGGTCAAGGCCTGCGGCGTCGTGCCCAATCTCGCCCGCGTGGTGTCGAATTTCTTCGGCACACTCACTCCCGACAACAAGATGATGCCGGCGCTGCCCGCGATCTTCGGGCTCGATCCGACCGGCGTCGTCGCCAAGGTCGGCGAGCAGGTCTTCTCCGTGCGCCCCGGCGAGCGCGTTTACGTCAATCCCGGGCGCTCGTGCGGCTCGTGCAGGATGTGCCGCGCCGGCCGGCCGCAGGATTGTCCGAGCTGGACCCTGCAAGGCTATTTCGGCCGCTCCCAGGACCTCATGCGCGCCTACCCTTACGGCGGACTATCGCAGTTCATCACCGCGCCGGCCCATGCGCTGGTGAAACTGCCCGACACTATGAGCTTTGAGGAAGCCGCGCGGCTCGGCTATCTCGGCACCGCCTATTCGGCGATGAAGAAGATCGGCGTCGGCCCTGGCTACACGCTCCTGATCAACGGCATCAGCGGCCAGCTCGGGCTCAATGCCGTGCAGCTCGCGCTCGCCATGGGCGTGACCAAAATCCTCGGCACCGGGCGCAATCAGGCGCTGCTCGATCGGGTCAAGGCTTTAGCGCCGGCCCGCATCGACGTCATCTCGGTGCCGAATGCCCCCACCCAACCCTCCCCCGCAAGCGGGGGAGGGCAGGTAGGGAGTGCGGACCCGCTGGTCGCTTGGGCCAAGGGAGCGACCGAAGGCCATGGCGTTGACGGCATGATCGATTGCCTGCCGCCCGGCGCGCCGGCGAGCGCCATGATGCGCGCGCTGTTTTGCCTGCGCCGTGGTGGCCGCGCCGTCAATGTCGGCGCCGTTCTGGAAACGCTGCCGCTCAATGCATTCTGGCTCATGACCAATTGCATCGGTCTCCAGGGTTCCGTGTGGTTCACCACCGGCGAGGGCCAGGAGATGGCGGCCATGGCGGGTGCCGGCACGCTCGACCTGTCCACGCTCGAACATCGCGTGTCGCCGTTGTCCAAGGTCAACGAGGTGCTTGCCGGCATGGACGCGCGCGACGGCGGCTTCACCAATTTCGTCATCGACCCGACGCGGGTTTGAGCGGCCCTACGCAGGGTCGCCAAAACCTGCTAATCAAGCGGCCAAGAAATAAATCGGCGTAGCCCAAGCGAGGACATCATGTACGGCAATCTCGAACTGTTCATCGACGGCCAATGGCTCGGCGGCAACGGCCGCAAGGGCGAGGACGTGCTCAATCCGGCGACCGAGAAGCCGCTGGCCCACTTGCCGCACGCCAGCAAGGCCGATCTCGATCAGGCGCTGGAAGCGGCCACCAAGGCGTTTGCGGTCTGGCGCGCCATGTCGGCCTACGACCGCAGCAAGATCATGCACAAGGCCGCCGACCTGATGCGCGAGCGCTATGATGCGATCTCGAAGATCATGGTGCTGGAGCAGGGCAAGGTTTACCCCGAGGCCCGCGCCGAGGTGATCACCTCGGCCGACATCATCGACTGGTACGCCGAAGAAGGCCGCCGCTCCTACGGTCGCATCGTGCCGGGTCGCGGCAAGGTGCGCCAGCTGGTGATGCAGGAGCCGATCGGCGTGGTCGCCGCATTCACGCCGTGGAACTTCCCGGTGCTGACGCCGGCGCGCAAGATCGGCGGCGCGCTCGCCGCCGGCTGCTCGCTGATCCTGAAGGCCTCGGAGGAGACGCCGGGCGCCTGCATCGAGATGGTGCGCTGCTTCGCCGATGCAGGCCTGCCCAAGGGCGTGGTCAATCTCGTATTCGGCGTGCCGTCGGAAGTCTCCGAATATCTGCTCGGCAAGGACGCGATCCGCAAAATCTCCTTCACCGGCTCGATCCCGGTCGGCAAGCATCTCGCCGGCCTCGCCGCCAAGGGCATGAAGCGCACCACCATGGAGCTCGGCGGTCATTCGCCGGTGGTGGTGTTCGCCGATGCCGATCCCGAGAAGGCGGCCGACACCATCGCGGCATTCAAGTATCGCAACGCCGGCCAGGTCTGCATCTCGCCGACCCGCTTCTATGTGCAGGAGGACGTCTATTCGCGCTTCCTCAAGCGCTTCACCGAATACGCCAGCGGCGTCAAAATCGGCGACGGTTTGGAGAAGGGCATCACCATGGGCCCGATGGCGAATGCGCGCCGCATCGAGGCCATGGAGGGTTTCGTCAACGACGCCAAATCGCGCGGCGGCAAGATCCAGACCGGCGGCAAGCGGCGCGGCAATCAGGGGTACTTCTACGAGCCGACTGTGATCACCGATGTCCCCGATGACTCCAAGATCATGACCAACGAGCCGTTCGGCCCGCTGGCGCCGGTCGTCACCTTCAAGACCTTCGACGAAGTGGTCGAGCGCGCCAACTCGCTGGAATACGGCCTCGCCGCCTACGCCTTCACCTCGTCGAACACCACCGCGGCGGCGATCGGCGACGCGCTGGAATCCGGCATGGTCGGCGTCAACTCCATCGCCATCTCGACGCCGGAGACGCCGTTCGGCGGCGTCAAGGAGTCCGGCCACGGCAGCGAAGGCGGTATCGAGGGCTTGGGCGCTTACCTCGTCACCAAGTTCATCTCGCAGGCGTGAGATTCTTCTGGCAGCGGTGCAGCACGATGCCGCACCGCTATCGATCATCCTCGCCGTAGAGCGTCGCCAGCGTCGTCTTGACCGTGAGCGCCGCCGGCACGGCGAGGATCACGCCGGGAATGCCGAGCAGCACCGCGCCGGCGAGAAAGCAGAAGATAATCAGCACCGGATGCACGTGCGCGGCGCCACCGAGCACGAGCGGCGCCACGATCTGATCGATCGAGAGCCGCAGCAGCACCGCATAGAGCGCAAACGCGAGGATGCTCGTCAGCCCGGTCGCGGTGTGCAGCGACACGAGGCCGGCGATCACTGCCGCCGCGGTCGAGCCGATGATCGGCACGGTTTCCAGCGTGCCGGTCAGGATCGCGAGCAGCAGCGGATGATCGATGTGGAGAATGTGGCCGAGGCCGATATAGGCGGCAATGATCGCGTAGATCACGATGACGAGAATGCCGAGGAAATAGCGCTTGAGCACCGGATCGAGCCTGGTGCCGATCTGCACGACGAGGCCGCGCCGACCCGGCGGCACCAGCCACAACAGGCCGTGCGCCACGCTCTTGCCGCTGACCAGGAAATAGCAGAGCAGCACCACGGTCAGGAACGTGCCCACCAGCGCAGCGAACCCGTAGATAGTCGCAACCGCAAAAAAATCCGGCTGGCCGAAGACGTCGTGGATGCGCTCGCTGAGCGCATGTGCGACAGCGGTGGCGTCGATGGCGTGGCCGAACACGCGAAGCTCGCCCCCGCTCTGCTGCATCAAGCGGTCGAGCGTGGCCTGCAAGTCAGTCACCGCGGTCGACGCCTCGGCGACGAGGCGACGGCCGGCAACGGCGGCGGTGAGGACCGCCAAGCCGATCAAAGTCAGGAACACCAGGACTGCGAGCAGCGCCCGCGGCAGCCGCGTCCTCCGCGTCAGCCAGTCGACGAGCGGCGTACAGATGTAAGCGACGACGCCGGCCAGCACGAACGGCAGCAGAATGAAGCGCAGCAGGTAGACGAGGACGGCGAGCGCGGCGAGCGTCAGCACGATGACGCGGCCGTCGGTGCCACGCCATGGCGCAACGTCCGGGTTTTTCGGCTCAGGGGAGTTGGTCAATACGTTGCCCGGCAGAATGCATGCTTCGTCGCACGTTATACACAAACGGCACGATTGCTAACCCCGCGACGCCGCGCCAGCCACGGCTGCCAGGATGAGGCCGAGCCAGGCGGCGATCAGGATCATGCCGCCCGATGGTGCCGCATAGGGAAACAGCCGATGCCCGGCGAAGGCGCGCAGCGCGATGTCGCCGGAGAACAGCGCCGCGCCGACGATCCAGGCGGCGAGCACGATGAGCGCGAGCGGCCGCCACAATGTGCCTTGCTGCATGAGCGCGGTGCCGCCGAGCGCGGCAGCGGCATGGAACAGCAACATGTAAGCGGCGCCGTCGAGGCCGGCGCCGGGCGCGGCGTGGGCACCAGCCGCCGCCAGCGCAATGTCAGCCGCGCCCATCAGTCCGGCGAGTACGATCAGAATCGTCGGGGTCACGGCTGTGCGTCTACGTGTACATTGAGACTGGCGGAGAGGGAGGGATTCGAACCCCCGATACGGTTGCCCGTATGCCGCATTTCGAGTGCGGTGCATTCAACCACTCTGCCACCTCTCCGCAGATCACGATGGGCTTGAGTGTTGCGGCGCACTATGTAGCGGCGTCGCGCACGAATCACAAGGCCGCGCGTTTGTGGGCCGTCCTATTTGGGCATGATCTTGTCCGAAAACCGGTGCCTACTTTTCGGGATCATACCTAGAGCTCGCGGCCGAGCTTGCGGTCTAGCGAGTAGGGGCCGCCGCCGCGCAGCGCGATGGCGAAGCAGATCAGGCCCCACATCAGCGTGTATTCGTAGCCGCGCCGGGTCCAGGCGAAGCCGGTCTTCCAATAGACCAGCGTGATGATCGCCATCTCGATCGCCGCCGCCGCGGCGAAGAAGCGGGTGAACAGGCCGAGGATCAGCGCCGCGCCGCCGATCGCCTCGATCGCGAGCCCGTCCCAGAACCAGGGCGCCGGTGGGATGAAGCCGAGATCGCTGAAGCCTTTGAGATAAGCCTCCGTCGGCCCGGCCGTGATCTTGCCCCAGCCGTGCACCAGAAGATTCCAGCCGACCGCGACGCGGACGATCAGCCACGACAGCGGAATGACGGCGTCGTAGAACGGTCGCAGGAACGGCAGCAGCAGTTTCGGCTCAGCGTGCGCTTCGGCCATGATGTTCTCCCGGTATTTTTTCCAAAGCATAGGCTGCGCGGGCCTGACTGCCTAGCACGCACAGCGTGGGCGGCGCCCTTGTTGGCGCGGGCGCGAGGCTCCTATACTGGCTGCTACTTTCCGTTTCGACGCACAAAAGAAGAGGCGAGGGGGCAACGATGGCAGAATGGTTCGTCGCCAAGGCCGCGGACTTGCCCGAAGGCGACCGCCGCATCGTCACCGCCGGCAACAACGAGATCGGCGTGTTTCACCACGGCGGAACCTACTACGCCTACTCCAATTACTGCGTTCACTCCGGCGGGCCGGCCTGCGAAGGCATTCTGATCAATCAGGTGGTCGATCTGATTGCCGAAGACCGCACCTATCAGGGGCAGACGTTCTCCGACGAGGTGCATTTCGTCTGCCCGTGGCATGGCTATGAATACGAGCTCACCACCGGCCAATGCGTCGGCGACCGCCGGCTGAAGCTGAAGAAATACGAGGTGGTACGGCGCGGCGACGATCTCTACGTCGTTGCCTGAGCGCATGATCCGGAAAAGTGGACGCCGGTTTTCCGAAAAGATCATGCGCCGCTAAAAACGGAGACATAAATGGACGCGACACCGAACGAAGTCCGCAAGCTCAACTTCGACGACTACTCCACCGCCAAGCATCTCGAGCACGCCGCGCAGCAGGCCCGCGCCCGCAACTATCAGGATTTTCTGGTCGTCGACGTCGACGCGCACCACTACGAGAACGAATCCTACAAGGAAGTCTTCCAATACATCGAGAGCCCGGTGATCCGCCACGACGTGATCGATTCCTCGTCGCGGCCGGGCCGCTCGGCCATGCTCAACTCCTCGGTCGGCAACCAGAACCTCGGCGGCCGCATCACGCGCTCCAACCTGCGGCGGCTGCAGAAGGTACCGCAGGACGGCCGCCACCGCGACATCGCCATGACCTTGGAATGGATGGACGCGCTCGGCGTCGATTACGCCTGCATGTTCCCGACTCCGATGTTGTTCCTCGGCCTGCATCCGCAGATCGAGATCGAGGTGGCGCTGTGCCGCGCCTATAACCGGTGGCTATGCGAGCGCATCCTCGCCGTCGAGCCGCGGCTCATCTCCATGCTCTACATCCCGTTCAACGACCCGGAGGCTGCCTACAAGACGGTGAAGGATTTCGGCGACAAGAAGGGTGTGGTGGGCTTCATGGTCACCTCGCCGCGCTACCGGCCGGTGCACGACAATGCCTACATGAAGACCTACGCGCTGCTCGAGGAGATGGGCAAGCCGATCTCGTTCCACGCCGCGTACTCGTGGGAAGACCGCGCGCTGCAGATGACCAACCGTTTCATCTCGGTGCATTCGCTGGGCTTCATGTGGTTCAACATGATCCACATGACCAATTGGGTCATCAACGGCCTGCCCGAGCGCTTCCCCAAGCTGAAAGTCTTGTGGATCGAGAGCGGGCTGACGTGGGCCTATGCGCTGATGCAGCGGCTCGACCACTCCTACATGATGCGCACCTCGGACTGTCCGTCGCTGAAGAGAAAGCCAAGCGAATACATGCGCGAGATGTACTACTCGTCGCAGCCGATGGAGGTGCCGGACGACAAGTCGATTCTGGAAGCGACCTTCAAGATGATCAAGGCCGACACGCAGCTTTTGTGGTCGTCGGACTACCCGCACTGGGATTTCGATACGCCCGGCGTGATCTACGACCTGCCGTTCCTCAACGAGACGGCCAAGCGCAACATCCTCGGCGCCAACGCCGCCCGCGTGTTCAATCTCGAGGTGGTGAAGAAGATTCCGTAATCCGTAGCTCGGATGGAGCCAATGGGTCCGGCCCGAAGTGGTCGGACCGATGACGGGCTCCACGACATCCGGGTGCGGCATTTAAGCCGGACGTTCGTTCCCGGATTGCGCTGCACTCCATCCGGGCTACAGTTTGTTACCGCTTGCGCAGGGAAATGCCCATGAGAATTCCCACTGCGAAATTTTTCCATCTGTGTGCCTTTGCGCTCCCGCTGATCGTCTCCGCTAATCCCAGCCACGCGCTCGATTACCCGACCCGGCCGATCCGCTTCATCGTGTCGTTTGCCGCAGGCGGCCCCAACGACACCATCGCGCGCCTCATTGGCCAGTATCTGTCGGAGCAGCTCGGCCAGCCGGTCGTGGTGGAGGACCACGTCGGCGCCGGCGGCAATATCGGCATGGCGGACGTGCTGGCGTCGAACCCCGACGGCTACACCATCGGCTTCGTCGCGCCCAACAACGCCATCAACCAGACGCTCTATCAGAACATTCCGTACGACTTCGTGCGCGACTCCACGCCGATCGCCGGCACCATGTCGCTCGCCAACGTGATGGAAGTGAATCTAGCGTTCCCGCCGAAGAACGTTGCCGAATTCATCGCACTCGCCAAGACCGAGCCGGGAAAGATCAACTTCGGCTCGGGCGGCGTCGGCACATCGCCGCACATGTCCGGCGAGCTCCTCGAGGCCATGACCGGCATCAAGCTCACCCATGTGGCCTATCGCGGCTCGGCGCCGTCGACGACCGACCTGCTCGGCGGCCAGATCCCGGCGATGTTCGACAACCTGCCGGGCGCAATCCAGAACATCAAAGCCGGCAAGGTGCGCGCGCTCGGCGTCACCACGGCGAAGCGGGTGGCGGAGCTTCCCGACGTGCCGACCATCGGCGAAACCGTGCCCGGCTACGAAGTCGCGGTGTGGTACGGCATCAGCGGGCCGAAAGGCATTCCGCCCGAGATCGTCGCCAAGCTCAACGCCGCGGTCAACGCGGTGCTGGCGAAGCCGGAATTGAAACAGCGCTTCCACCAGCTCGGCGGCGAGGTCATGCCCATGAGCGCGGACGCGTTCGGCAAGCTTGTTGCCGACGAGACCGTGAAATGGGCCAAGGTGGTGAAGTTCGCCAACTTGAAGGTAGAGTGACGCCGGCTTACTTCGCCGGCGCCATCAGCGAATAGCGCTCGTCGGCGGCGAGGCAGGCCGCCTGCGGAACGCCCAGCTCCTTGCGCACCATGTTGGTGCCGAGCACCAGCGACACCATCTTGTAGAAGGCGTGGCGCCGGCTCATGCCTTCGCGGCCCATACCGCAATCGGTCGAGATCACGAGCCGCTCCGGCGGAATGTGCTTCAGCGCCGCGCGAATTTGCGCCGCCACCTGGTCCGGGGTTTCCACCTGCAGCACGTGGTGGTCGATGACGCCGATGGCGATTTTCTTGCCAGTGATCGTCTTGCCGATCGCCTCCAGGTCGATGCCGCCGGAGCTCGACGATTCGAATGTGATCACGTCGGCATCGACGGTGTTGTAGGTCTCCAACGCCGGCTTGTAGGTCTGGATGTCCACAAACATGCGCTGCTGCGAGGGATTGCCCCAGCAGGAATGCGCCCACACCTCGGTCTTGGCGCGCAGCCCTTTTACGGTGCGATTGAAGACTTCCACCATCAACTGCGGCGTGATGACCTTGTCCTGGATCTTGCGCACCGCGATCAGATGGATCTGCGGCTCCTCGATCTGGACCACCGGGCAGCCGGCGTCGGCGAGCTCGTGATATTCCTCGTTGAAAGCGTCGGCGATGGCGAACATGCGCTCGGGGATGCTCTTGTAGTAGCGGTCCTGTAACGCGAACGCGACGATCTCGGCCGACACCGCGCCAAATTTCACCGGCCGCGTGGTGAAGCGCTGCGCCGCCTTCCACATCGCGGTGTATTGCAGATTGCCGCGGCCGACCGGACCGGAGATCACCGGCATAACCCGCGATTCCAGATAGTCGTGCAGGATGTGGCCGCGCGGAAACATGATGCCGCCGCGGCCGGCCGGCGTCGCTTCCGGATGCAGCGCATCGAGCCCGCTCATGTGGTTGGGCGGATAGGCGGTCCAGCTTTGGCCGCCGACGTCGTCGTCGAAGCGGCAATCGCCGTCGGTGCAGATGTCGAGGCCGGCAAGCTCCTGGTCGCGCAAATAGCAGCCGAGCGCATCTTCGTACTGCTCGCGGAAGCGGCGACTGACCATCGCTTCGAGAAAATGCCGGGTGCCGAGATTCTCCGTGTACCAGCTCGGCCGCGGCAGCGAGCCGGTGATGGTCGTCGGCAGCATGATGTCCTTGGTACCCCGATACATCGCAAACGCCCTCCCAAAATTGTCGCGCAAGCGGCGCGCGTCCGGCCGCTCATTGAGCGCGCAAGCTTAGCAAGTCCTGCGGGGCGGCGGTAAGCGGGATGTCCGTGCGTGGCGCGTTCCCGCCCACCGCAAGCTGCAAGCGATGGGCAGGAGTTGGGCAGCAATGACGCTTAAGTGCCGGTGAACACCGGCTTGCGCTTTTCCATGAAGGCGGCGCGGCCTTCGTTGTAGTCGTTGCTGGTGAAGCAGGTCTCCACCATCTCGACTGTGCGCTTGACGTTGCGCTTGTCGTCGTCCTTCAGAATCTCGCCGACCGTGAATTTCACCGCCTTGATGGTGAGCGGCGCGTTGGCGCAGATCATGTCGGTGATGGCTTTGACGGCGTTTTCCAATTCTGCCGACGGCACCACGCGGTTGACCAGTCCCATGGTCAGCGCCTCCTGGGCGTCGAACTGCCGCGCGGTGTAGAAGATCTCCTTGGCGAAGGCCGGGCCGACGATGTCGACCAGGCGCCGCAAACCGACATAGCCGTAGCCGATGCCGAGCTTGGCGGCGGGCACGGCGAAGCGCGAATTGTCGGTGGCGATGCGCAGATCGCAACAGGTCGCGAGCCCCAGGCCGCCGCCGATGCAGTAGCCGCGGATCATGGCGATGGTCGGCTTCGGAAATTCGTAGATGCTGTTATACGCCGCTTCCGACTTGGCGCTGTAGGAGCGTGCCGCTTCGAGATTGGCGCGCTCGCTCTGGAACCGCGAAATGTCGGCGCCGGAGACGAAGGCCTTGCCGCCGGCGCCGGTCAGCACCACGACGCGAATGGCGTCATCGGCGGCGAAGTCGTCGAGGATGCGCTTGGTCGCCTCCCACATGTCCAGCGACACGGCGTTGAGCCGCTCCGGATTGTTGAAGGTCACGATGCCGACGCCGCCTTCCTTGCGCGAGAGCATCTTGTCGGTCTGCGTCATTGTTCGATTTCCTTCCTAAACCGCCTTGGCCGCATGCAGCGCGGCGATCTCGCGCTTGCTGAAGCCGAATTCCTTGAGCACCGCGTCAGTATGTTCGCCGAGCGCCGGCGGCCGCACCGCGAGCTTCGACGGCGTACGCGACAGGGTCACGCCCTGGCCGACAAGCCGCATCTTCGAGCCGTCCTTCTTGGTCACGCTCTGGGCGATGCCGAGATGCTTGACCTGCGGGTCGGCGAACATCTGGTCGATCGAATAGATCGGGCCCGACGGCACGCCGGCTTTGTTGAGGATTTCGACCCACTCGGCGCTGGTGCGGCCGCCGAGGTAGCTGCCGATCTCGGCGTTGAGCTTGTCGCGATGTTTCGAGCGTGACGCGCCGTCGGCATAGTTCGGATTCTCCAACAGCGCCGGCGCGTCGATCGCCTTGCAGAAGCGCTTCCAGATGGTCTGCCCGGCGGAGGCGATGTTGATATGGCCGTCGCTGGTTTTGAACACGCCGGTCGGAATGCTGGTCGGGTGATTGTTGCCGGCCTGCTTGGCGACTTCGCCCTGCACCAGATATCGCGCGGCCTGGAAGTCGAGCATGAAGATCTGCGCCTGCAGGAGCGAGCTCGCCACCTGCTGGCCCTTCTTAGATTTTTCGCGCTCAAGGAGCGCCACCAGAATGCCGAGCGAGGTGAGCAGGCCGGCGCTCAGGTCGGCGACTGGAATGCCGACCCGCACCGGGCCTTGGCCAGGCAGGCCGGTGACCGACATCAGGCCGCCCATGCCTTGGGCGATCTGGTCGAAGCCCGGCCGGTTCGAATAGGGACCGTCCTGGCCGAAACCCGAAATGCTGGCGTAGACGATGCGCGGATTGATCTTGTACAGCGCCTTGTAGTCGATGCCCAGCCGCTTCTTCACGTCGGGGCGGAAATTCTCGACCACGACGTCGGCCTTCTTCACCATCCGCTTGAACGCGGCGAGCCCCTGCGGCGCCTTCAGGTTCAGAGTCATGCTGCGCTTGTTGCGATGCAGGTTCTGAAAGTCGCCGCCCTCGCGCGGCCCGCCCATGGGCTCTTCGAGGCCGGGTGGCGTCTCGATCTTGATGACGTTGGCGCCCCAATCGGAGAGCTGACGGACGCAGGTCGGACCCGAGCGCACCCGGGTCAGGTCGAGCACGGTGAAGCGCGTGAGTGCTTTCGAAGCGCGGGGGAAGGGCATTGCGGGCGCCTCCAACGCCGGTTACGCGCCGGCGCGGCGGCCGGCCGGTTTTTTGCCGGCCTAATGGCCGGAAGGGGCCGAACTTCCCCGATCTGATGGCGGTTGTCTACCGGCTCTGCTGCGGGCCTTGGCTGGCGCCGGGCCAGTCGTTTCGCTGCCGCCGATCCGATAAAATCCGGAGAGTTGAGCCATCTTTCCGGCACTTTCACGAGGCGATCATGAACGAAGAAGCGTTGAACGTCAGCGTGCGCAAATTTCTCAAGAAGGTTGGCATCACCTCGCAGCGCGAAATCGAGCAGGCGGTGCGCGCCGCCGTCAGCGGTGGCCGTTTGAAGGGCAATGAGGCGCTGCCCGCCAAGGTGACCCTGACCGTCGAGGGAGTTGGTCTGGCCATCGGGATCGAGGGCGCCATCGAGCTCGAATGACGGCGCCGCGCACGCACTAGAGACTCCGGGAAACCACCATGATCGATCTACGTCGTACTATCGTTGCTTTGTTTGTCGTCGTGCTTGCGGGAACTGCGTTCGCCCAGGATCAGCCGCGGCGCGGCGGCGATCGGCCCAACCGCCAAGACCAAGGCCAACAGCAGCAAGGCCAACAGCAGCAGAACCAGCAGGCTGGCGGCGAGCGCGAGCACGGCGGGCCAGGCGTGCTGTCGCTATTGCCGGGCGATGCGACGAGTGAGCACGCGATCGATATGCCGTCCGGCAAGCTCGCCTACACGGCGACCGCCGGCACCTTCTCGCTGTTCGATCAGTCGGGCGAGCGTGCGGCGGCGGTGTTCTACACCGCCTACGTCGCCAAAACCGAAAAGCCGGCAGCCACCCGGCCACTCACCTTCGTGTTCAACGGCGGGCCCGGCGCGGCGTCCGCGTTCCTGCATCTCGGCCTGGTCGGGCCGCGCATCGCCACGTTCGGCATGGCCGGCCGCGATCCCGCCGACGTGCACCTGACGGACAATCCCGAGACCTGGCTCGCCTTCACCGACCTTGTGCTGATCGATCCGATCGGCACCGGCTGGAGCCGCCCGGCCAAGCCCGACGGCGGCAGCGCATTCTGGGGCGTGCGCGGCGACGCCGAGTCGATGGCGAAGGTGATCGCGCTCTATGTCTCAAAGAACAGCCGTGTCAGTTCGCCGAAATTCATCCTCGGCGAAAGCTACGGCGGCTTCCGCGCCGCCAAGGTGGCGCGGGCCGTGCAGGACGAGCAGGGCATCGTCATTTCGGGAATCCTGATGCTGTCGCCGATGCTCGAGGGCGCGTTCCAGTTCGGCGGCGACCGCTTCGCGCTCGGTGCCGCGCTGCAGCTGCCGTCGCTGGCGGCGGCCGAGATGGAGCGCAAGGGCACCTTCAGCAAGGATGCGCTCGCCCAGGCCGAGCGTTTCGCCTTGACCGATTATCTGTCGACGCTCGCCGGCCCGCCGCCGCAGGGCGACGCGGCGAAGAGCTTTTATGCGCGCGTCGCCGCGCTGACCGGACTTCCGGCCGACGTCGTGGCGCGATCGCGCGGCTTTATTCGCGACGAGTTCATCAAGAACCTGCGCTCAGGCGACCGCAAGATCGTCAGCCGTTACGATGCGACCTTCGCCAGCGACGATCCTTATCCGGAATCGCCTGCCGCGCACGGCCCCGATCCGATCCTCGACGGCGTGACGCGCGCCTACGGCTCGGCCTTCGTCGCCTATGCGCGCGACGAGCTCGGTTTCAAGACTGACATGACCTACAATCTGCTGGAATCGGACATCAATCACAAATGGAAGTGGCGCGAGGGCTCGAGCCGCGGCCAGCCCAGCGTCGCCGACGATCTGCGCGAGCTGCTGGCACTGACGCCGTCGTTTCATCTCATAGTCGCCCACGGCTATAGCGACATGGTGACGCCGTACGCGGTGAGCCGCTACGTGCTCGATCATCTGCCGCCGGTCGAGGGCGAGGAGCGCACGGAGCTCAAGCTCTATCGCGGCGGGCACATGTTCTATCTCGATCCCGCTTCGCGTAAATCCTTCACCGCCGACGCCCGCACCATGTACGCCGCGCCGTGATCCCTGATCGGCCGGTCATGCGACCTTGGTTCGGTTGAACTCGACGCGCTTTCCCGGCACCATGCAGGCCGGGGTGGGTAGCATGACGCTGCTGCGGGTCGAAAACGTCTCGAAGCATTTCGGCAGCCTCATCGCCGTCGACAACGTGTCGATGACGGTGGAGCCCGGCGAATTGCGCGCCGTGATCGGCCCGAACGGTGCCGGCAAGACCACCTTCTTCAACCTGATCTCGGGCTTTTTGACCCAGACGTCCGGCAAGATCATCTTCGACGGCGAGGATATTTCGGGACTGCTGCCGGCGCGGCGGGTGTGGCGCGGCATCGCGCGCACGTTCCAGGTCACCGAAGTGTTCCCGGAGCTGACGATCCGGGAAAACCTGAAGATCGCCGTCGAGGTGGCAAGCGGCTATCGGCTGCGCGTATGGCAGTCGGCGGACGCCGAGACCGATGTGCGCACACGCGTCGCCGAGCTGCTCGAGGTGAGCGGATTGAGCCAGAGCGCCGACCGCCTGGTCGGCGAGCTCGCCCACGGCGACCAGCGCGCCACCGAGATCATGATGGCGCTGGCGCTGAAGCCCCGGCTCCTGTTGCTCGACGAACCGACCGCCGGCATGGGCGACCAGGAGACCTATAGCGTCACCCAGTTGATCCGCCGACTGCACCGCGACCAGAAGCTCTCCATCGTGCTGATCGAGCACGACATGCGCGTGGTATTCCATCTCGCCGACCGCATCATGGTGCTCGATCAGGGCAAATTCCTCGCTGAAGGCACGCCGCAGGAGATCGCCGAGAACAAGGCGGTGCAGACCGCTTACCTGGGGCAGGCCGCATGACCGCCGCGCTGAGCGCCGAAGGGCTGCACACCTTCTACGGCAAGAGCCACATCCTGCACGGTGTCAGCCTCGAGGCTGGCGAAGGCAAGGTCACCGCGCTCCTTGGCCGCAACGGCGCCGGCAAGACCACGACGCTGCGCAGCCTGATGGGGCTCACGGCGCCGCGGCAGGGTCGCGTCAAGATGTTCGGCACCGACACCACGGGCTGGCCGCCGTTCCGCGTCGCCGCGCTCGGCGTCGGCTATGTGCCGGAAGGCCGCAAGATCTTCCCCAATCTCACCGTCGACGAGAACCTGTTGGTGCCCTTGGAGCGACCGGGGCCGTGGACGCCGGCGAGCGTCTACAAGCTGTTTCCGCGGCTCGAAGAGCGCCGGGCCAATCGCGGCCGCCAGCTCTCCGGCGGCGAGCAGGAGATGCTCTCGATCGCGCGGGCGCTGTTACTCAATCCCAAGCTCCTGATGCTCGACGAGCCGTCGCAGGGGCTGGCACCGTTGATCGTGCGCGAAGTGTTCCGCATCGTGGCGCAGATGCGGACCGAAGGGATTTCCGTGCTGCTGGTCGAGCAGAACGTGCGTATGTCGCTCGAAATCGCCGACCATGCCTATGTGCTCGATGACGGCCACGTGGTCTATTCCGGCCCGGCCCCCGAGCTTGCCGCCGACGAAGCGCGGGTGCAATCGCTCGCCGGCGCCAGCGCCGAGGAGTGGCACGCTTAGAGCATGATCCGGAAAAGTGGAGGCCGGCTTTCCGAAAAGATCCTACTCCACCAAAAATCCAGCGGGTCTGCCGGTTTTAGGTGGTTTTGAACGGATCGAGACCGTGCTCCTTGCACATGCCGGCGACGATCGCGTTGTCCTTGCCGCCGGCAATCAGGCCGAGCACCGCCGATGCGATGTGGCCGCCCGACACCTTGACGTCGACGATGTAGGCCTGCTTGCCGCTGAAGGCGGCGTGGGGGCTCTCTGCGTCAACCGTCGCGCAATAGGCGACCTGGTCGGAGGGCGGCACGGTCGGGAACTTGGTCCAGTGGTATTTCGCCGCCCCCGGATTCTTCAGGTTCGGCGCGATCGTACCGACGATGATCTTCTTTTCCTCGGGCGTCAGCTCACGCAGTTGCGATTCCGGTGTCGCCATGGGGCCTGCCGTTGTCGGCGCGGTGCCGGCGGCGATCTGATCGCCCGGCGGCGTCGTGGTGCAGGCCGCGAGCGCCAAGGCCGCGGCAATTGCGACAATCAGGCCTGCTCGGTCGACGGGCAAAATCGCTCGATGCATCATGGTCGAAGATACCAACACTTGCCGCCGCGTTGCAATTGCGCGGACGGTTGTGCGGCCCGTATCACTTCTCGTTCGGCAAGAGCGCCTTGACCTTCTCGATCACGGCCGGCGGCGTTGCGTAGAGCTTGGCGACCAGGTCTTCGAGGCGCTCCGGCCCGGTATAGGTCATGTCCATCTTGATGCTCGCCGCCTCGGCGACGAGGTCCGGATCGCGCACGGCCTGCGCGATCGCGTTGCGCATCATGTCGACGCGGTCCCGCGGCACCTCCGGCGGAAACACCAGCGGCCGGCCGAATTCCGTCGAAGAGAACACGAAACGCATGAGCTGGCGCTGCTCGTCGGTCTTGGCATAGTCGAAGATCGACGGCACATCGGGAATGGCGGCGATCGGCGACTCCTCGGCGCGCAGCAGGAATTTCAGCTTGCCGTCCTTGATCAGCTGCTCGGCGACGCGGAATTGCTGATACGAGGCGCACAGGCCCTGAATCTCGCCGCGCTCGACCGCGAGCATGGAATCGCCCATGCCCTGATAGCCCTGGACGATGCGGATCCTGGTGCCGAGCACGTTATTGAACACGGTCGGCAAAATCGCGAGCGACGACGTGGCGCCGGCGGCCCCGACGATGAACTCTTTCGTGAACAGGTCGGCCGGCGTCTGCACCGGCGCCGTGTGCCAGCGCACGCAGACACGCGCCGGGCGCGACGTCGCGCCGAGCCAGTTGAGGCGCCGCGGGTCGACCTCGAGGTTAGGCTGGCCGGTCAGTGCGTCGTTGACGATGTTGCGCGAGAACGAGCCCAGCACGGTGCCATCGCGCGGCGCCTGATTGTAGAGAAAGTTCGCCGCCGCCACGCTCGCCGCCTGCGGCATGTTCTGCACGATGATGGTGGGCTGGCCGGGAAGGTATGTCGGCAGGTATTTGACCAGCAGCCGCGCGCCGAGGTCGTAGTCGTTGCCGGCCGGAAAGCCGGCGATCAGGCGGAGCGTCTTTCCCTTGTAGAAATCCTCGGCCTGCGCAGCGGCGGCGAGCACCGCGGCACAGCCGAGGCCGAGCGTGATCGCCGCGATGCGCCCCATGGCGCGGCTATTCGGCGGCGCGCTTTTGCACCAGCGCCGCAGCGGATGTGTCGTAGCTTTCCTCGCGGGTCAGCATCGCCTTGAGCCCGACCAGGTCGTAATAATCCTCGAGCGGAATCAGATGCGGGAAGGTCGGCGTTAGGGATCCCTCGGCTTTGAGGATGCGCAGCACGTTGCGAACCGCGTTGGCGGCGGCGAACAGCGGCAGCGACGGGAAGGTCGCGGCGCAGACGCCGGCGGCTTCCAGATCCTGGAGGCTCCGCTGCTTCGGCCCCGCGGCCTGCGACAGCGTCGCCATATGCGGGCCGCCGACCTCGCGCAGCACGCGCTTGATGTCCTCGATGGTGTCGACGCCCATGGGTTTGGCCATATCGACGCCGGCCTCCATGAACAGCTGCGAGCGCGCGATCGCGGCGTTGAGCCCCTCGACACCCGCGGCATCGGTGCGGGCGGCGATGAAGAAATCGGGATCGGTCCGCGCATCGAGCGCGGCCTTGACCTTGGCCAGCATCTGCTCGACCGGAATGATCTGCTTGCCCGGCAGATAGCCGCAGCGATTCGGGAACACCTGGTCGGAGATGAACACGCCGGCGACGCCAGCGGCCTCGAACGCGCGCACCATCTGCCGCACATTGTTGACGCCGCCGAACCCGGTATCGGCGTCGACATAGACCGGAATGTCGACGGCGGCGCAGATGCGCGCGTAATGGTCGGCGTAGTCGCGCATGTTGGACTGGCCCATGTCGGCC
>Ga0335081_10005607_pt1 | contig 19877 bp, 18 predicted proteins | sample Lox_Sample_35_FD_206713 | JGI IMG/M metagenome (GOLD analysis project Ga0335081, IMG submission 206713) | Soil microbial communities from Loxahatchee National Wildlife Refuge, Florida, United States - Lox_Sample_3.5 | ecosystem: Environmental > Terrestrial > Soil > Wetlands | place: USA... | reverse complement strand
CAAAATTATGTCCATTTCCGACCGCATCCTCACCCGCAAGACAGCTACCAAGGCTTGTCTATTCCAGGATCAGTAGTGGGAGGTCCCATTTCCGACTCGTCGCCCTCCAACTATAGTCCTGAAACAGCGAGCGCAGCAGAAAACACCGATCATGAACTGTACCTCGTTCGAGACGTCCATGCCAAATACATGGCTTCGGGAATGGCTCGAAATCCAGAGATTTATGGACAGTATTATCCGAATTCTGAATCTGCATTCACACTTAGATTCCGATTTGCGACGACGCTCCATACTGCTACAGCGATGTTGCGTCATTCAAGCGACATCCCTGTCACATACCTCAACAAACGGCAATCCTACACCATCTCCGTTGTGGACACTTCGCCTATAGTTCAAAATAATGAGTTGAAACAATATCGAACCACGGTTAGAATCGCCTTTGATGAAGAAGAGCAACGGCGCACCGCCCCCTCCTGTTGGCGTCTCTGGAAAGACGGCCGCGGAACTTTGGAATCCGGTGGAAACCCGGACAAACTTCGTGCTATTGACTACGGTACCAGCTCCCACCAAAAGGTCTCCCGACTAATCTGTAGAACCCACCGAGACGCAGGCCGTCAACGATAAAAAGTCCAATTCCAGCACAAGCCTCCAAGTGGAAGAATCAACGACCTCCTTCGATCGTTTCACTGTCACCTGGTCTTCGAGCTCCGACACCCCCACCGTTTTCTTTTGCGTTCGGTTCCTCTTCCTCTCTACCGACTTTTCCCACTCAAAGGGCGTCAAGGGCGTCCCGGTCCGTCTCGTCGCAAAGACAGAGTACCTAGGTCTCGCCGCCAACGCAACCTTCCAACATAGTCCAGCCAGCGAACTCGCCTACTGCAAAATCAAACTCTTCCGTGACAAGGGCGCGGAACGAAAACTTGCAAACGACCGACAACATCTTGAACGCGCCATCGAAAAGATTCGACAACAGGCGCAGCAGTTGACGGTCGGAGCTTCAGATGGCTCACCGAACAGCAAGAAGAAGAAGAGACATTCCTTTTCGGCAGAGTCGATTGTACAACAAGGGTCTCCGACACAACCACGTCGTCATCGTCGAGACTGGTCGTTTTCGTCGAATGCCAGTGCTGTGTCTGCGAGCGGGAACCCGAGATCCCAGGAAGATGAGATTCAACGCAAGTTGGACAAGACAGTCGCTATGGAGGCCATGTTTTCGAGTATCCATTCGGTCAGCGAGTTTTCGCTTATTGGGGATCCGGCGGATGACCCCAGTTTGCCCATCTCTCCCATTGCACCGCAAACCCAGTGGGATGCGCCTGGAATAGTTGCTGCGTATCCCGCTGCTGAATCCGACAAGCTCGCCAGCGGGGTTCAGAGGAGTTCGCCTGCCTTGAGCCAGACTTCCTTCTCATCGGTTGCATCGGACAAGTTGGCTTATTCCGGGTCGCCTTTGGTTCATCCGTTGTCTCCCCCTAACGCATCCGTTCAGCTATCCCGGATGGTCGCCCCAACGCAGCTTTCTCAAAAAGCTCATGTCCAAGCCGTCACGAAGGAAATCGATGCTATGGACGTTGATCCATTCTACATTCCCATGACGGCTCCCACAATTCGACCAGGTACCCCTGCTCCTCTTGTATAATCTCATTAATAAAAGCAATCTGCGTCTATATTGCGCCCGCAAAGATCGGCCCGACGGGAGATCCACATTCAATGCATCTCCCTACAGCCGTCGACCCATCGAACGACGTGTACTACGCCGTCTACGCGCCCGCACGCACGGCAGCTGCCCTATCCCGCTCCATCATCCAGAAAATGGGATACGATCCAAATACAGTCGTGCGCACCACCATCGTCAATAAACGCGGCTTGCACCTCGTCCTCGACGACGAGGTCGTACGCGAAATGCTCGATAAGCAGGACATGCGAGTGGCTGTGCACGAAATCGAGATCCCCTCTGATGAGCAAGAACACGAAATGTCGGTCGACAAACAAACTGGTCTGGAACTATTCTTGGCGTTCTAACTGAGCGCGGTCTCTTCTTGTTCACAACCTGTTATACATATCAACCCGTTTTCGTTCGTCTTATCCTTTCCACCGGAAGATTTTAGCTGGATTATATTTTTACTTTCGTGTACACGGTTTTTTTGGCTTGTTTTCGTCCACACGGATTATTGATACAAAGGAGGGATACACAAAAGTGCCAAACGGGTAGCGCAGGGAAGGACTGGATACTCAAGGAGGATTATGTTTTCATGAACTATAGGAGGGATGGCGTGTATTTTTCTTCCTTTATGTTGATTCATACCTCGAAATCGAGGTTGTGTGCTATTAGGTATGGGTCGGGGATCCGCGAAACACATCATGTATTGCATGGAACGAACGGAATAGGATACCTGGTTCTGCGAGTGCTTGGTGTGGAAATACAAGTTGCTTATTTGGGAGTACTTTTATTAGTATTATTAGCAGAACAAAAATGGAAATTTCAATGAATATGACAAGTTCAAACGTTTGGTCCCCCCGATTGCTGTTCTTCACGATGAATTGATGTATTTCTAAACCTGCCAACCTATTCAACGTTTTGCTCTAAACCGTGTCTCCATCATCATCAATTCCGGGCAACCTTCCAGTCAGTCAGCTGACAAAACAGACATACCAGAATATTATTGATGGGGATATGTATCAGTTTGACTGCGAAACCAATAAAGCCCATAATCAAGAAGCCCACAGCAACTGCCCTTGAAATTTCGAGGAATTCTCAACATCAGCGTTCTCTTTCTCTCACTCTCCCAATACGGAAGCAAATGGGGAAAGCCATACCGCGTTTATTTGGCTTTGTGCATCTATTCAAGAAGAACATGCCATCCTTAACAAAGTCGCGGGGTATATCGAGGATCTCTTTGACTTGGTCTGACATGGTGGTATTTTGGATTTTACGGCGAAGAAATCTGAACACGCTGTCAGTTTGGATACGCCGGTCAAATTCAAAATGCGATCGCCATCGCAAGAATATTGATGCCATTGGTTTATTGGGACAAAATAATTATAGTTTGCATTTGTCTATGAACGCGTTCATGCCTTTTGGGACGCAGCATGAGCCTGAAGAGTTTTAATAGACTGCACCATGACGGTTGAATCCAAGTAGAGACCCTGCTGTCAACGGCAATTTCGAAGGATGTGCATACCTTTGTGCGTTCAATGACTTGCTGATACACAGATTGCTGAGGATGATTCATGATGACAATGCCCTTGACAAAATCGATTTTAGCATCTGACCGCGTCTCCCGGATCAAACTAACAATCCACTTTTCTCCATCCTCAGGCGATAAATTCAATCGTTCCGACAAGTCCCTGCCCAGTCAACATTTCATCCAAAAAAACGAGGCGGTACTTGATATCGATAACCTGATGAATTCGACAATAAGCCTCTGAAATCAAATGCCTCGCACATTCGACAAACTCTTCGGCCAAACTCGCCAAAAAGAAATCACTTTTCAACACAGTCTCAACTTGGACCAACTTCCTCTGCGCAAGTTCAAAATCAAAATCGACGTACAGCGCATTCACAAACTCCGTAATCGGGTCCGTGTACTGGTACGTTTCCTGTTTGATGATCTTAATGAGGTCACGAACTTGTTTTTGGTAGGCGTTAGTGTTGCGCTTGCGGAGTTGGGAGGTGACGACTGCGGCCGTCAAGTAGCGGATGATCCAGGGGGAGGAGGTTTGAATGGAGTTTATGAAAGTAGGGGAAAAGAATAGTTCGCAGAGTTGTTCGCGGCCGTTGGGGGTGTTGAAGAAGGGGAAGAGGGACCAGTGGATAAGCCACGTTCGGTGGTATAACTGGATCGTTGGGTCGGGGTAGGTCTGACTGATGAGAAAAGGGTATGCCAGTTGGGGTGATACTCTGTCGTTGATGATATCCTTTACATTGTTCAGTTCTTCCATGGCTCCATCCCAATTCCCAGAAAGAATTTCAGCGGCAAATTTCCCCCATGCTGCTCCGGTGTTCATATTGGCATCCGTAGACTATCGTTAGCACGATTCATAGAAACACATACCAAAATACGAAAGTGATAAAGTAAATCTGCTGCAGCACCATAGTTCCCACTGTTATACTGGCACTGAGCATACTGATACAAAACATTGACATCATCCAAAGTAATCTTCGCGGTCAGCTGTAATACACAAGGGGAGACTGACGCCGTGATGTTCCTTCAGATACTGTAAATTCTGCGTTTTATCCTGTCGCAACGACGCAATGACCTCCTGGTCCTCCAGCAGCGACAAAACCTTTTGACTCTCCCCCTCCAATTTATGCAACGCCGCGAGAACTTGTTCGCGCTTATCGACGAATTCCTGGAGAACGTCGTCGGTGTCATGAATCTCCTTCCACAAGCCAGCGGTATAATCCATCATGTTTGTTGGCTTCATGAGGTCGTATTTTGCCTGTGTCAGGTCCTTGGTGGGGTACATGTCTTCTTGGGAGAGGAATTCGAGGAGCGGGAAAATGAGATGTCTGTCAAGGAACGGGACCAGCTTTTGGGTGAGATCATATTTTTGTCTCTGCACATGATGAGCATGTTATTTGTGCTTGGGGACGGAGGATACTTCGTCATGAGCGGATGTCGACGCTGACATCGAGTCCGTATGGACGGGCGTCTCGTCCGTTGGGGCTGTCGCCATGGCCGGCTGTTCGGTGAGCTGTGGGCGACGAAGAGAAAATTGACGCCAACTTTTTCGCGCACAATGCAAATTTCGATCGTGACTAGACGATCGTTGGGAAGTACGGCGAGGAACTTTCATTGAGGACGGTTGCGACGACAGTCCGTCGAACGGGGGTGATTGGATGAATCGGACGCTGGCGTACGCATCGCTGCGTACAAGAGAGGCCCTCGTCTCCGCATCTCGATTGTCAATCTGCCTCTCATGCTCCATGAACCCCCCGTCCCCGTCTCCGGGAGCATCCTCCATGCACACTTTTGGTCAAACGCCCCGATCCCGCCATCATGTCCCGTTCCTGGCCCTTTCTAAAAGGTCACTAAGTACCCCGAAAGAGATCCAAAGCACTGCCAATAATCCTCCCTCGATCCGCAAAAAGGTGCCTCCCCAAGGCACAATCACTCGAGCCCAACTCGTGGAATTTCAGGCCCAACAGTTTCGTGAATGGCAGGAATTTAAGCGTCAACAACAGGCTCGAGGACGAAAGGTAGTCAAACTCAGCGATATGGGGAAATGGGACCATGAACAGGAGGAAAAGTCTAAAAGAGCATGGGGGAAACTGGGTTTGAGTCCACCCGTCCTTCCAACGCAACAACCCTCCAAGAGTATCCTCCTTCCTCCCGGGGGGTTGTTAATGACGCGCGCAGAGCACCCTCCTCTGACGAAACAAGACGAAGGAAACCTGCTTAAGAAAACATCTTCCATCGCCGCAGATACCCTCCTCAACAATGGTATTTTCAATGGTCCCTTTCGGGGATCCGGCTGATGCTTGAATAGACATACCACCGTCCTCTGAAGATGAATTCGTACCCTCGTCTGAACATTCCTCATTCACCGAAATTAATGAAAGCCCCCTCGAAAAACGGACTGTTGAACAAGTTCGATACAATTATTTTGTTCGACGGACAAAATCCGAGAATTTACCAGTTTACAACTTGTCTAAGCACGGCGGCAGTCTCAAATTAACAACCATTTATCATGTTGAAGGAAATCCAGGGGTATCTCGAAGCTCTCCCTTGGTCTTTTAGACCTGACGCTAATGCGGAGCTAGGACCTGCTATTACTACTTTCAGAGAAATTGCCTTGGCCGAGGGAGAAAATTAGTTACAATCCGGTGACAAAAAGGATTACTTTGCGAGGCGTGAATATCAGAGATAAAGTGAAAGATATCCTCGTGAGCTTGGGATTCTAAATAGACACTTCGCGAAACGAAAAAACCGGTCTATCCAAAATGCAAATTCCGCAGTTCCGGTCTTCGTTGCCCACCCTCCGCCAGGTCTAATTCCATGACAAAATCGGCTGACAAACCGCACCATCTTCGTCGTCTGTACATAGTTCGCCGACCGAACAAGGTCGGAACGAAATGATTCCATTTTGATGGCAGTATGTGAAGCCGGACTTGGTTCCGCAACAGGTTGACTCTTCGACGAGACATGGTTGGCCGACGTAAGCACATGCATCGAAAATACGTGGTCGCGCATCTTTTGCCGCCCGTCTCGCATCACCGAAACTCAGGAGAACGAAGAACACGAACAGCGTATGAATCGACATGACAAAGGCGTCAACATGGGGTAGATGTTGGGTTTAACGTGGTTTTGAGGTTGGAACATGTCCGGATGGCTGGAAGGTAGCACGACAAATTAATCTCTCTGGTCGTGCTGTCGTTACACGATCTCATTGGATGATCTACGATAACCGGGTTTCCGATCCGCCTTCGGGCCGGCGAACTTGTCACGGTGCGCATATCTACTAGCGTTTCGATTGATTCCACTCCGCTTGTCCTTTCCTTCCCAGCGGCCATTTCATTTGACTATTAGTCAGTCGAATCCGAGTAGTATTGATTGTACCATGAGGAACACCCCCGCCCCCCAACGTCCTCCTCCCTGGCCTATCTACAACGCTCGATACTTGGAGGATTTCGTTTGCCACTGCAGAGGTTCTCTTTTTTGCTATCGCTGAGCCATGGTACGCGCCTGGTCGAAGACACTTGAGTCATGAAGACGAGGGAACCGGCAATATAAACGGAGACAGGAGACACAGAGAATTCATGGAAGGGAAGCAAGATTATGCTCGCGGCAATTACACCGATGTGCTAATGTAGCAATGTTCATTCATGTTGTTGATTCCAGAATCCCGGAGAATCCGTCATCCGTACAAGATCAGGGGACTCTTTCGGACATTAGATGAATTGTATGGTGAATCCCGACGCAGGTTGAAACATGCCCACAAGGAAAATTGGCGGATCCTCTCCATTTCTGAGGACGGCTGTATTCTCCTCGAAAGCAAAAGCGAGGAAGAGAAGACGTTTCTGGGGAGAATAGCCGATCCTTTCGAAGAAATCGCCGTATCAAACGGAACCGTCCACGCCCAAGCGATAGAACAACCCCCGGAATTTACGGCTCAGCAGTTTTCTCTTTGGGGTCAAATCGGTTGATCATGAGTTGGAAAGCGGGAGATAAAGTTGAATTTGCGAGGATACAGGAAAGTCGTCAATGGAGAACGGACGTAACTTAGGTTTACGGATTCCGGGAGGTGAGACGATGGGCACGGACGTCGTCGTACGCTTGGCAACGAGGCGGGGCTCGAGAGGCCCCACGTCGGGTCGGTAAATGGGGCCAAGCACGTAGGATAATTTATAATTTTTTGGTGGGAGGCAGATCGATTGCCTCCAATTAATTAGAGCTAGAGGTCTCGAAGGATAATTTGAGGAATATGAATTAAAATGAGAGGCTTACCTGCGTATTTGAGATACAGGTCAATCTCGATTGTTCTATGAATTTTGAACTTTCGAGTCGGCGGAGGAATGGTGATCCGCCTGTCAAAAGAACCTCTTAAGCCAGTCGCCATGTCATCCTAATGAAAACGAATATGACCACATCGCGCGGTGTTCACTGCGTTTCTTAACCACAATCTCGTTGCTAAGGGTCAACAGATCTGCTGACAAAGATCACCAGACACGGCGAGAGGGGATAATATAAAAATAGAGAATTCCCACCTTGTCCGGTCGATGCTAATACCCTTTTTGCATCTGTTTAACGGTGGCTATGCATGACGTTTCATCTCGATTTTACATGCACGGACCGTTTAAATGAGGCAGTGCGAAATTATTTGACACGCTGAGCGTTTCACCGAAGACGAGCCTCCAAAACTTACCAAGAAACGCCCACCGTAAATAGGTCCGGCAAACAATTTCGGGAACATCTTTAAGTCGCTCTAGAGCATCGCGATAGAAAAGACATCAGAGTCTCACATGACAATCGTTGTTTTCTGGTCGGCGCCCTTCTTGCGTCATATAATTATATTGAAATTTTTCAAATTGAGCGAATGTGAATCAGAAAAAGGCGTGAGCTTCGCATCTGGGATTCTTGCGGAGTCATTGGACAAATAAAAATACATGTGTGAACTGTGGCGACGAATGACACCCCGGGCCCCCTATTTACAAAAATTCCGATCCCCAAATTGCGCCCCCCTTTCATATTATATTTGCGCAACCCCAGCGTTCTGCAAATAAATTTCCCTTTCACACGCAGTCATCCCCCTTTTTCTGGGCCATTGGGGACGCACGGATTGTCAAGCCGACCAACACACACACCCGACAAAACGAAACGCAGGACAGAAGAAGCCGGATATCGACAATTGATCCTGTCTTCCTTTTCAAGGCCCGCTCCTTCTTTGTTGGCCTTGCATAGCGATTCGTTCGAAAGTGTTGAGTGGTGTTGTTATTTTTAGTTGGTGGAGAGCCCGGGCCGGGACGCAACGCGCCAATTCCCGTTCTGCGAGCAAGGGTGCTTCGTTCCCGTGGGATTAATTGTGTTCCACCCTCGTCTCCCTCGTTCTTTTTACACCGCTACACCCCGGTTTCGACGCTGTTCTCCTTTCTTTGCATCCTTTTGCTTTTTCCGAGACGCACTCTGAATTGCCTTTCGCTTGAAAACATCTGTCTTTGTGTGTTGTCCTCTCCTCCGCAACTTTCATTCGATCGGTCGACGAAAATCACAGCCTGTCCTATTACAAGATAAATCCAGTCGCACAAAGCCAACATCCCTCTCGTTAGACAAGGTCCTTTTCTGGAAAACGGCCCGTGTCTTCCTTTCGCCAAGCCTTCCATCGTTTCAAACACGTCACGCAATCCACCTTCGTTTCCACGACGCAAACCTAACATCTTTGTTATTCCCACCCATCAGACGCCTTACCAACGATGAATCCATTACCATCATCACGGTCATTACTCCCCTTATTCGTCCTCCTCGCCAGTCTTTTCACTTCGATAGCAGCACAGTATATCTATCAGGGATGCTACCACGTAAATTCGACAAACGATCCCTTGACGCTGAATGACACGAGCATATACCAATCGCAGGGACGATGTGGGGGACAAATCTGCGCACCGAATAATTATGCCGTGTTTGGCATGACAAGCGGACAACAGTGTTATTGTGGAAATGCGTTGCCTTCGGATCAGGCCGCTGGAGAGAATTGTAACGTGCAATGTCCTGGTTATCCTTCCAATATCTGTATGTCCTTGCATCCCTTCTCTCCGTCTCTCTCTTGGTTGGGTCTCGGAATCTAATCCGTTGATAGGTGGAGGACCGGGATTTATGTCGGTTTATTTGACGGGTGTTGGAACATTACAGGGAAACCCAGCTGCATCCATTCTACCCAACGTGACAAGCACTGCGACTTCGCAGCCCTCAAATACCGCCATCGTCACCGTCGGACGTATTTCCCCTCCCCCCCGGGGGGACCCCTCTGCCACTTTTCATGACGCTAAATTCCTGGGACAGAGACCACAGTAACACAAACACCGTCAGGCGGAGGCTCGTCGAGCGGCGGAATCTCCGGAGGTGCCGTTGCGGGAATCGTCATTGCCGTCCTTGTCATCGCAGGCATAGCAGGAGGAGCAATCTTCTACATCCGTCGACGACGAAAAGCACAATACGAACAATATGAGAACACGGGTCTCGGCTCTTCCCCAGGAAGTATTAATCGTCCTTTTGGCATTGATCAACGTTTGGAACCGAGTATGGTCCAGCGACCGCAGAGTGTGGGGTCTCTTGCCGATGATCGGGATTACTCTAGAAAAATCCTACGGGTATATTTTTCTGTCCTGTGCTGTTTGGTGGTTGACGGTGTAGGTCACTAATCCTGATGGAAATGATTGAGAAGACAGAGACGTTGGGATTTATGCATTAGGAATTTTCGAAATAAGTTCACATTATTGGAGATATAATCCGAGGTGTTTTATTTTTTTTTATTTTACGCTTCCCTTTTCCAGCTGTTCCATCCCCCCCTGCCCACCTCTTTTTATTTTTTCATCCCTCTACATTTCCCTGATCCCTACCATGATTTTGGCTTGTTTGGTTTGGGTTTAGTTTTTGTGTCGTTGGTTGGATTTACTCGTTGTCAGCCCATCAAACATCAGTGTTATCAAGGACATTGATTTGGATGTTCGTGTTCTGTCGTGCGTCTTCTGTTGGTGGTATCTTTCTTCTATGTTCTTCCCCCGTTTATTTCTCGCTGGAAAATGTGAGACTGTATATTCTGGTCGAGAGATATGTCGTAGTGTATGTGGATCGGAAAGCAGGATATTGCTCGTTGGAAAGGTCCTCCATTGATGTGGAGGCAAATGCAATCGATGTTTGTCAAGATGTGAGAGACGTACTTAGAATTACAAGATTTTATTACAAATTGTCTCCATCCTCCCGCGCTGATCAAGAACACGGATCGCCGGACACCTGAGTGCCCCAGCAAGGAGGGAAGAGGTCCAAAACACAGATTTTTTGATGAATACATATTGGATTAGGCTTCTACATAGCCGAAAAGGACGAAGAAGCCTTTCTACGATTCCCGCCAAGAAAAAAAAAAAAAAAAAAAAAAAAAAAAAAAAAAAAATGGGGCGAACCGGGATTTGAACCCGGGACCACGTAGATATTCTCCGGGATAACCCGAACTACGTATGCAACCACTACACCATCCACCCAACAGTCATAATTAGAATCGGAAAATATAACCATAAAAAGGCTCTCGTTTGAAAAATCCCGTGGAGATGGGAAAGGCAACTTTTTGACTGGGCGCTGCCTAACAATGTGCGCTCTCCTCGAACGAGCCTTTCTCCAGGCCGCTCGGCGACATCACATCCACCACCGTTCGCGTCTAAAATACACAATTCGATCCTTCCATCAAGGATGCGCCGTGCGGTATCCAAAGGGCCTGCTCCCACTGCCTGACGCCGACGATTCCACGTCCAGCAAACACTTAGGCAGACGCAACAAACCCGATGACCACTCCATGGAGGAGTACGTTCCGCTCATGAAAGGTGGATTTGGAAAAATTGTTCAGTGTATGTCCGATTGACCGTGTGAAAGGCTGACGGAGAAGGGGCTGGGGTGTCGGATTCTCCAATTCGGATACCGGAGAATCGAGTGAAGAGTTTCAATGTTGCGGAGGAAGTGCGGAAGATTCTCGAACGGGTTCGGGCGAAGCGGTTTGCTCAAGTTCGACTGACTCTCAAAATTAAGAGAGAGGGGATGAAAATGTTTCCGAGGGCTCCGAAGTATCGAAAGTTTCGAGCGGCAAAGCAACGGCTGGCCTCATTGTTGGCGAGTCCGGCGGTCAGCGAATCGTTACCAGAATTAAAGCATACTCAAAATACCGATGGTACCGAACTTAAAGAGTCTCTCGCCATGGAAGCTCCCGATGAACCTGAAAGCGAACAAGTAATGGAGAAGGAAATCCCTCTAGCTGTGATGGTGCCAAGTGAAGAAATCAACCTCGAATCTCGGGAACCACCGCCTCATGAAAGAGAAATCACTGCATTCGGACGCTCACTAAACATCAACAAGCCAATTGACCCCCTTCTCGACTTCGAAGGCCCTCCCGTCCATCTGCTCCGCCGTGTCATCGAGTACGCTCGGAGAGCCGCGTATCGTCCAATTGCGCGAAAGAAACGACCTACAAAATATCGCAAGCGTGTTCATCCAGTCCGACCACGAACGCCCCGTGAATTACTTGGAAGGGAGGTTAAGAAGCACGGTGAAAAGGTCCCGTTGCGGAAAGTCACGTATTACGTTCTGAGTCAGTATCGATGGAAATTACCGTCTGCGGCCAAGTTTCGGCTCCCTGAGTGGGCGGAAGCCGCAATGAGCGCAAGAGGATTTCGCGCGGAGGATGCTTTAGCATGGGCACGAGTGTTGCGAGCCAAGAACGCCACAGGTGCATTTGCGATAATGGACGAGATGGATGCGGTATGGCCCAAGTTTCTTGTCGAATCGCTCCTGCACAGCAATAAGAAACGCACGCAAACTGAACTATTCAAAATAATCTCCCTCGTCGAATATACATGGGACCGTTTTGATCAAGGTGAAAAAATTGCCGCCGCAGTTCGAATGGCAGAGCTCGCTGCGAAACAATTACCTCACTCCCTCTCCCGTATCGCCAAATTGGTGTCCACGACAGAATTCCAAGGGAGACAACCGAATCTCAAAGTATTCAACAATCTCCTCGCCTTGACAGCGGACGCCTACCATTTGCGGGATCACCACATATATACGACGGTGAACCTATTGCGGGATAAAATGGAACATGCGATGATCAAGCTACTCAGAAGGATGGAGGAAGATGAGATCGAGGTTACGGTCGGCTCGTTGACAAAAGTTGGGGCTTCGAAGCTAGGTGAGGACCAGAAAGCCGCGGTTCAGATCATCCGTCTCGGAGATCCAAGTGTGTACATAGCGCTCGTGAACGGAGTGGTCGCTGGCACTACAGATTCGGCGATGACCTACGAAATAGAGAAGGTTGAGAGTCAACTCTCAGCAGTGGAACGAGCGTTCATTCGAGCTCACCTCGTCGGACGAGTCACAAGCGCCGAATTAGCGAAACGCCTTGCAGTAATCCGACGGTGGCGAGTCTCCACAGCCGAAATATTCTCCGCCTGGCTCGACTTTTTCAATAAACGACAACATGTAGGCAAAGCTCCTCGAGCCAACTGGGCAGATATACTCAAAGTATGTCTCAAAGAATACAAATTTCCAGACGAATTCTGGGAAGAGGCGTTTTTGATGATGGAGGCCGACCGATGCTTTCCCTCTACCGAATTGACGTGTTTGGTTCTGCAGGGTATCCGTGACACAGACACTCTCGAACGAATCGTCGAAAATCTCACATCCCGACATTTCCAACGTATGAATGATAAAATCTGGAAAGTCTTCCTCACACGACTGTCCCTCGAAAACGCTCCCCGAGCTCTCGAAATTTTTCTCGACGCTCATCAGATCGATTCTGCACAGAACACAATGGATACCCTCGATGTTGAATATTGGAATATCATGTTGCATGCACTTGCGAACGAATACAACCAGACCAAGGATCCCATCTGGGTAGGGCGATGTTTCAATCTTCTCGACGAAATGAATCGACTCGTAATATTCCCAACACAAGAATCCCTGAAAGCGGTACTACGAATGGGTGAAGCGGCCGGCGACAGAGTCTATGTGGAAGGAGGAGAAGAAAAAGGCACGACGGCGGCATGGGCGGCGATCGATCAATGGTTCAAATGGGTCATTCGACCTGAAGACTTTGATTACGAATTCCCCCTCTCACGATCCGTTCGAATTCATCCTTCTCAATCCCTATTTCGGCGATTCTTTCGATTATGTGGGAAGGCGGGGGACTTCGCGACGGTGTACAACACCACATATGCCTTGTTGAGATTTGGGGTTATCCCGCATTGGGAGACTTTGTTGGACATTGATTTGTTTATGCAGTTGGCAAAGGATGAGACGAGGACGACCACAACGAGAGAAATGTTACGGGAGTGGTTGAAAGTATATCCCACGCCAAGAGAAGTTCATTTACATTACCGAAATAAGTATGGACGGCCTCTGGTCAAAGAGAGGGAACAGGAGATGTACGAGAACTTACCCCTCTTTAATACTCCGGATTATGTGCCGAAGTTCCTGGAGGCACCACCAAAACATGTGCCGCCTACAGTCATAGATGAATGGCTTTCACGAGAAGGAGCGAAACCATGGTTCGAAAGAGGATAATAGGGGAAATGATATTAGAACGCCTGAATTGAATAGCATAGCAAAAAAGTTGATATCACTCTATTGCGCGAATCACCTCTTCTTTCCCGATGCCTCCAATTTCAATTTCGCAGCCTCAGCCTTAGCTTCTGCCTCCGCCTGAAATCATTAGTCACTTCTTTCATTGTCAAAGGCAGTACCTGCCTCTGCTTTGCTTTCTCTTCTCTCTCTTTGCGAATGATGGCCAGTCGAGCTAGGTCCGCCCTTGCTTGATCTGTCTTGCCAGCTTCGTGTAGCTTCCAATATCGCTCCTTGGCAGCGGCGGCTTCCATCGCTTCCCTTTACATTAGATGACGGTAAAAGTGCATACAACCTCTCCTTTCTCGTGAGCTCTTGAGGTGGTCCCTTTACAGCAGCGGCCTTTACGGGACCCTTTGTAACATTGTTAGGATTCTGGTTGGGAAGGGAAGTCGAAGCCGGTCGTTCATCTTGAGACTCTTCTTCGGATTCCTTCCCAGATTCGTCTTCTTCCTCAGAGTCATCAGAATCAACCTCACGCTTCGGTTCCCGTCGCTTCTGGTCAGAACATCGCGGTGCAATGAAATACCTCCCATTTATCGGGTGTTGATGACTCCAACTTGTCGTCTCCTTCAGCACTCAGAGGAGCGAGATTCCGCGAGAAGCTTTTGCCGCCTACACATTACAGGACGTCAAGGCAGTAATAACGATGATACCTCCACGTTTTGGCTTGCCTTTGAACTTGCCTCGTGCCATCTTGTGTGTCGCTTCCCGTTCAAAATCGGAACCGAAGATCTGCCAGCGTTCGAATTTTTTTCTCGCCCCTTTCTACTTGACCGAGAACTGGCAACGTTTTGACAAATTTCGATGCTTGACGACAATATGAGAAGTCTCAAGGCTCAATCTTAGAGATACTCCGGACTCGGCCGTTTTCAAGCCTTAACAACCCGTTCGAGCGCGGTGACACCGTCTTTGTCGGTCAGGCTCGTCGTCGCGAAATTGGCTTCCAACATATTTCCTACACATGGAAGGCTTCAAGGACTTTGCAAAGATCGATTCCATCGAGCTATCGGTCACGTTTCAAGCGTTGCTTGCATGTCCGTTCGCACAGAGTCTCTTTGCCTTTGTTTCACGAACTTGCCGCATGTTTGATATCTCGAGGGAATCTATCTTGCGAAGTTCGTGAAGCGTTGCTGTTGGGGAGGATATGCAGTGGACCACCCTTCATATTCACTCATTCGTCTGGCTTGGAGATTTACTACCTCCCTGCCTCCATGGACGGATCCGAGGGGAAACGAAGGGGAGAGCAAGACCTTACAATTCCTTATGCCCGCTGCCTTCCTCATAGGGGCAGCGGCGTAACATATGTTACGGGACAACCACGGCTTTTTCCGTAATAGTCATTCTGTTTAGAATAATTTAGATTCAATAATTCAACTTGGTTCTGCTCAAGTATCTAATTCTTCAAATTCTCAAGTAATCCTTCAAGTTTATCCCACCCTGGGTTCCCTTCATGACTAACTTTTCCTCTCCCTTTGAGACTGCCTAAAGCGCTTCTCGCCTGATACTTCCAGTCCTTACACACGACACCTCCCATTCTCCCAGGCTTCTCTCCCAAATTGCGATACGCATCGACTAATCTCTCCGCCTCATCAACAGCTTCATTCCAAACCTTTTCATCGGTCTCGAGCCCCGGATTATTCAAATGTGTTCGGAAGGCCTTGATATTGGCATCTAGAGCGTCCGAGTACAATCCCCGCCACAAGTACAACTTAGCTGTGGCGTTCCATAACCGTGCCGACGTCGTGATCAATGGGACCACGCTTTTCGTAAATAGATCCATAACTTGGGTTCCCACGGTCCTTTGTTCAGATGGATCATCCTGCACAGCCCGCTGCACCAACATCTCCATGACCTCAATATCCAATACCGCCTCGCCATTCTTCCCGCCGATAAGGTCGATAACTCTTTTCAAACTCCGGATTGCGTCCGGGAATTCATCCACATCAATACTCACATACATATAATTCTGCCAAATCTTCCAATTTTCATAATTCCCTGAAGTAGCCTGTTTCAATGCATGCCAAGCATCCTTCTTCCTGTTCAATTTCAACATCCCAGTCGCGAGATTCGACCAACTTTCGCTATCCTGGGGGTCCAGGGAAACACAGCGTGAAAACGCTTGACAAGCTTCATTGTACTCTGCTAATTCAAGACAAGCACAGCCGAGCGTGAACCAGGCGACGTGATTCAACGGGTTGATGTGGAGACTCAACTCGAATGCGTCTCGGGCAAGGCTATAGTCCTTTCGATGAAAATAGTAGCTTCCCAGTGCACGTTGGGCACGTGCGTACCGTGCTCGACTGACTTCCCATGCCTTTTCCCAGTACTCAGGATTCTTCTCGACATCACCCAGGAGACACCACAACTTGGCGTCATGAGGGTGTTTTTCGAGTTGCTGGCGAAGAACCTCTGACGCACGATCCGGTCGGCCCGTTCCGGCCCAACAAATGGCAACTTGATCCCACATCTCCAATCTCTCGAAAATTTCGAGCGCAGTCTTGAGTGCACCGAGCGAGATCCACCGTTGCGCGAGTTCGGCTTCTAAATCCCATCTCGAGGGGAGGAGAAGTTGCCAGGCATACGCTAGACGGATCCTGGTGGGGGCGACGTTTTTTGGGTCGCTTGGTTTCGGGAGGAACGAGGATTTCGGCGCCTCGGTGGAGGAGGATGGGGATATTTCATCGACGAGTTGGTCTACGAGGGCTTGGAGTTGGAGGACACTGCGTTGGACGGTTCGGGCGCTTTTATGCTCGAGACGAGTTTTGAGGAGGAGGGCCATCGTGTGGACAGACCAGTTTCGGGTGTGGGCGAGAACTCGGGCAACATAGGGAGCCATTTCTTCCATTGTCAGACCATCGGCGGGATTCGTGTTTTTTATGCAGGAGGCGAGTGCTAGAAGGATTGTGGAGTCAAGTGGATCCAAAGGCGTTGGATTCGCAGGATCGACGTCGGTGAGGGCGGAAGGAATTTCGGATGATGGTGCAACTTTTTCTGTGCTGCTGGTATAAGCTATTCGCTCGAGGAGAGTGTCGTCGTTGAGTTCGAGAGTTTTAGGTCGTGGGATGTTGAGGGGCGGTTCGTCTTTAACCTCTCGATTACGACCTTGCGCTAGGACGACGAGTTGACTCACATCGAACGTCTGGAACTTCGTTCGTCGACCAAGAGCACCGGTCAATACCCATTCCAGCCCAAGTTCCTCTCCTGCAACCTTAAATTTGTGGAGTGCATTGTTGTCTTGTCCGTAGTACGTCATTACTAATCCTTCCTCGATCGTATGTCGACCCTGAGTATCGCGCGATCTCTGTTCAACTGCTCTTCGAACTTCGTTCAGGGATTTATTTATTTCATTGTGGATGGTATTTGAGATGTCTCCTAGTACACGCTGGTGGAGGAAGTTGACTCTGGCACGCCACCATGGTGCCGTGACCAAATCTGAGTGTCGATTTAACAGGGCTGAGGCGAGAACGAGATAGGTAGGATGTGGAATTAGTTGATATGGTCGTTCGCCGTCGATATTTAGGGATGCAAGAAGCAGCGAGTGAATGTGGTCTTGCGAACGGATGGAGACGGGAAGCAGTTGTAATGAATCGAAGTCGAGGAAAGGGCCGGTGTAGTTCGCTTGAAGGAATGCATGAAGACAGGCCACTCCGAGAGCAACAAGTTGAAATTCCTTGACAGGGTACTCATCGGCCCGGTCGACCTTCAGAAATTCCTCCACATTTAGTTCCCAGAACTCATTGAGGTCTTTGTGGCCACGCTCGATCGTATCGACGGCCTTGTCAGTCCGTAGAATCTTTTTAGCGAAGTCGGAGTTGAAAATTGTGACGTAGTCGGCGTCGACAAGTTGCCTTGCCAGTGTTGTCGCCTCATCGTCCCGATCCGGGGGCAGGTCTGTGTCCTCTATAAGCGCCCACTCTGCCTCCCGAATAGCAGCGTCCATGTCTGCTGCCACCATCCCGTAGCAGTGGTAGTAGCAGAGGATGTTCCGGCGGCGGGGGGATCGGATCGTCGTTCAGCCCTGATTGGGTACGAAACGGGGGATCGCGGTGCGCACAGAAACAAACATTCACATCACATCCACCAAGGGCAGGCGACAAAAGTCAGATAAAGAAACGCTGATTCTCGAATTTCGTAGCAATCGACCCTGGGCAGCCCAGTTTGTGACACGTTGACGTCCCTTGCAATGGCTGCAGCGCCCGCTGGCTCGGCCTCTCCGTCTCCTCCTCCGCCGACGTCCAAAGTACACAACACGTCCTTCACACTCACCCGCCTCACGCCCCTCTACTCCTTCAACCCCGCCCGCCTACCCCACTACGCCCGCGAGCTCCGTGATATCGTCCGCGGCGACGTCCTCCGAGGCGTCCAAATCTCCACCGCCGCCTCCGACAGAGCCAAATCCACTCTCGTGCGATCCTGCGAATGGACAATCGAATCAGACCTCTTGCCCACTGAGCAGTTCGACAGTGTCATGATTAAAATCATTTGGGAGGACGGAAGCACGTTCACTGCGTTTATGATTCCGAATTACACAATGTTTGAACATATGTCGTTGAGAAAACGGAAACGGGATGGTGAGGACTTTACGTCGTTGCCGCTATTGTTGACAAAGGGGCCGCAAGTCGTGACGCAACAATTGATTAATTACATTGCGACGCGGTTCGATGTGAAGGCTTCGGAAGTGTCATTACCGGCAGACCTGCTCGCCGAATGTCTGCAAGGTTATCTCGAACTGGTATTTCGTGATGATGCCAGTCAACGCACCATCGATCGTCATATTCGAATCGTAGAACTTGTCTATGCCGTAATGGAGCCCTCGAAGTCCAAAGTCAAAGGCGCATTGAGGCGGATCACGTTTAGTCTTGGAGCTAGCGATGTTCAGGAACTGTATCGAAGGCAATTACCTTACTCGTATCGTATTGATGGACAGGTCGCCGAAGATGTTAGAGTCTCTCGCAAAGCATGTCCGCGCCTCTACCGCCATATCACTGTCGTCGCTGACACTAACACGGATAGCTTGTGCGGGGGTGCTGTTAGATGCCTCGGGGAAAATGAAGGTTTTCGAGAATGCGGGGATCGATGGAACAAAGTTCATCATCAGCAACGTATTAGCTTTCGTTAGCAAGGAAGGAACGTAGATCTGTGTATCGTAGGATTGTATCGATAGCTTCGCGGGGCCGGGTGGTAGCGCGGCCCATGGTTCCAGGAACTGAGATATATCGATATGCACGGAGAATAAATTATAGTTCATGATTGTATTTATTCACCATAAACTTTTGCCACTATCGGCAGTCCAGAAGTATTAAGGCAATGAATTGTCCCCCACATTAAGAACCGGAGTAAGCCCCCGGGGACCTCCAAACGCTATCCGGGTCCTCTCCTCGCCCAGATGAGAAAAGAAAATACAACAAGAAAGGACAAAAAACTCCGTTTAATAATAGGGGGGAAACATTCCATACAACGAGACAGGGAACTACACAAATTCGGGTGTAAATAAAAAGAAAAGAACAAGTCCAGAAAGAACAAGATACAAAATGCGACCCACTAAAGTGAACAAACTCCATTCGATCATCGTCCCACCCTCAAAGACACGACCCCCCCAACCCCAAAACAATTAATCCACATTCCCATAGAACAAAATTTAAAAAGTGGGAAAAAAGGGTGGTTGATGAGATAGGATCCGGAAGACATTTTGGTAACGCTCATGCACGACGGCGCCCAACCGACCAGCCTTTGATGGCGAGGACGACGAAAATCCATACCATGATGAGCGAAGAAAATGCAACGGAAAGATTAAAAACAAACATGGCATCCACATCCATGGCGTCAAGTGCATTCACTGTGTCCGAATTCGAAGCCTTAAAATATGTTACACCCGTGACATCCGAGATGGGAAATGTACCATAAACACAAGACCGCCGCAAATTAGACAGAAACTTGTGAGGAGTTCGGTGATCGGACGAGTAGGGAGATAACTCGATGGTGGGTCAAGGTGTAACAGGAAATAGGTCCCCAATCGGAATATCGAAAATGCAGCGAGAAGGTACCCCCATTGTTTAT
>Ga0335081_10005605_pt1 | contig 19881 bp, 5 predicted proteins | sample Lox_Sample_35_FD_206713 | JGI IMG/M metagenome (GOLD analysis project Ga0335081, IMG submission 206713) | Soil microbial communities from Loxahatchee National Wildlife Refuge, Florida, United States - Lox_Sample_3.5 | ecosystem: Environmental > Terrestrial > Soil > Wetlands | place: USA: Florida... | reverse complement strand
GATTTGTCTTGCAGAAGATGAAGCCACTGTTTTCTCGTGTCATTGATTCCTGACCCGACTTCCGCGATAACGCGGGAAACCTTATATCCTTTTGCGGCACAGTAATCGAGAAGCCGTTGTTTTTGCGTTTCAAGGTTCTTTTTATTTTCCGAAGAGGAGACCCTGCAGTAAACCACAACATTGACTTCGGCCGGCTGGATATCATCTCTGACAATCACTGTTCCTGTGTGCGTTTGGTAGGCGTTCAGCTTCCCTGCCCGGAAATAATTCCAGGCAGTTTTATAGGTAATTCCCAGTTTCTTTGCGTAGGCGGACAGCTTCATAAGGCATATATTAGCACATAATCACATAAATAGCAACAGTATTACTGAAGATTATAGATACATCCACGTTTTCTGCTTCCTTTTCATCTAGCCAGTCTGAAATTTTCATTTGATTTTATTCTCCTTCAAAAATTAAACGGTCGAGATAAGGTTGCGCGAGGAATGGATGGAATGTGGGACCGGAGCAAACTATCACTCTGAAACGGTGAGAAACGCCATGCCACGAATATATGCCTTCTCTTGTGTGATGACAACGATATCGAATGGGTGTCGTATGGGTTATCCTATGGGTATGCCGAATGGGTCATTTTGCGGAAATAGATGTTAACAAATTCAGCTTAAACTTTATGTGCTGCGAAGAATGGCAACTTCAACGCTTCAAACATATGCACTCTCTTATTAGGGCAGTACATGCCTAAATGGACCAACAGGGAGTTCGCGTTTATGATGGTGCTCCCTAAGCAGTACTCAAAGTAAAAATTTAATATGACTCACTTGACACAGCAAATATTATGTGGTGGTATCAAGTGCACACCCATTTTCTTGAATATACGGCACTAAACCATAATGGTTTTTTTTGTTGCGAAAAGTCCGCTCGGTAGATCAAGTATCGGATCTGCGGCAACATATCCAGACGGCATTTTTTATCCGATACATTTATTTCATGCTGATCCATAACTTTTGCTATGAGATATCGCAAATCCATTGTACCCCTCTTGTATTCTACATCATAACCTTTCCCAAAATATTTTCATCATCAAGAACCTTGCCGGCTCCAAGAACAACGCAGGTGAGCGGGTCCTCGGCAATGATGATAGGGAGAGATGTTTCCTCCCGAAGAAACACATCCAGCCCTTTGAGCATCGCTCCGCCTCCTGCAAGAACAATCCCCTTATCCACCATGTCAGCCGAAAGCTCTGGCGGTGTATTTTCAAGGGCCAATTTGATGCTGTCCAGTATCTGTCTGACCGGATCAGCGAGTGACTCGAGAATTTCTTCGTCATCTATTGTAATCATCTTCGGGCCGCCAGATACCAAGTCACGCCCCCTTATTTCCATCGCATGCCGTTCGTTGTCCATTTTATATGCAGAGCCAATCTCAATCTTGATTGATTCTGCCATCATTTCCCCGATGAGCAGATTGTATTTTCGCTTGATGTAGTTAATGATGGCGTCATCCATCTTGTCACCGCCCATGCGGATGGCTTTGCTGTAAACAATGCCGGCCATAGATATGACAGCGATGTCCGTGGTGCCGCCACCGATATCGACGATCATGTTCCCTGATGGATCCGATATGGGCATACCAGCCCCAATGGCCGCAGCCACGGATTCTTCGATAAGGTAGACATCACGTGCGCCTGAGGAAAAAGCGGCGTCCTTGACCGCACGCTGTTCTACCTGGGTAATGCCTGATGGAACCCCGATGATGATCCGCGGCCGCATGAAGGATTTTCGATTGTGTATTCGCTGAATAAAGTATTTAAGCATTTCCTTCGTATAGTCAAAGTCTGAAATGACGCCATCCTTGATAGGCCGGATGGTGCTTACGTTGCCAGGGGTGCGGCCGAGCATCCGTTTTGCATCGGCGCCGATGGAAAGTACCTTCCTCGTTTTGGATGATATGGCAACTACGGAGGGCTCATTTAATACAATTCCTTTGCCCTTGACATACACCAGCGTGTTTGCGGTGCCGAGATCTATGGCCATGTCGTTCGAGATCCAGCCCATGACAGAGTCAATAAACATTGTATATTAAATTCTCTTCTGCAACCACCTTAACACCGCGATGAGTTGTACTTTCAGTTATAGTTATACTCTTAAACCCCTATACCACCAATGAACCTTCGCGCCTTGGAGGTTCCAAGATTTTGGTTCCGGTTTACCCGGATTAGTATATCAAGACCGTCAGAATAAAATGTAACTAGGATCACATACTACTTTAGTATTTCCGTATATCATTTCATTCAAATAGCACTTTTCGATTTGAAATATTTTTTGCCGATAGAGGTCAACGCTAAAGGACGCTTTTAGATTAGAAAAAGGGAAAAACTACCATCGGGTTCCTCCGAGCATATCTTCGAGGCCATTCAGTGCAGGCGTCTGGACAGACGGGTGGGCTGTATGACCACAATGATAGACAAGCCATCGAGCAACCATGACACGAAGCACCGCCGGAAGAGTGGAAACGACGCGTGTCCGCCCGCCGTGGGAAAAACCGTACCTTCTCAGATATTAATCGTTGATGACGATACTGCTCTCCTCGATCGGTATGTCGAGAGTCTTTCCGACGCCTATCGTGTCATCTCGGCCCAGACAGGCCGGATTGCCATCGAGCGGGTGAAACGGCGCAGCGACATCGATCTCGCAGTCATTGAATATCGGCTGTCCGACATGTCCGGCATCGACGTCATGAGAGAGATCAAGGACATTGAGCCTTCCGTTCTCGTTCTCATCGCCACGGCATACGGCGACGAGGATGTGGCGGTCGAGGCATTTAGGAGCGGCGCCCGCGATTACCTCAAGAAGCCCTTTGGCATATCCGAGCTTGCCACGAAGATCGACTTCTATCTCGCCCTCAGGCACGCGGATAAACAGCGCAGAAAGAATATCCTTCCCGGGTCCGAGACGCCGGGCCAGCCGGGAGGGCCGCCTTCCACCGTCACCCTCAGCCAGTATCATAAGATCCAAAAGGCCGTTCGTTATATCAACGATAACTACCGAACCGATATCCGCCTCGACGCCGTAGCCGGGGAAGCCTGCATGTGCCCGTCCCACTTTTCGAGAATATTCAGGAAGGTGATGGGCTTGTCCTATCAAGAGTATCTCAACAGCCGCAGAATCACGAAGGCCAAGAATCTTCTCCGCACCAGTCCCCAGAACGTAACCGAAATCGCCGTCTCCCTCGGTTTTGCCGATCCAACCGGCTTCTGCAGAATTTTCAAGAAGCTGACCAGCCAGACGCCTTCCGCTTACAGAAGCCTGCCCCGAAACTGATTTTTTTACAAAAAAAGCATAAAAAGCCGAGAGCATGTCATAAAAAGCCGAGACAGGGGCGGTTGACATCTGCTAGCCTTCTCCGTATGAGTTCGAACCAGAAGATCAGGAAGTCGAAAAGTTTCCTTATCACCCTGATAGCATGCGGTTCCAGGATCGGGGTCCCGTTACTGCTCCTCTTCGTCCTGTTGCTGGGCTCGGCCCACGCCGCGCAGGCGCCAAAGGTCATGTGCTCCAAAGCTCCCGCTGAGGCGGTACAGAAGAAAAACCCCCCATCCCAGACAACCGCAACTATCGGCGTGCCCTTCACCTATACCATCACGGCGCCGCTTATCGGCAGTTCTGACTTATCGGGGTCCTTTAGTGAAACACAGGCCGCAGATGACATAGCCTTAACGAACGTGGTCATAACCGATGACCTTACGACGACAGGCGCGTCCCTTACCTACGTGACGAACACCGCCTACTTGGTGAATACGGCTTCCGGCGCACGAACGCCGATAATCGGAGGCGCACCACTTACACTTGGTGCAAGTACTACCTGGCTTGCTGGACATCCCGGAGTCCTATCCGATTCCACCAGGCATTTAGTGTTCTCCTATGAAAACAATCCTGCCCTGGCGAATGTCCCGGCCGGGGACAACATCGAGATAGACCTTACGGTTGTCCTGGACAATAGCTCATCTAATACTGCACAGACGCAGTTTTCCAATACCGCAAACATGTGGTTTGGCAAGATGACCAACGGGACGGTCACGAATAACATCCAGGCCGAGCCCGGTACGACGCCGCCCATGACGATCGTCGAACCCAATCTCGTTGTCACGAAGAAGAGCACGGTTTCAAACCTTTCCGCAGGATCTAAGGCGCCCTATACCATAGACGTCCAGAACATCGGCGGAATAGACGCATGGAATACGACGATCACGGATAACCTTCCTGCCGGCATGTGCACCTCTGACGTACGGCCCACGATAGCGGCGGGAGTCTATGCCGCCGACGGCGTCACCCCGGTCTCGGGACCGCTCGCTGCCGGTACCGATTTTTCGGTCACCTGGAACGGTGGTACGTCATCTGCATGCCAGCTGGCCTTTTCAATGCAGACGTCAAAGGCCAAGATCGGCTCTACCCAGCACCTGATCATAACCTACCAGACAACGCTCGATAGCGGTATATCGTCCGGAACTTTTACTAACGTCGCCGGAGCAACCCGCTGGTTTGGCGCCGACAGCTCCGTAACACTCCGCCGTGAATACGACAGGACACTTACCAACGGCACGCCGGGGACCCTCGATTTCCAGGATGCCTATACCGTCACGGCAACCTCTTCCAACTATTATCTCCTGAAATCGGTCGAAGACTTAACGACCGGCGTGTATCCGGCAGCCCAAGCCTTCCCCGGCGACACGCTTCGCTATACGCTCCAGATCCAGAACTTCACCGCAAACACGATGAACAATATCAAGATCACGGACGATCTTGGCGCCCTGAACGGAGCTAACTTTTTCGCCTCGGGCTCGCTCGTACTTGCCGGCACCAATCTACCCGCGGGGACCTACAGCGTATGCCCCACGTGCGGCACGAGCGGATCAGGCACCGTCACGATTAGCGGCCTTACTATTGGCCCCAACTCCCAGTACCAGATCCAGTACGACGTTACCCTTACGGGAAACCTCGTGAACGGCACAATCGTCAAGAACCAGGCAAGCCTGACCGGCACCGATTCGGCAGCCAAAAAATGTTCCGGAGTGAGCGTTGACCCTAATGTCAACGGGCCCGCACCTCTTGGCCAAACAAGCGACATCACCTCTGTCATGATAACAGTGCCGGGTGCCCTGTCCAAAACCTCACCGGTTCCCTCAAATGCTACGATCGGTCAGCAGTACAGCTATACGATTACGGTTCCTGCCGCCCCGGCAAGCGCCGCCCTGTCCGATGTGCGTATCCTGGACAGTTTGCCGCCTAATGTGAGCTTTGTCAGCGCAAGTACAGTATCCGGAGGAACGTGGAATATCGTGAATGCCGGAACCGCGACCAACCTTATCCTGCAGGACTCAGGCACGGGCATCGATATCCCCGTGGGCGGCCAAGCTGTCATCAAGGTGACTGTCGCGCTTACGAACACTGCCGTAAACGTGAGCGGCGTATCTTTTACGAACAGCGCATCGTATACCTACAACAAAAAGAAAGCATGCGGTGGAACAACGAGCGCGACCGGCGGTTCGGGAGTAAGTACACCCATGACGGTTATCGAGCCGCACCTGGCCATTACGAAAACCGTAAGCTACTTTTCGCCTTCCGACAAACTGTTCACCAGCCCGGCAGCAGTCGGCGACGTACTTCTCTATACCATTACCCTGACTAACAACGGGACATCAACCGCATATAACGCCGACGTCATCGACACGCTGCCGACGAACATCGCACTTGTAGCCGGTTCCGCCACAGCACAAATAAACGGTTACCCGGCAGCGGGATTCATAGCGAATCCAGCCATCCTTGCCGGCGGCGTCCTGGACTGGGGCTCCCAGAATGGAGACACGAGCCTCGACATACCCGTAAACGGGAAGTTGCTCGTGACATTCAAGGCGAAAGTTCTGTCGGTTAACACAGCGTCGATCGTTAACACTTCCTATACGGCATGGACATCGCTCCCGGGAAGTGGTTCCGGCATGCGCACCGGCACCGGCTGCCCGAACATCACCCAGCCCAACAACTATTGTTCCGGCCCTGCCACCGCCACTATCTCATCTTCAGGATCTGCGCTACCCGCGCTTTTAAAGCAGGCCCTGGTATCCACCACCGCACTCGGACAGCCATTCGTCTACCGCATCACGATACCCGCCACGCCCGGGCCGACAGCAATGTATAATGTTTCTGTCACCGACAATATAAGCCTTCAGGCAACCGGTGTGTCGTTAAGCTATGTAAGCGCATCCGCCCGCCTTACCTCGGGATCGAAGTCCTGGGCAACTCTCACCAATATCGGGACTGCCGCGAATCTGGTCCTTTCGGACACAGTAAGCGGCGGACTGTATGTTCCCGCCGGCGACCAGCTTATTATTGACGTCATCGTGGTACTTACCAACGACACGACTGACAATACCATCGGTAAGCAGTTCTCGAACACGGCCAGTTACAACTACAACAAGGTAAACGGCGACAATACCACGGGGGCATTCGGCGCTCCCGGATCAAGCTCTCCGGTCACCATCGTGGGCCCAAACTTGACCCTGACGAAGACCGGACCAGCTACCATGAGCGTTGGCACACCCGGCACCTTCACTCTCAATATTCAGAACGCAGGCGGGGGCTCCGCATGGAATACGACTATCACGGATGTCCTTCCCAACGTGACCCAACCGGCCAAGGGCGGCATGTGCGCTCAGGCTCCGGCAAATATCACGGCACGCATCTATCAGCCGGACGGCGTCACGCCCGTCACATCTTCGCTCGTAAACGGCACGGACTTCACCGCCTCCTTCACGGGTCTCGCGGGCACGCCGGCCTGCACACTGACGATTGCCATGAAGTCGACGGCAGCCACGGCTATTGCCCCTACAGACCGGCTGATCGTTACGTATCAAGCTTCTCTCGACCAGGGCACCGCGGGGGGCCTTGCCCTCACCAATATTGCGGGCGCGACGGGATACCAGAGCGCCGATCCTTCGGCCTCCGGCGCATCCGGGAACGTTCACACATCCACGAACATACTGACGAACGGCACTCCGGGAATATTGGATTTCCAGGATGCCTTCACGGTTACCACCGCATCGACTGCACTCACACTGGGCTTCACCAAGACCGTCTTCGATATGACCACCGGGCAGTCTGGCGCTACCGCAAGGCCGGGCGACACGCTTCAATATACGCTTTCGGTCCAGAACACGGGCGGGCTTGCCGCATCCGGCATTACCCTTACCGACGAGCTTGACAAGCTGAACCAGACCGCCATGTTCGTTCCCGGAAGCCTGATCTTGACGACAGTCCCCGCCGGAGCAAACGTATCTTTGACATCCGCCACGGGCGGGACAAAAGGCACGGGTCTTGTCAGTATCGGGAACCTTTCTATTGACGCCATGGGAGGGGCCAGCAATACGCTTATGGTCGTGTTTACAGCCAGGCTCCTGCCCGTCATCAACAGCGGCAGTAAAGTTTTAAACCAGGGACAGGTCGGCTCTTCTGCGCTAACGCCACTCTCAAGCAACGACCCTTCCCAGGGCAATGGCGCCAACCCGACCCTGACGACTATTGTCTCGGCACCAGTCTTGCGTGTACAAAAGACGGTACAGGATATGACGTCAGGCACCTCAGTCGTCACTGCGGGGGACACCTTACGGTACACCATCAAGGTGAACAACATCGGCACGGAGAACGCCGTGGGCGTGACTCTCCGGGACCTGGTGCCGGAGAATACTTCCTATGTGGCAAACACAACAACCTTAAACGGAGCGGCTGTGGCGGACGTGAGCTCCGGGGTTTCCGCCCTCCAGAACGGCATGCCGATCGATGCCCCGTCAAACCCGACCCCGGGCGCCATGTCTGCGGACGCAACTGCCTCCGCTGCCAATACGGCAACCGTCACGTTCGAGGTAAAGATCAGCCTAAGCGTAGTAAACGGCACCATCATTTCCAACCAGGGCTTTGTGGACGGCTCCGGAGCGGGAAGCGGCCCGTTTCCCGAACAGCCTTCCGGCAACCCGAATATTTCCGTGCCGAACAGCCCAACCTCGGTCGTCGTGGGAAATCTGCCGCTTCTCTCCGCGCAAAAGACCGTAAAGCTCTCCGTGGACAATAATAGCAACGGCCTCGTGGATCCGGGCGACGTGATCCGTTATACCATCACCCTGAACAACTCTGCCGCTACACCCGCCTCCGGCGTTGCTCTCACCGACGCAGTTCCTGCCAACACAACCTACGTGTCGGGCAGCACCACGCTAAATGGCAGCGCCGTAGCCGATACCGGTGTCGGCGTATCCCCCCTGACTTCCGGCATGTCCGTCGTTTCCACGAGTCCGACGCAGACTTCTTCGCCGACTAACGGCACGGTAGGCGCGAACAGCACGGGGACCATCACCTTCGACGTCCGGGTGAACTCAAGCGTGGCCCCCGGAACGATCATCTGTAACCAGGGCACCGTAACAGCAACAGGGCTCGCCCCTCTTCTGACCGACTCCGATGGCAATCCCGCCAACGGCTACCAGCCGACCTGCATCACCGTCGGGAATGCCCAGCAGCTTACCCTTACCAAGTCGTACGCCGTGGTGGGAGGAGGCGTACCGCTTCCCGGCAGCATCGTTGAGTACACTGTCACCGCAACTAATATCGGCACGGTCCCGGCCACAAGCGTGGTGATCACAGATGATCTTACCCCGGTCCTGGCGCAGGCTGCCTATGTCTCAGGTTCTGCGGCAATGAATGGTTCCGCGAACGGGGTAAGCTTCACTTCCCCGGTGATCACGGCGAACTACGGAGCGCTTTCTCCTGGCGCATCGGTCGTCCTTCGCTTCCGTGTCACGTTAAATAGCAGTGCTCCATCCGGCACTGCCGTCACCAACACCGCCCAGGTGGCATGGAACACGCCAGGGCAGACGACAACGTCAAGCGTTACCCTTAACTTCGGTTCACAGCCGGGAAGCTTCTCCGGCCGGGTATGGCAGGACACCAACTTCAACAAAACATTCGACAGCGGAGAAACTGCGTTTTCCGGTTGGGCGGCGGATGTGTACAAGAATGGCCAGGTAATAGGCACCGCATACACAGGATCCGACGGCACGTACCAGATAAGCGGACTTGCTCCCAATGCCGGCACTAGCAGCACGTACCAAATCCGCTTCCGCGCACCCGGGGCCGGCACCAATACGGCCATGCTGGGATGGGCCGATTCACCGTTCACGAACGGCATGCAGCAAATATCGAACATCATCCTTACCGCGGGGGGAAGCCTGATGAACCTGAACCTCCCGCTTACCCCGAACGGCATCGTCTACGATTCCGTTGCCCGGACGCCGATAGCCGGCGCCACGCTTGCCATGCTCCAGGCATCGAGCAAGTCTCCGCTTCCTTCCAGCTGCTTTAACGATCCGGCAGCGCAGGGCCAGGTAACGCTTCCGGGAGGTTATTACAAGTTCGACCTGAACTTCAGCGACCCCTCAACCTGCCCGTCCGGCGGCGACTACCTGATCCAGGTCACGCCACCCTCCTCGGGCTATCTTGCCGGCCTTTCGAAACTGATACCGCCGACGTCGGACGCCGTAACGGCTACCTTCTTCGTCCCGACCTGCCCCGGCAGCCCGGCAGACGCTGTTCCTTCAATACCTGGTTATTGCGAGGCGCAGGCATCGGTTCTTCCTCCGGTCGCCTCGGTAACTGCCGGACCCGCTACGGCTTATTACCTGCATCTTACGTTCGACAGCGCAAGGCCCGGCGACAGCCAGATATACAACAACCACATCGCCGTCGATCCCGTGCAAAGTAACGCGATCGCCATCACGAAGACTTCATCGATGGTGAACGTCACGCTCGGCCAGATGGTCCCGTACACAATTACCCTGACCAACACCCTGGGGGCCAATCTGACGAACCTGGAAGTCGTCGACACCCCGCCTCCGGGATTCAAGTACGTCTCGGGATCCGGCGCGGTAGACGGCCAGAAAGTAGAACCAACAATCTCCGGGACCCAGCTTATCTGGAACATTTCGACGCTTGCCGCAAATTCTCAGCACACCATCAACCTGATTCTGGTCGTGGGGGCAGGGGTCACGAACGGCGATTACGTCAATCACGCCCAGGTCATGAACGGCGTCACCGGAGCCGTCCAGGCCGCATACAATGCCAAGGGAATTGCCCCGGCCATGAACAAGGCCGCCGTCCCCGTCATGGCTGCCATGGGCAGCGCAGCCTCGGGCGTAGCGGTCGCCACGGTCCATGTTGCACCCGACCCCACGATGGACTGCACTGATATCATCGGCAAGGTGTACGACGATACGAACGCGAACGGATACCCGGATCCCGGCGAGCCAGGCCTTGCAGGGGTGAAAGTCGTCACTGTGAACGGCCTCATCGCGACCACGGACAAGTTCGGCCGGTTCCACATCACATGCGCCGCGGTCCCCGATCCCGACAGGGGCAGCAACTTCATCATGAAGCTTGACGACCGGACGCTGCCGACAGGCTACCGGATCACCACGGACAACCCGCTTGTCCTTCGCATAACGCGCGGCAAGGCGGCGAAATTCAACTTCGGCGCGACGCTCCACCGCGTCGTACGCCTGGATATTGCGGACGGAGTCTTCGAGCCGCATACGTCCGTGATGCGGGAGCAGTGGAAATCGAAGATGGATACGCTCATCGCCGAGCTAAAAAAATCCCCGTCCATCTTTCGGATTTCATACCTCGCAGACGTTGAGGATCGGTCGGAGGTTTCGGAGCGAACCGAAGCGGTCAAAAAGATGGTGTCGTCCTTGTGGGGATCTGGTCCCTACAGGCTCACGGTCGAGACGGAGGTTTACTGGCGGCGCGGAGGGCCACCCGACAAAAATTCCTTTGGCGAGTCTTCTGACATCGTGACCGCGGGAACGTTTACGGCCACCCTCCCTGCAGAGCCTGCTTCTTCCGGAAACGGTGTTTCCGACGCGCCCTCCCTCAGTCAGGCTGTCGAACGACATGCGGCCGCCGACCTGCCGCGAACTGTCTGGGAAGTGGGCGGGAGCTCCGTCGTTCCGGCAGAAATTTTATCTTCAGGAAACAGCGTATTCGACGCGCTCGCCCTCGATCAGGCTGCCAATGGACATGCAGCTTCCAACCTTCCTGATAACGTGTTGTCAGAGGGCGGGAACACGACCGTTCATGCCGGACAGGATGAGAAGTCCGAGCCAACAAATACCCAGGAAAAGACGGTGAAAACCGTGAAACTTCAGAACCTCGTGCCGCCACTACGCTTCGGATCGGGAGAAGCGGACATCCCGGAAGCTTCAGTTTTGCGCCTGAAGGACCTCTTATCCGGCATGCAGGGAAAGAACAACGTCCGCCTGCATCTGGTGGGCCATTCGGACAATACGCCGCTGTTCGGGCAAGAGAAAGATAAGTACGGCGACAACACGGCGCTCTCCCGTGAACGGGCCCGTGCCGCTGCCCTGCATCTCCAGAAGGCCCTGGGTCTTCCCCTGGATTCTGTCACCTACGAAGGCGTTGGCGAATCAGGGTCCGTGGCCAGTAACGCGACCTTCCAGGGCAAGGCAGAGAACCGCCGGGTCGAGGTCGAGGTCTGGTACGACGAGACCCCTGGCAATCCTGCTGACAACGGGGCTTTGGCCCCGGAACGGGTGGACCGCGTGAAGGTCTGCCGTGTTGAGACTTTGTGCAAGATTCGTTACAAAGAGGGCCATTCGAGACGTGCTCGTATACGGAACATCGTTCCGCCGCTTCATATGGACGACGATAGGACTGCCATACCCGAAGGATTTATCTCCAAGATACGCCAGGCGCTCGAAGACTTGAGGACGAAAGAGCACGTCGTCATCAAATTCATAGGGTATACCGACAATCAACCGCTTTCGGAAGGGAATGAACGGATCTACGGCGACCCTGTTTCCTTGTCCAAGGCCAAAGCACGTCGTACGGCGCTTGGTGTCAAGGACGCGCTCAAACTCCCGTTATCGGAAATCGATGTCGACGGGAAGGGCGCGGATAGTCCCATCGCCACAAACGACACCGAAAAGGGCAGGGCAATGAACCGGCGCATCGAGGTCGAATTCTGGTATGACGATGAACTGCAGGTTCTGCCGGACGAGCTTGTGCCCTGTCCGGAACCGTCCCAAGCCGTGTCAGTGACCAAGGTCTATGACGGCCCGTCCGGAGGCATAAAGCCCATCCTGTTTGACCATGGGGAACCGGTGATCACCCCGGAGCATTTAGAACAAATGCAAAAAAGCCTGGATGAGGTCAAGGACAAACAAAGGGCGCGTCTGCGCTTTATTGGCTATACCAACGACGAACGCCTCGATCGGCGCACCGCTATGGTGTACGGCGACGACATCGGTCTTTCCACCTCTCGCGCGCGTCGCGTCATGGACATGGTAAAGGACCGCCTCGGCCTTACGCCTCTGCAGGCTGAGTTCGAGGGCCATGGTTACGTGCAGTCGGACGATGTGGCCAGTACTGGCTTCGTAGAGTCCGACACGGCGAGGGTCGAGGTCAAGGTCGTTTATGACGAGATGATGACCGGTGACAACACCGACGGTCTGGACATCACGAAGGTCACCCGCGATGTCACCCCGAAGGACCCGCTTGCCCTAAACCTCATGCGCATAACCGTCGACGGAAAGCCCCTCGATGACCCGGACAAGGGCATCGCCGACATCGAGCGCTGCACCGACGTGGCGCTAAGCAAAGCGAACGTACAGTTCAAGTTCGACGACCTTTCTCTCAAGCCCCGCTTGAACGTGACTGCCTGGCCCAACGTCATCCGTTATAAGACGGATCCGATCGCCGCATATCCCGAGAACCTGATCATGTTCCGCATGTACACGAATTACCAGGCTTTCATCACGAGATCGGAGGTCCGAATCTTCGACAAGGACGAGTCGGTTGCCGGCACGCCCCTTGCGGTCATCCCCGTGAACAAGGACGGGCGCACTCACTGGCGGCCGACATTCCCTGACTACAAGGCTCCCGGGCTCGAGCTTAAGTATATACTCAGGGTCTACGACGCCAAAGGGCGCTTCGACGAGACTAAGCCGCTGCCCCTATGGATCGTAGACCGGCAGTCACCGGAACTCCAGGGGCACGACGCCGAAAAGGAACTCCTGGTCGGTTACGGCGAAAACCACCTCTCGGTTGACAACATTCCGAAGAAGGGCGGTACGATCACGGTCTTTGGAAGCCAGGTCCCGTCCGAACACGAGGTATACGTTGCAGGAACTGCCGTTCCGGTCGGGGACGGGGGAAAGTTCGTCACCGAGGAGATACTGCCTTCCGGCATGCATACTGTCGAGGTGGCGATCCTCGACAAGACCGGCAACGGCGACCTCTTCCTTCGAGACCTGGAACTGAAAAAAAGCGACTGGTTCGCAACCGGTATCGCCGATTTCACTATTTCCAACGATTCGACAACCGGGCCCGGCTCGTTCTTGTACGGGAGTTCAACGCAGGGCAACAACGGGCTTAACTATACCGGACGTCTTGCCTACTATACAAAAGGAACATTCGGCAACGGCTGGCAGCTGACATCGAGCGCTGACACCGGGGAAGGGCCGCTTAAGGACATCTTCAGCAATTTCGGCGACAGGACGGCCGACGCGCTCTTCAGGAGCATCGATCCCAAGTATTACTACCCCACCTACGGAGACGACGGCAGCGTGGAGGAGGCGGCGCCTACCCTGGGCAAGTTCTACCTGAAGGTCGGGAAAGACGGAAGCTACGGGATGTGGGGAGACTTCAAGGTGGCCTACGACGACAACGACCTGGCCCGTGTCGATCGTGGGCTGTACGGCACGAACCTGCATTACCAGACGCTTGACACCACGAGCTTCGGCGAGAAGCGTTTCCTTGTGGACGGCTTCTCAGCCCAGCCCGGCACGGTCGCAACACGCGAAGAATTCCTGGGCACCGGGGGATCGCTCTACTATACGCAGCATCAGGGAATCCTGACCGGATCCGAGATCGTTTCTATCGAGGTCCATGACAAGGACTCCGGCATCGTTGTCGCCGAGAAGAACCTGACGCCCTCCCTCGATTACACCATCGATTACCTGCAGGGGCGTGTCTCCCTTACGCAGCCCCTGTCCCCGACCGCCTCCAGCGCCATGCTGGTGAGTTCCGGCAACGCGGCAGGAGACCTGATGTATCTGGTCGTTCGCTATGAATACGTCCCGAGTGCTGGGGACACAAACAGCATGAGCCTGGGCGGACGGGCCCATGTTTGGCTGAATGACTACGTGAAACTGGGCGTCACCGCGAATAAGGACGGCGGTACAGACAATCCGAACGAGCTTACTGCCGCCGACCTTACCTTAAGAAAGAGTGCCCTTTCCTGGGTAAAGGTGGAGACGTCGAAGAGCAGCGGGCCTGGCCTGACTTCTCTTACCTCGAACGACGGCGGCATGACGCAAAGTCCTACCTGTCCAAGCTACAGCTTCTCCACAAACGGCGTTCCCACGGGAAATACGCCCTGCTCCTACTTCGGCAGTGCAGCACCCGTTTCCGCGGGAGCCTACCGGATAGACTCGAGCCTTGGCTTTGCGGACGTCTTTGCCGGTGCTTCCGGTCAGATGACAATGTACATGCAGAGCCTGGACGGCGGCTATTCGGCTCCAGGCCTTGAGACGGCCACGGACACCAAGCAGTACGGGGGGACTTTGAAAGCGCCGCTTTCGAACAAAGTCGACGTGACCGCGAAGGCCGATAAGACGACCCGCAACCAGGGACTGGACACAAGCTCAGCCGAGGTCGACCTTAATTATCATATGACCGAGCATTGGACCATGAGCCCCGGTGTGCGAATGGACAGCCGCGAGGACAACTCGCCGGTCATTCCGCCTACCGAGACGGAAGGCGACCGCACGGACGCTGCCCTGCGCGCGACATACGATTCCAAGGGACGCTGGAGCGCATACGGCTTTGCGCAGGGCACCGTCCAGAATACCGGTGACCGCGAGAGCAACGACCGCATCGGTTCGGGCGGCGAGTACCGCATTACCGATCACATGAAATTAAACGGCGAGGTATCGTCCGGCGACCTGGGCGGCGCAGGCAAACTCGGCATGGAATATCTTTACTCCGACCGAACCAACATGTACTTGAACTACGTATACGACAACGAGACCCCCGACAATGGGATACGTGCGGGCAACGGGAGCATCGTTTCCGGAATGAAAACGCGCTACTCCGACAGTACCAGCGTCTATGCCGAGGAAAAATACGCGTATGGCAATGTCCCGACGGGCCTCACCCATGCCGCAGGCGTTGACCTTGCGCCCTTCGACCACTGGAACATGGGCATCAGCCTGGATTACGGGAGCCTCAAAGACCCCGTCACCTATGCCAACCTCGAACGCAATGCCGCGGCCCTTCGCGTGGGCTACGGCAACAAAGGCCTCATCTGGGCCACCTCATTCGAATACCGCGTCGACAGAACCGAAGTCATAACCATAAACCCGGATACGACGACCTCCGAGAGCACCGTCGATCGGGACAGCTGGCTCGTCAAGAACGATCTGAAGTACCAGATAAACGACTCTTCCCGTCTCATCGGCAAATTCAACCATGCCGAGAGCCGGAGCGACGCCGCGTTCTTCGGCGGCAATTACACCGAGGCGGTCGTGGGCTACGGCTATCGTCCGGTTACAAACGACAAGTTAAACACCCTGTTCAAATACACGTATTTCTACAATGTCCCGACCACTGCCCAGGTCACCGACACGGTCACCTATACATCCGCGAACTCGGTCACGAACACAGCAGCGGATTCCATCCAGAAGAGCAATATTTTATCACTGGACGCGACCTACGATCTTACCCAAACATGGAGCATCGGCGGCAAGTACGCCTACCGCCTTGGATGGGTCAGCGAGTCCCTGCAAAATCCTGTTTTCTATGAGAGCCGGGCCGCCCTTTATATTGCCCAAGCCGACTGGCATTTCGTCCATAGCTGGGATGCCATGGTCGAGGCGCGTCTCTTGGATCTGCCCGACGCGCAGGACAGCAAAAGCGGCGTCATTGCGGCCATCTACCGGCAGGTGGGACCCAACATCAAGGCGGGCGTCGGCTACAACTTCAGCGATTTTTCGGACGACCTGACCGTGCTCGACTACAAGCACCAGGGTTTCTTCGTCAACATGATCGGCGAGTTTTAAGGACCCCGGGCACTGCCCCGGATCGCCATAGGGGAACTGAGCTATGAATTTACGGAATGGGAGGGAAGCAAAAATGTTTTACCGTCTGGCAGGCATTGTGGTGGCGGTTTTCGTGCTCTGTTTCTTCTCCGCCGCGTACGCAGAGGACATCACCAAGGAAGAGTTAAAGGGACAGGACGAGCAGGTGCAGGACATCAAAAGCGACGTTCTTTCAATCTCCGCAGAGCTCGAAAAACTCGAGGAGAAGCTTTTGTATCCGTCCAGCACGGAGGTCTCGCTCTTCGTATCCCTGGCAGCGGGTGAAACCTTCCGTCTTGACGCGGTGGAGATTAAGATGGACGGGAACCCCGTCGCCCGGCATGTGTACAGCTTCAAGGAGCTCGAAGCCATGAGAAAGGGCGGGGTACAGCGCATCTATACAGGCAATATAAGAACTGGCGACCATGATCTATTAGTCTCCGTCATCGGAAGAACCGGGGGAGGCTCTGACCTTCACAGCACCGAACACTTCAAGGTCAGCAAGGATGTTGCTCCTCGGATCGTCGAACTCTCACTCTCCGACAGGGGCATTACCGAAAGCAGCAGGTAAACCATGAAGAGGCTGTTTGTTACATTGATACTCTTGATGTTCGCCGCGTCTCCACTACGGGCAGAAACGCCAAAACCAGCGGACCTTCAGGACCTTTATTTCGGAGAAGCCCTCTATCACGCCTATCAGGGTGAGTGGTTCGATGCCGTCTCCCGGCTCGACACCGAGCTTTCCCTGCATTATGGGGTCGACGAGCCCGAGCGGGACACCCTTCATTACCATGTGAACCAGGCGGAGTTTGATGTGGGTGACTTCGAGCTTTCCTACCGGATGCACCGGAAGGCCGGCCGCGCCATCAAGGCAGTTATCGAGGGGAACGTCCCCGAGCCTGTCCGTAACGAGGCTATCTTCCGCCTTGCACGTATCTATTCCCAAAAAGGCCAGCCCAAGGAAGCCCAGGAGGCCGTTGACCGCATCAAGGGCGCCGTTCCCGAGAAGGTTAAAAGTGACCTTGCTTTCCTCAAGGCAGAGATACTCATGGCCAATGGCCATTATGCCGAGTCAGCCCGCATATTCTCGGACATAGAATCCGCTCCGGGCCTTGTAGGCTTCAGCACCTACAACTTAGGAATCGCCCTTATCAGAGAGGGGAAGGAGAAAGATGGTTTGCAGGCGCTCAACCGTGCCGGCCAGATTAAAAGCTCCGACAATGTCACGCTGGCGATCATGGATAAATCCAATCTTGTCCTCGGAGAAAAGCTCCTTTCGGAAAAAAAGTTCGCTGCTTCAAAGGATGTCCTGGACAGGGTGCGGCTCAGCGGTCCCTTCTCCAACCGAGCACTTCTTGATTCCGGATGGGCCGACTTCACTCTTGGCAATTATAAAAACGCCCTGGTGCCCTGGACCATACTTTCCGGGCGCGCGGCCACCAATGCTTCGGTAGAGGAGGCCATGCTCGCGGTCCCCTATGCCTATATCAAGCTCGGTATTTACAGCAAAGCGGCCGTGCTGTACAGCCAGGCCCTCGAGACGTTCATCAGGGAGATTAATAAACTTTCCTCATCGATCACGAGCATACAGGAAGGGAAATTTCTTCAGGCACTCCTTAGGGAAGAGTTGAAGCAGGACCCTGACTGGGTCGTCAAGCTGCGCGAGCTTCCGGAGGCTCCTGAAACGTTCTATCTCCTTGACCTTCTGGCTTCACAGGATTTTCAGGAATCGCTCAAGAATTACCTGGATCTTGCGGAGCTTCGCGTGAAACTATCGGCCTGGCCGGGTGGCCTTGACTCCTATAAGGATATCATAAAGAAGCGCAAGGCTTATTACCAGCCGCTTTTGCCGGAGATCGACCGCGAATTTCGCCGTCTTGACACTCTTATGCGGATCAGGCTTACGCAACGGGACAACATCGAGAAAAGACTTCATGCCATGCTGACATCGCCCCGTCCCGAACAGCTTGAAACCGCCGATGAGCGTATGACAATGCTCAGGCTTGACCAGATGGAACGGAGTCTTGCAGATGCCGCACCGGACGTATCCGCTGACTCGTTGGTTCGGATCAAATTCCTTCGCGGAGTTCTGTCCTGGAATATGGATACCGGGTACGACGCACGTTTAACCGAGGCATTCAGGCATCTTCGTGACGTAAACAGCAACATCGACCGGATGAAAAGTCAGTATGCTTCCTTCATTCGCATCCGTCAGGCCGCAACACTGAGCTACGAGGGCTATGACGACGTTATTCAAAATCTTTCCGAAAGGACCGCTGCCGTGCGGAAGAAGGTTGAGGAGCTTATGACTCGGCAGGGTAAAATCCTTGAGACCATGGCTATTAACGAACTTACCAAAAGGCGTGACCGTCTCGAAAAATACGAGATCGACGCGCGCTTTGCCATGGCGGACAGCTATGACCGGGCCAGGAAAGCCCAGGACAAAATAAAGGACAAACAAGAATGACATCCAGCCGTCTTTATAATTCTCTATTCGCTTGTTTGCTTCTTCTTGTCTCCTGCCAGACTCCTCAGGCAAAAGATACGCTTCGGAGTCTTCGTGGCGAGCAGGTCGACATCAAGGAAGAACGGATAGAGGGCGGGCTCGATAAAGCCATGGCAGGCTACCAGCTTTTCCTCGAAGAAACCCCGGAATCCTCGAAACTCAAGCCCGAAGCCTTGCGCCGCCTCGCGGACCTGAAGATCGAAAAAGAATATGGCCTCCTTCCCAATGGCGGCGCGGCACGGCGGCCGCATCACGAGCCCGCACAAAATGAATCGCAGGCTGATTTCGAAAAAAGGGCAGGGCAACTGGAGGACGAGGATGCGCCTGAAACAATAAACCTTGAACGTCCCGGCGCCCGCGAGGCCATAGGACTCTATCAAAAACTTCTTTCCGAGTATCCCCATTACGAGCACAATGACGAGGCGCTCTATCAGATGTCCCGGGCCTACGAAGAACTGGGCCAGGCCGACCGTGCCATGAAAGTCATGGACCGGATGACGAAGGATTATCCCAAATGCCAGTATATGGACGAGGTACAGTTTAGGCGTGCCGAATATTTCTTTACCCGGAAGCACTACCTGGATGCCGAGGACGCGTACCGGAGCGTTGTCCTGAGGGGAGCAACTTCGTACTTTTACCCGCTTGCCCTGTACAAGCTTGGATGGACATACTACAAGCAGGAGCTTTACGATGAGGCCCTTGACCGATACATTGCGCTCCTCGATTACAAGGTCAAGACAGGCTACGACTTCGCACAGACCAAAGATAAAATGGAGAAAAAACGCATTGATGACACCTTCAGGGTCATAAGTCTTTGCTTTTCCAACCTGGGAGGCTCCAAGACCGTTGCGGAATACTTTGCAAAGCATGGTTCTAAAAGCTATGAGGATGGCATCTACAGTAATCTTGGGGAATTTTACTTCGATAAGCGCCGCTATGCCGACGCGGCTGCAACCTACAATGCCTTCGTCAGCATGAATCCTTTCCACAAAAAAGCGCCTGGTTTCCAGATGCGGGTGATCGATATCGACATCGCCGGAGGGTTCCCCAGCCTGGTCATCGACGCGAAAAAGGAGTTCTCCAGGACGTACGGGCTCGGTGCTCCCTACTGGAAGCATTATAAGCCGGAGGACCGCCCAGAGGTCACGGCCTTGCTCAAGACGAACCTCACCGACCTGGCCAA
>Ga0335081_10005603_pt1 | contig 19882 bp, 22 predicted proteins | sample Lox_Sample_35_FD_206713 | JGI IMG/M metagenome (GOLD analysis project Ga0335081, IMG submission 206713) | Soil microbial communities from Loxahatchee National Wildlife Refuge, Florida, United States - Lox_Sample_3.5 | ecosystem: Environmental > Terrestrial > Soil > Wetlands | place: USA... | reverse complement strand
GGTCGCAAACTCCTGCGTTTCTCCTCCAACCCGGCAACCGAGACCCTCTATCACCGCGTCGCTAACCACCTCGCCGCCTGATTTATTTTCGGATCAGGGTTAATCCTTTTCCCGCAACCCCTTCGAAATTCTTCCCGCCTGGGACACTGTCCTGGTACAAGTATCCGAGGACGTTGTCGAACGAACGGTTCTCAAGCATGAGAACCACGACGTGGTCGAACGTGTCGAGCCCTGACGGGTTTGGTCCCATGCTATTTATCCTTGATTGCCGTGTGACTGATTCCACGGTGCGGCCATCTTCGATGATCACGCGACGCGCATTGACATTGGGCCGAATCGTAAGATTCAGGCGATAACGCGCGGACGCAAGATAGCCGACGGCAGTCGAGATGCGGATGCCGTCGCGTCAGTTGCGCGGCCATGGGCCTATGCCGGTGGAATCGGGGTCGTTATGGTCCCAGACTTCCGCGTATCCGGCGGCTCGCGCGGCCTCGAAGAAGGCGCGATTGAGGGGCTGCCAGGTCTCGCGGCGCGGGCGCTCGATCCAGATCGGCCCGCCGGCTCCATGACAATCGCCGAGTGCGTCGCGATCGTCTTCGAGCCTGCGATGGAACGGCAGAATCTGCTCGAAGCTCCACTCGCGAATGCCCCATGCCGCCCATTCGTCGAAGTCCTGCGGTGTGCCGCGCAACGCGATATGCCCGTTGACCGCCGAACAGCCGCCTATCACCTTGCCGCGAGGATATGGAATCTCCCGATCAGGCGTGGCCTGCGCGACCAAACGCCAGTCATGTGGTCCGGCAGAGACCCAGGTGTTCAGTAAATCCGCGGGGGTCTGTTCAACGGTAGAGTAGTCAGGACCGGCCTCGAGCAGCAAAACGGAGCGACCGGGCTCCTCACTCAGTCGCGCCGCCAGCACAGCGCCGGAGGAGCCCGCGCCAACGATAATATCGTCGTATTCCATCACGAGCCGGAGCCGCCATGCGCAGTCCGCATGAGCCGCCTCCAATCGGGATTCTCGTTTTTGCCGTCGGAATCATGAAACGCATAGGATAAATGAGCCCTGTAGCACAAGGTCTGAGAGCGTCCTTTGTCGGGGAGGCTACAATCCTGTCGAGGCTATCGTCCGTCTCAACTTCGCAAAAAGTGTGTTCGATTGACATTTCAGTCATCGGTCCTGTCCCTCAGTAGGCATTCCACTCTATTGCGAGACACCGACCTGTCCAACTTCGCCCAGGTTAAGTCGGACCGGTGTTCAAGCAGGCCACCCTCTAAACGACCAACTGCTTGCGCAGATAGTGCTTGCAATGCCCTTGCGGGTAATCGGTGTTGCTGGCGATGATCTCGAAGCCGAGCCGCTGATAGAAGAGCGGCGCCTGAAAGCTGTGAGTGTCCAGCACGATCTGATTACATCCCCGCGAGATCGCCTCTCGCTCTGCCGCTTCCATGAGGGCTTTGCCATAGCCACGCTTGCGGAAATCTTCGCGGACCCACAGGTAACGGATTTCGCAGGTTCCGCCCCAAGTCCATCCGTAGAGACCGGCGATAATGTCTGCACGCTCGTCGCGCAAGAGAAACGACATGATTCGTCCATCGCCAATCTTCGTGGCTTCGACGTTGTACTGGTTGATACGGTCTTCCAGGAAATGCACATCGGCGTCGGAAGGATCCTCGTCCACTGGCGGTATTTTGATACCCATCAGCGTCATTCAGTGTGGGGGGGCCGCTTATCTCTGCCCCATATTCATCGAGGACAGTTATAGGCGGCTCGGTATCCCGCCTGTTCTGCAGCCTGCGCGTTCGGAAACACGACACGATTGTGGGGTGCCATGGTGTCGTAGCTTCCACACCCGGGCCACGCGTAAATATGGCTTCTTCGATTCCCGACGATCGTGCCTGTCGGTTTTGACGAAACGGAAGCTCCTTCGGCAGAATCCGTACCGCGCATTACACTTTTCTCGCCCGCGGAGATCGGTTGCAGCCATATCTCGTTCAGCAGGCTTGCGAGCCTGAAGCCGGCCTTCGCGAGCTGGTGCCCCGCGATGATGCTCGCCCGATCCAAGTACGCAGGGCTTAGCTCGACCTCCGGTTCGTGGCTGCAGAGCCCAGCTGGCGGTTCACACGGCTCGACAGGAATTCTAAGCGCCATATAGATCTCGGAGCGCGCAATCCGGTTCGACTCCCATGCGATGTCGTCTGTTTGCCCCGGAATCCATGCATCAGTCGCTCTCTCGCTAGCGTACGCTTGCTCAAGCTTGTGCGCGGTCGTCTCGGGCTTTCCGGAATCGATACTCCTCTCAAGGCGTCGCACGATCGTTGTGTCCCATGCTGCGTGGAGGTTTCGGGCGCGCGGCTGCGAATCGACCAAGACGCAATTGCCACCCAGATCCTCATCGTTGGCAGCATGCAGAGGTTGATGGAGGTCGGCCACGAAATGAATCAGAAGTGCGAGGTCGCCATCAGCTCCCCACCGGTCGTAACGTCTCTCTTTGAGGCGTTGCGCATATTCGTCAATCTTGCCGGTTACGCAGTTTCCGGCGGGACATCGACGCGAAACGTCGACGCGAGAGTCCAAGAGACAGATGTCGATAAAGTGCCAGGGCTTGGTCGAGGGGTCTTCCTCGCGGAACTCAGAATCCGGCCGAATGGAGGCTGTTTCCATCGCGGCCGTTATTTTATCTGTGGGTACACCCAGGATACTCGCGACGTGGCTCTGCGCTGCTGGCGTGAGGTTGTCTGCCGCGATCACGGCCGCGATTTCGTGCCCATCATCCCCCCATGCCCATGCGCGGGCCGGAATCAGCAATACCACCAAAATTGTGCGAATCAGCGTTGCTAGCATCTACCGCACGCGAACTGGGGCGAAGGGCCCGGACGTATAGTGGCAGACGAAGAGGAGCGTCAGCCGAACAACCGTCCGCGGCGCGACATCGCAATGCGTGGCATCCGCTCCGAAAAAAGATGCGCCATTGTCCGAAATCTAGCAGATTGCGATGGGATGAATCGGCATCTGGACGGCACCCTCCAGCTTTGGCCCCGCAACCACAAACAAGAACTCGTAAACCTGATCCCGGGCCAGATCCCTTGTCCAGACATTCTCCATGATATGGACACCCTTCCGAACCAGAAGGTACTCGTGCAGAGGTAGAAACATTCCAGTCTCGGGAGCGGGAATAACCTCGAGAGCCCAGTTGTCTGCTCCTACGACGACGACACCCTTCTCCTCAACCAGGTACTTCGCCGCTGACAGGCCAATGCCCGGCTCGGAGTCGAGATTTTGCTGCCCTTCTCCCCCGGCCTTATAAGACCGCTTGTTTTCAATGTCCTTGAGGAGCCCGGTATGTGTGATGACGACGTCTCCTGGCCGAATCTCGGTGCCCTGCCGGGCGCAGGCGGCCTCTATGTCCTTGCGCGTAATCTCGTAATCGCTATCCAGCGCATCGACACGCTTTAGCCGACAGATGTCGAGCAGAATGCCGCGAGTTGCGATAGGTGGAATAGTTTCAACGCCATATTGGACCGCGCCGCGGGAGTGGATCACCTTGTTAGTCGGTACGCCATGGAGATGCTTGCCATCGATGGCGACATGGCCAAAACCGTCCATATGGGTGCCAACGCCGCACCAGAGGCAAATAAAGTCGTCGATTCCCTGCAGCTTGTTCTCGCCATAGGTATGGCCGTCGTCGCCAGTACCGATGTAGATCGGAGCCGTTAGGACCTGGTAACCACGCCCAGGATAGGCATGAATCTCCGGATTAGTGATCACGGCAAGAGAGTAGATTTTGCCGGTCTTCACAAGTGAGGCAGCCGCGCGGACATGATCGGAGGTCAAATTTGCGACCGCGCCGCTAATTGTCCTTTCACCACGCTGCATGCGCTCTCCTTAATCACTATTCAGCAACCAGCTGATGCAGGCCAAGTCCGCGGCGCACGCTCATGCATTCGAGCCGAGCCTTGGTCTTTGCATGCTTGCCAGTGGCCCAAACCAATGGCTCTAAGGGCAACTCATTTCATGATGGTTTCGAACTCGGCCGGCATCGTGACCTCGAGAATCTCAAAATCGTCCGACTGAGCGATTTCTCGATGGCGATTCATCGGCAGTTGGAAGATCGCCGTGCCGGGTTCCAACCTGACTTGCCCAACGCCCTCGAACTCGAAGATTGCCCAGCCTTTTGTGACGTAGGAGAACTGGAATGAAAGGTCATGCTTATGCCAGGGCAACCCCTCGTGGTGTCCGGGTCTTGCTCGATACACGGTGGCGCTGAACTTGCCTCCGGTGAGCTCCTTCAGTCCAAGGTCGCGATATTCAAGAGATGACGCCCACGAATGGACCCTAAAACTGTCCGGGCGAACGTGGTTAACCATCTCCGGGGTAAGCAGCCGTGCATCTTCCGCCGTCGCTGTGTCAGACATGTGATCCTCCGTGGTCCGAGATTTCCTGGCGCGCCAACGATACGCGCATCGCAACGATTCACCCATCAATAAGCGTTTGCTGTGTCTGGAAAAATTCCTCGCCGGCTCGGTGCGACGAAGCCGAAAATCTGGTCCTGCGCCGGCCAAGTGACCTGTCAAGCCGAAGTGCTCCTGGGCGGCCGGCGATGATGAGTTGTCTGTTCAAACGCGTATCCGAGCCTGAATAGGTCCGGCTCGTGGTAGGGATAGACCACAATTTCCACTCCGACCGGCAGATCGCCTACGAACCCCGCGGGCACGCAAATGGACGGCATACCGGTCTGCGAAGCGATAAAAGTGTTAGAGGGGAAAGCCAGTGTGGACCATTTGCCCTCCCGGACTTCACTCTTGAGCGGCGGCAGCACCTGGACGCAAGGGAAACACATCGCGGTCAGCTTGTTCTGTGCGAGCAAGTTGACGACCTCGCGTTGAAATTCCTCGCGGGCGGCGAGCTTGCGGAAGTATGACGGGTCGTCCGCCGGATGCACCGGGCCTTGCGCGATCAACTCGAACAAGTCGAGCACGGGATGGAACTTGTTCGCGGCGTGGATACTGCCGATAGTGCTGTAGGGAAGTTCCGGTCGTTTACCGAGAAAGTGGTCGATGTCGTGCCGCGAGTGCAGCTGATAAAGCGATGTCTCGGTGATCCGCTCCGTTAGGGTGGGGATGGTGATCTCAACCAGTTCGGCTCCCGATGATTCCATGGTCGAGAGCGATGCCCTGATCACTGCATTTACCTGCGCGGCATCCGAATTGGTGTCGGATCCAAAGCCCTGCGTCAGTACTCCGAGCCGAGCGCCTCGCAGTCCATGAGCGTTGAGATGCTGCGTGTAGCTACCCGTATGCCCCGCGATCATGTATGCCGCCGTGTAGGGATCCATCGGATCGTATCCCACGATAGCGTCGAGCAGCAGCGCCGCGTCGGTCACCGTGCGCGTCATCGGACCGGCTGTGTCTTGGAGAACGACCAGCGGCGACATGCCCGTCCGGCTAATCAAGCCCGGCGTTACGCGGACGCCGACCAGGTTGTTGAAGCTCGCAGGGGCTCGGATTGATCCCCCCGTGTCCTCTCCGATCCCAATCGCCGCCAGGTTAGCTCCGACGGCCGCGCCTGTGCCGCTGCTCGAGCCGCCAGGATCGCGGTCGAGCGCATACGGATTTTTGGTTTCCCCGCTCTTCGATGAGAAGCCAAACCAGGAGGTCGCAAAATCCGGCATCGTGGACTTCGCCAGAACGATTGCGCCGGCCTCCTTCAACCGCGCGATCGCCGTCGCATCGCGGCGCGGTATGTAGCCGTCGAGCGCGATCGAGCCGAACGTGGTCATGATCCCCGCGGTCTCGACCTGATCCTTGACGACTACTGGGATACCGTGAAGCGGTCCAGCAAATTCTCCGACGCGTGCTAACAGCGCATCCAATCTGTCCGCTTCGACAAGGGCGTGCTGGTTGACCGTGACGATCGAATTGAGCGCTGGCCCGTTGCGGTCATACGCGTCGATGCGATCGAGATAGTCCTGTACGAGTTCGCGGCAGCTCAGGCTGCGCGCGCGCAAGGCGCGATGAATATCGGCGATGGTGGCCTCTTCGAGCTTGAACTTCTCGACGGGCATGCCTTTAACCGGGATTTCCTTTTTCTGCTGCTGAAGCAGCTTCGCATTGCCGACAGCCGTTTGGCAAACGGGCGTAGCCGCTGAGTTTTGAGAGCAAGCTCGCCTGGGAGACTAGATACCTGGCGAGCTTCCGAAAACGACCTCACGCGCAATCGCACGGTGGTCGTCCTGCTCCAGGGCTGGGAAGGATGTCGCGACCCAGCGAACTTACGGCGCGACATTGGCCTGATCTTATTGATCTCATTGCGCCCGCACGGCAGTTTCCTAGAGATTTATGTTGTACACGCGCAGCACGTTATCTCGCAATATTTTGGAGCGCGTACTTTAAACGCAACTGCTGGATTTCTGCCGATCCCGACGAACATTCGCTGCCAGCAATGGCGGAGCTATTGGAGCGGTCCGCCTGAGCAAGCTCAGCGCTCCGCGGCCCGCCCCCTTGCTCCACCGGCCCGCCTGGGCAAAACATCAACCCCGGACTCTACTCATAATCGCGCCTGCGTTGGGGGCAGGCCAAGAAGGCCGCCTAATCATGACCCTGGCGATCCGTAACATTTGCCGCAGGCTGATGAGACACGGTACCGCTGAGGAAAGTGAATGACGAACCTCGATGGACTATTTGATGAACTGAACCGGCGCTGGTTCGACGGCAAGCTCCGCCGGTGCAAGGTTAGGTGGTCTTCTCTCGCGCCCAAGAGTAGCGACCAAAATGGCTTGTACGACTCCAAGCGCCGGACCATCTATATTGCCCGCGGCCTCTCGTTAGATGATCTTACGTCAACGCTCTTGCACGAGATGTGTCACGTTGGTTGCCCCTCCCACGGCAAACGATTCATGGCGAAGATGGTGCGGCTCAAGAGCATGGGAGCGCCGATTTTGGAGTATGAACTCGAGCCCCCCGTTAACCCGTTTCGCGAGGCCGGTCGGATCATTGCCGATGCCGTGGTTCAACTTCCCGAAGGGATGACTTGGTCTAAGGGTCGGCACCATGTCGCAGACGCACTTAGCCTGAGCGTCCGTGACCTGGAAAGGCAAATCCCTTGGGCGCGCCAACGTTGGGAGCGGTTGCAGCGCGAAGAGGCGAAGGCGCGAAGGATTCAAGCGCAGCTCCTCGCAAGAGCTTCTGGTAAGATCAGCTCAACTTCAACTTCTGCACGACGTCCTTGATTCGAGCGGTTGTCAGGAAATCGGATGACGAACTCAACCGGACACTTAATGACTTGCAAGTGTGCGAGTTCATCTACGAGCAGCCGACGGTCGGCGATAGGCCTACGGGACTTTCGCGCGCGGTTGGGCGCTCGCAGAACAGGGCCAGTTCCTCATGATCGAAAACAGGTGGGTGACAAGCGAATCGACGTTCGTCCCGATGGAGTGGTGGGATGCTTGCCTCGAGCAGAACATGAGACCGTTGCTCAGCGACCACTCGCTGGCCGCATGGATTGGCCTTGATGCTGTTCGTGGTGATCTGCCGACCGCGACCACCACGGCGTTGTTCTGGTAGCCGCTCGCGCTGCCGTGTCTTGCAAGATGCTGCTCGATCTCGCTTGCGCTCGCCTAATTCCAGCGATGAGCGTTGGTGGCATCTACAATCGCATGCAGGCAGACAGGTCATGTGGCCGCCAATGGGACCGCAACTTTCATCGGCCGATTTGACGACCCTTCTCAAGCTGCTCATGCTGCTGAAATAGAAACCGGGGCGCGATGTTGGGTCTCGTTCCGCCGGACTCGCGCTGACCTGATGTCGACCGCGCCATGAATGCGTCTGGTCACGAGAAAAGATTGACGATGAAAGGCGGAAATCGCCGTCGGGAGGGTGGCCCTCCAGAAACAACGTCAGGCGTCCCGCCGTACAATTTGCTCCGCTGCTGATGGTACCTACAGCAATTTCACTTCATCGAAGTTCCAGCTTCTCCTCTATACGGGGTCTGAGCTGCGGAAAATCGCAAGGCCCAAATACAGCCAGGGCGGCAAGACGAATACTCTTCTGGGCGCCGAAGCTGGCCTCAACCTCGGCGGAAGAGGCAACATAAAAACTCCAGTTTGTCACATCCAGCACCGCCCTTGCGTTTCGCCCTTCTGGGGCGGTTTCGCCGTAGAGACAGAACACGTAACAGTCGGCGCTGCGAATCGGCTCTCGCTCCGAACGACCAGTGTCTGCGTGGAAGGAGAGCCTCTTCGCGATATCGAACCTTATGTTTGAAAGCTCCCTTTGAGGCCAACTCTGAAGATATGCCGTCGACTTCACCTCCAGTCGTTTGTTGCGATACCGCAGGTCGACGGCATCCCACTCGACACGAGGGTCCTCGGTTATACCGAGTGCTCTCGCCACGAGGAACTCGGCAAACATTGGCCGAATCGTGTTACTTAGAATGTCTGAATACGCCCATGACCAGAAGTCGCCTAACACCGCATTCAGGCCGAGAAGTGGAAAATCAGGTGGCAGCTTCTCTGCACGTGCAGGAACTGACAGGAACTCGTCGCCGGGCTTTGCCATCGCGTCCTAGATATCGAAATTCAAGATATTGAGGAAGAGAACATAGCCTCCGTCTCTGACGCGCTTTTCAGCGGGAACGCGACCATCTCTCCTGTTTCGCAGCGACCACAAACGCCCAGAGTTGGCCAACGTAGTTAGCACCAGAACGTCTTTCGTTTCAGGGTGAGCCTTACGATACAAGGTTTCCAAGGCGTCGCCCCAATCGATTCCTGAAAGGTCGCCCAGCGCCTTCCATCCGATACCTAGAACGCTCTCATCAAGCATCCTTTGCTCGCTGTCGAACGTGGTGGGCGCCTTGCCCAATCAGCGAGGTGAAGGTGCCGCCAGTATCGATAGCTATGCGATAACCCATCTAAAACGTCCTGTGTAATACGAAGGCAGCGTGTCCGTGGAGCGCAAGCGATTCATGTGCTTGTACGGCGAAGGAGCTTGGAAGGATTGGGTTTAGCCCTCAAGTGCATGGAGTAGAGTCTCCGCAGCTTCGGTTCACCAGTAATCGGCTACACCGGCATGGTAAGCCTTGCGAAATTCCTCGGTCGTTCGTGGCAGCAGCTCCATAGTTTTGCGGTCGAGTATGACGCCGTAGCGCCTTATGGCGTCGAGTAAAGAAATCGCGCCCTCCGCGACCATGGCGCGTACCTTTTCGGCATCCTCTTGCAGCCATTGTTTGCGGTTGGCACGAATGAATGCCCGTTCTTTTTCAGTGGCTTCGACGTCAACTGCGTACTCGGCCAAATCCTCGGCAACCGTACGGACCACAACGCCGTAATCCTTTTTGGCCCGCTCGACCGAAACATATCCATCGGCAAGGTCTTCGATTACCGATGCGGGATCACGCTCGAGAGGATCCCCGTACCCTCCACCGCCCGAAGAACATCGCCAGAAGGACTGACCGGGTTTTATCTTGTAGTTGAAGCAGGCGCCCAAATACCGGTTTTCAGCTCTCGGGTTGAGGTAGACTCCGTGCGGAAATCCGGGCAGGCCTCCGAAAATTCCTCTGACAATGGACCGCTCGCGATCGCAGGTGTAGGCGAGGTTGGTCTTCGTAGCGGCACCAAGTTCCGTTTCGGTCGCGATACCAACCCCGCCCCGCCATCGGCCGGGTCCGGCCGAGTCGGTGATTATCTCGGTCCTGCGGATCAGAACCGGCTTGGTTCGCTCATTGCCTTCCGCCGGTAGATTGATCAGACCGACGCCAAAAATAGGCATCAATGGGGAGGGGCCATCCTTACCGTGACGTCCTCCCCATCCGCCCGAGAGCCAGTCGTAGTAGATGAAGGGGCGGTCGCTCAGGCCGGGCCGCTTGTCGATTCCGCCCAGCATCACGTACTCGATATTAAATGAAGAGCCCATGCCCTGTTGCGGCCGCACCTGGGACCAGCAGGCGAGCGACGCATTGGCGACTTTCTCGAATGAGCCCGCGGCGAAACCGGCGACCGGAGCCGGTTCGCGCGCGTTGACGACGGTTCCCGCGGGAGCGATCAACCGAATGATGCGGAAAATACCGGAGTTGAGCGGGACGTGAGGAAAGGCGATTTTCGTCGCGGTCAGGATTGCCGAATAGGTGGAGCTATAAGTTCCATTGAGATACCAGCCAACTTCGGGATCGGTGCCGGTGAGATCGTAAGTCAATGAGTCGTCAGCGATGGTCAATGCGACGTGAATGCGGACCAGACCTTCGCGGCCCAACCCCATATCCTGGTCGATGTAGTCGTCCGCCTCGAACCGACCGCGTGGCAGACGCGCCATCTCCTCGCGCATCATCCGCTCCGTATAGTCCTGCGATCGAAGAAATGCGGTGAGCACGGTGTCTTTGCCGTACTTGTCGCACAGGCCAAGGATTTGCTCCGCGCCTACGCGAGACGCTTCGAGCTGAGAGCGCAGGTCGCCCATCCGTTCGAAGGAAACACGCATGTTGGCGGTTATTTCCCGGACGAGATCCTCTTTCATCACACCGCGTTCGACTATCTTGGTTGCGGGAATTCTTACTCCTTCGCAGTAGAATTCGTCCGCCTCGATGTCGAAAGAGCCAGGTACCGAGCCTCCCACGTCGGACCAATGACCGGCAACTACCGTGAATGCGATTAACTCGTCGCCGTAGAAAACCGGGCGCACGACACGCACGTCGGGGAAGTGCGTACCGCCCCGGTACGGATCGTTGAAAAGGATGACATCGCCAGGGTAGATGTTTGCCCGGCCTATGTCCTCGATGCAGGCCTTAACCGTGAAGTGCAGGGTACCCACGTGTGCGGCAATATCCTGATTGCCTTGCGCCACCGTATCGCCATTGGCATCCGTGATGCTGGAGCTGAAATCCCGGGCGTAGATGACAAAAGAGTAACAAGTCTTGACCACCACCTCGCCCATCTGATCGACGATGTTGACGAAGCCGTTCTTGAGAACCTCGAACGTGACCGGATCCAGCTCGCTATGAACACTTTTTGTCTGAGCCGCAGTTTCCATAACCATTGCTCCCTGTGTTCCGCCTTAAGAGCCTCAGGCCACTCGCACCAAAAGGTTCCCGTAGGGATCCACTTCGGCTCTCATCCGCGGCGGTATCACCACGGTGGAGTCCATCTGCTCGACGACAGCCGGGCCTTCGAGGACCGCGCCCGCTCCCAGCATCTCGCGCTGGAATACAGGCGTGGCGATAAATCCGCCGCCCTCCTTGAAGTAAACCTGCCGGGTTTCCTTCAGAGCGCCGGTAAGCCCGTTCGAACGTGCCAATTCCTTGAATCGCGGTCTATCAGTCCGTCCTATTCCGGTTACCCGGAGGCCGTGAATCTCGACCGCCTGGTCTGGCATCGAGTACAAATATTCGCGCCCATGCTCGAGGTGAAAGGATTGTTCGACCCGGGCGAGAGACTCCGCCGTCAAAGGCCGGGGGCAGGCAACCGTAAGTGAGCGCCACTGCCCGACGTAACGCATGTCGAGGTAGCGCAGAACTTCCGTTTTTTCGATACCGACACCCTCGGAGAGCAGCCTGGCTCTTGCTTGTTCATCCATGGATTTCAGCTCGGACTCAAGCTTGTCGAGGTGGGGTCGTTCATCCTGACTTGTCACGCTCCGCGAGAAATCATGCATGAGGTCGACCATAAGGCAGCCCAAGGCCGAGGTGATGCCAGGCCACAGTGGCACGATCATCGTGGGTATTCCCAATTCGTGCGCCAGATAAGCTCCATGCAGGGGACCGGCACCGCCGAATATTACCAAGGCGAACTCCCGCGGATCGTAGCCTTTGCGGACCGATATCAAACGCAAGGCGTCGGCCATGTTCGCATTGGCTACGCGCAAAATAGCGTCGGCCGCTTCCACTGTCTCATAGCCGAGTGGCCGGGCTACGCGCTCCAGAATCGCACGATTGGCGAGCTCCGGCGCGACCGCCATCTGGCCACCGAGGAAATTGCGCTCGCTCATCCGGCCCAGCACGAGATTGGCGTCGGTATTCGTAGGCTCGGCCCCGCCGCGGTTGAAACAGGCGGGACCCGGATCCGCCCCCATGCTTCGCGGGCCGTTTCTTAAAGAACCACCGCTATCGATCCAGGCCACACTTCCACCACCGGCTCCGATAGAGACCATATCGACGCACGGGAATTTGATTGGATATCCGAATTCGACAAACCATTCATTACTGCGACGCGTCTGACCATTGTAGGTCAGTGATATGTCAGCGCTCGTGCCGCCCATATCCAAAGTCAGAACGTTCTCAAACCCGCAAAGCCGGCCAATGAAAGCGCCCGCAGCCGCGCCCGCGGCGGGGCCCGAATTGGCGATACGGCTGGCCAGGCCGGCCGCGGACTCCACGGTCATGGCGCCCCCGCCCGAATGCACCACGAGAACGTCGTGATGGTAGCCCTTATCCTGAAGCCGCGTGGTTAACCTGTTCAGGTAATTGGCAACTTTGGGTGCTAGTGCGGCATTTAGAACCGTCGTACTTGTACGTTCGAACTCGAATATTTCAGGCAGAATCTCGTGCGAAATGGAAATGTGTACGCCAGGCAGGTACCGTCGTAAAATCTCGCGGGCCTCTGTCTCATGACGCCCATCGACATACGCATTGATAAAGCACACCGCCACTGCTTCGACGCCCTTGCGGCGGAAAATTTGTGCCGCCCGCTCGACGCCCGCAAGGTCCAGCGGAGTAAGCACCTTGCCGGTGTAATCGATGCGCTCATCCACCTCCAGCCTGTCACGGCGGCGAACAGGCGCAGATGCAACGTCGTGATAGAAATCCCATAGCTCGTCGCGGTTTCCTCGCCGCAGTTCCAGGACGTCGCGAAAGCCTTTGGTGGTCAGTAGGCCGGTCTTTGCCAGGTTTCGTTCCACCAAAGCGTTGGTGGCGATGGTTGAACCATGGGCGAAAAACACCACCTCGCCCATGTTCACCCCGGCCTTGTCGATTACATTGACGACCCCCAAGGAAGGGTCCGCGGGAGTTGTTGGACCTTTTGCGACCGTGATTTCTCCAGTCGCATGGTCGTAAACAAAAAGATCGGTGAAGGTCCCACCGATATCGATCGACAGGCGGCGCATCGCAGATGTCCTCCGGTTGGCCCATCCACAATTCCGACAGAACCAAAGAGCCCGTCGAAATGCAAACGATGGCTGGTCAGAAACGGAGCTGCGCGGAGAGACAGGGCTGGCCTACTCGGGGAATTTTGTACCTGCTGACAAGATAGACAAGACTGGGACAAGGCTTTGTCTCCACGGTCTCTCTGCCGGTATTCAGGAAGGAGCGCGCGTTTGCGGGCCAATATTGACGGAGGGATGTGAATTTTAGATGAGCAAAGGCCTGCTCTTGAGGCTTCGGGTCAACCGCCTCATCGACGAAGTGTCCGCAAGCCGCTGCTAGGCGAACCACGGAGCGAAGGACGAATTTATTTCCTTAGGAGGAGGCACAGCCTACCGCAATTTTCGCAAGACGCGACGATCGGCCGTCCCCTTTACCATACGCCGCGCGTCATCCTGGATAAGGTTTTCGGGAGGCACAGGCCGCAGGTTTACCGAAGATCAACCGATAGATGTTCCGTCGCCGCACCCGCAATGAGGACTTACGGCTTAGGACGATCACCTGTTGACGCAGTGTCAGGATTTCAGCTTCGAGGCTTGCCCGTAACTCCAGTCGCGTTCGTGCTATCAGCAGGAGTTTGAGAAGGAACGCGAACATTCGCGCCTCCGTAGCACAGCTAGACCACGCCGTCACCCCGGACAAGGTTTTCGGTAGCGATAGGGGGCGCGATGCCGAGTTGTCCTCAGTTCCAACCTCTGGGAATAGGTGGTTGAGCTTTGTTTCGGTCTAACCCGAGTTCATAGATGCTGGCTTCGGATAGGCAATAGTCGGACGGCGGATGATGAATGGTTGCCGTCACTCCGTCACGGAACAACAGTTCCAGCTTGCCGCCCTTGAACAGCGCGTGTGCGCCGGCCATCTCCAGACACGAACGAGTAACCGCTGCCACAGTTTCGCCGACAAAATACTTGGTTTTGAAATAGCTCGCTGTCACCGCGGAGCTTTGCCCTTCGCGATCCAGGTACCAGGCACAGTTGCGCACCATCAGTCGCGCGGCATCGACTTGCGCACTCGCCTGGGCAATGCGTCGCCGGATATCGGGATGATAAGCGAGCGATTGCCTGTAACCTCTCGGCAGGCGCTGATGCACCGCCTGCTTGGCCGCCTCCAGAGCGCCGACGGCGATACCGAGATAGACCGCTGTATAGGGCAGATTATAAAGTGGCTCGCTTTCAGACACGAAGATGCCGGCGTTTGGAATCAGACAATACAATGCGTCTTCGGGCACGAAGACGTCTTCGAGGACAAGGTTGTCGCTTTTGGTCGCACGCATGCCGAGAGTGTTCCAATTGTTCTCGACGCGAATCCCTTTCAGCTTGGGGGAGATTAGAAAGCTGAGGGCGGTTTCAGGATCTGTGGAATCTTCAGGGTGGGCAAAAATATTGATGACGTCGGCCGACTGCGCCATCGTGCAGAAGCCCTTCTTACCGTTGAGTCGCCAGCCGCCATCGACTTTGCGCGCTTGGGTCGCGCAGGCGAAAGTCGAAGGTAGCAGACCTGTGGTGCCCGGCTCAGAGAGAATCGCGGCGAGTAGCTTGTCCGGCCTGACGATCTCATTCGCGAGGCGCTGTTTGTAACTTTCGGCGAAGTTGGCCTTCATCAGATAGGTCGCCAGAGTCGCGACATGCATGTTGAAAGAGACCGCCGTCGAGGGGCATCCCTGCGCCAGTTCTTCCGCCGCTACCACCCAGCCTAAAACTCCGGCGCCCAACCCACCGTATTGCGTGGGCGCGACCAGACGGTAGAAGCCCGCCTCTTTAAGCTTGGCGTAGTTTTCGTCGGGAGCGCTGCTTTCCTGGTCGTGCCGCGTGGCTCGTGTGGCGAAATCTATGCCGAGCTCGCGGGCCAGGTTCTGAATGCGCCGTAACTCGGGATCCAATTCGAAGTTCATTTAGACACCTTCCTTGAGTCCTGCGATTTCGCGCATTCGGAGCGGCGAGGATTCATTCGGGCCCAAATTTGCTGTTCGACCACGGCTTGTTGAACGGTGTCGAGAGGTACGGTTTGAAACGGAGATGCTGGTACTTCCATTGGCCATTGACCTTGACGTAGTTGTCGTCGTAAGCTCCGGCGAGCCATCCTGCCTGTTGCCCTTCGGCGAAGGTAACCGGCTCGAAGATGTACCACCGTCCTTTGCCCTTGTCGCCATTTACTTCGATCACCGGATTCATCACCAAGTGCATTGCAAACGTTAGCGCTGCAGGCGCTGTCTTGACGAAAAACTCGCGAATCGCCTTGCGGCCGCGGTAGGTGCCAAAGCTGCCTCCTTCCCAGATGGCATCTTCGGCGAAGCAGGACTCGATTCCATCTGGATCATAGCCGGCGTCGGCAGTAATAGCAGTAACGACCTTTGAGTTGCTTGATTGCTTCGATATCTTCAAGCGTCTGGGGACGCCGTTCCATTTCAGCCTGATTCATAGACGTTCCTCCTGAATGCAAAGAGACCGATACTGCCCTCGGACCCAAACTCAGAGCGTAGACGCCTCGAATTTTCCTGCCAGCGGCAGCACAAGCTCGCCAAACTCCTCCATCATGTCAACGAATTCTGTGATCGTCCGTGAACGAACGTCCAGATGCAGGGTGCAATGTGAATAACCGAGCGACGCCAGGATCTCCAGGTCGGCAGCTACTTTCTCGGCGTTACCGCTCATGAAAAGGCGCGGCCTTGTGTTCCCAAGCGCACCGCCATCTCTGCTCAACAGGCACATAACCAAGGTCAGCATCTGAAAACGCGCGAGGTCGCGGCCCATTGCCGACGCTTCGTCGCGAATCAGATCGCGCAGCTCAGTGAATTGGCGGTGCCCCTCGTCGGCTGCGGTAACGATTGGATAGAATCCGTCGCAATGACGCAGCGCACGGCGCGCGCCTGCTGCCGTTACACCGCCATAGACGATCCGCGGACGGGGCCGCTGAGCTGGCTTAGGATCGATTGAAACATCGGGAAAATTGTAGAAGCGACCGCTAAAGCTGACCCACGGCTGCGTCCATGCGAGGTTGTAGACCTGCAGACATTCTTCGGTCATCGCGCCACGCAGGGCAAAGGGCAGCTCAAGGGCGTCGAATTCCTCCTTGCACCATCCTGGCCCTACCGCCATCAAGAGCCGTCCGCCCGAGAGAACATCAATGCTTGCGAACTGGCGTGCATCGCTCAGCGGATGCCGGTAAGGAGAGATTAAGACCGATGGCGCCAGGATTATCGTGGTGGTGCAGGATGCCATGGCGGCCATAGTGACCGCGGCGTCAAACATGTTGGGCTGGTCACCATAGGCGCTCTTCCCTGATTCGGGATTAACCGTGTGAGCGGAGGCGACCATGCGCGGCATCAGCACATGGTCCGGAAACCACAAAGAGTGGTAACCCAGTTGCTCGGCGCGCTGTGCAATCTGCGCCAGCCGCAATTCCTCGGGCACGACCTTTTCGATAAAGATGTCGCGTCCTTGGCGATAAAGAAGCCCGTGGGTTGGCATATTGAGCCCGATGTTCATCAGTGCTTCACCAGGGGGATTTAACCCGGGAATACCTTGATAAGATGCTGGCCGAACCGTTTAAGTCGTTCAGTTTCTCGCCTGCCGACGCCACTGTTTACCAACTCGCCCGTTCGGCACAGCAGCGAAGAGACTCAAGGAGTGAAGTTCAAGCCTTGAGGGTCCAGCTGGAACAAAGATTATGAAACCGATTACCCCCAATTGTCGAAGCCTGGAATCTCGCGGCGGGCGAACAGGTTCACCCGGCGGCCAGCGGTCACCCTCGCTGTCATCGCGCGGAATGATGCGCAGAAGTTATCCGTCGCCACAGGTTTGGCTATGCGGCGCCGATCTTCGGCGCTTCCATCGACTTCCTGAACTGCGCTTCGTAATCGAGCACCATCGACTGGAAACCCGGACGGCCCTCGATCCGGCGGTACCAGGCGAGGATCGCCGTGTATCCTTCCATCGGAAATTTGATCAGCTCGAAGCGATGGATGTCGATACTCCAGGCGAGGTCGGCAAGCGAGAAGGCGTCACCCGCAAGCCATTGATGCGCGGCTAGCCGCTCGTCGAGATCACCCAGGACTCGCTCGATCCAAGTCGTTGCGCCTTCTAGCCGGGTCCGCGAAAACCCCTCAGGGGAGGTAAACTCGCGCATGAACTCAACCAGCTCGTCGTTCTTCACCAGCGCTAGCTTTCCCATCTGCGTGCGCATCCCCGCCACCCGGCCCTTCAGTATCGTATTGTGGGAGAGCGTCTTCAGCCGGCTCTGGGTTTCGTCCCAGAGCTTGAGCCAGCGATACATGCGCTCGCGTTCCGCCGGATCGGACGGACGCAGGGGCGGATTGGGAAAGTGCTGATCGAGGTAGTCGATGATGTCACTCGATTCAGTGACCACAACGCCATCGTGGACCAGTACAGGCACAAGTCCTTTCGGGTTGATTGCGACGAACTCCGGCGTCAGATGTTGGTTGTTGACCAAGTCCACCGAGTGACTGGTCCAGAGAAGTCCCTTCTCCTCCAGGCACAAGCGCACCTTCTGCGAGCAATTCGAGAGCGAGAAATGATACAAATGAAGACCTTTGAGATTGCGCGCTTCGCTGCTGCTCGAATTGATGATTGGCATTTTACTCGCCTCGATTTTCGTATAAGGCGCGACTTCCGTTTTGACTCGCCGATTCCAACTCGGTATAGGCTGGGCGACTTCTCTCTGCAAGGTTTTAGCCGGGATTTCTTTTTGACTTTCCAATTCCAGTTCGTTCGAGATTCGCGACGGATCGATGAGGGCCGCTCGACGTGCCCGTTCCGCCACGGCGACCGCCGTGCGGTAGGGTGATCTCGGAGCCCCATTTACACGAACGCGGCGGGTGTATGCGGGACCGAATGCGCCGTCACGGTCGCGAATCAGGTGACGTGGCGCTTCGTCCCAAGGAAAGGCCTCGTCACGTGACCCGCGATCCACTCGGCGGTCGGATGGTGCGTCACGCTGATGCTCACCAGTCGCCTGCGGGCGTGACGAAGAATGACCAGGCCATAGAGCAGCTTGAAGGAGATGGCGCGAACCACGAACAGATCGATGGACGCGATCCCGGCGGCGTGATTGCGGAGGAATGTCTTCCAACCCTGGGAGGGCGCCCCTGCCGCCTGGTCATGTACCGCGCCACGGCTGATTGGGCGACCTCGATCCCCAAGATGAAGACGAGCATGCGCGCAACTCTACGGTGCGGCCCAACCCATCGCCAGCCTTTTCAACGGCTTCTGAATTTTTAGCAGGTACAGGTCGGAGGGCGAGGAGTTCGAGGATTGATTAGGTACCTGGAGCGCCAGAACCAACTGGAACCTGTGGAAAATTGGCGCCAAAGGACGAAGCAGTTATTGGAGAAGAAGATCATCTCAAACATCGCGGCCCACAAAATGGACGCGGTGCGAGAAATCCGCAGTAAAGTCGCGAGGGAGGGCGCCAGGATCACGTCCCTTGACGCTGAAGCTTCGGTGAAGATGTTTGTTGCGGTGCTTGGCAATGTCTTCGGATCGGGAGCTTGAGGGCAAAAACAATCCTGGCCCTCGTGGCACGCGACGCGGTGAGCTCAGAGCGTTGCGCGCGTGGAAGCGCAAACAGGGCGAGCCAATGGCCAGCTTGAAAGAGTTGAACCGGCTGAAACATTAAAGCGGGCGCGGTTCGCGACCCAAGCCGCCGACAGATATGAGCAGAGTTCAAAACGAACACAACAATGAACAGAACTCAAGTCCGCGCGCGCCATAGGTAGTCACGCCGAGCGGCTTTCGACATTGCGAATTGGCGCAGGATGGACCTGACGGGCCCATGGCGGCGAGATCTTTCCTATAGAAGTCAACCAGCGAGTTTCTGTGCCGGCGCAGGTAGTTGAGCGCCTGCGTCATACTATCAACTTGGTCGTCGTGGGAACCCTGATCGAACGCGCAAACTTCATCGAGAAAATCAGCTACCCAGGGCGCTCTCTCGGGCAGATAGACCCGGCCAGCCTCTATCAGACCTGTAACGGCATGGGCGCGACTTTTCTTATCACGGTCGACCTTGATCGCACGGAGAGGCATCTTCGTATCGCGCCGCAGTTCCTGAATGAGGCTTTGACCACTGGCTTTGTCTTCGATCAGCACCAGGTCGGGGTTCCACTTCGCGTCGAGCGCCACCGCCTGCCGCTTGAGCTCGGGATACTCGACGCGCCGGCGCCATACGTCGAGCAGGTAGAACCCCGCATCGGTTTCTGCCCATACGGTACACACGGAATAGTCGGTCTCCTCTCCTTCCTTGAAAGCAGTGTCCCACGAAAGGATCATGCGGATCGGCTTAGGGCATTCCCGGAAGGTCCGAAACCAGGACCGCTTAAACACACTCTGGCCTGAAGCGATTGCCCAATCGCCATTTAGCAGTTGCGCGCGCGTGACCGAATCAAGTTCGCCCAGTGCGGTTCGATACTCATCCTGGTCCAGATACGGATTGTCATTTAGCTTCGCCGGGATGAAGATTCGGCCTCCCTCGCCGCGCCTCGTGATGAAGCGCTCTTTGACCCATTCATGCCCATAGCCGCCGGGGTTAGAGGCGCCTCGCATCCGCAGCGGCACATTTGAGCCTTTGAGCCGTCGAAGCCGCGAAAACATATAAGTGTACTGCGACTCGGAAAACTGGGTGAGTTCGTCGAAGCCGATGAACTGGTACTCCGCTGACTGGTAGCGATACTTGTCAGCCTCGGTGTCGAGATAGCCAAAGCTGAGCGAGGCGCCAGAGGGGAAGCGCCACACGTGCTCGGCGCCG
>Ga0335081_10005602_pt1 | contig 19883 bp, 16 predicted proteins | sample Lox_Sample_35_FD_206713 | JGI IMG/M metagenome (GOLD analysis project Ga0335081, IMG submission 206713) | Soil microbial communities from Loxahatchee National Wildlife Refuge, Florida, United States - Lox_Sample_3.5 | ecosystem: Environmental > Terrestrial > Soil > Wetlands | place: USA... | reverse complement strand
TGGCACGAATCGTAGCACTAGTCTACAACTGGTGGTCGCTCTTCGTGCGGCTTGCCCATCCGGACAAGCACCTGGAAGCTATTACGAGTCGTCCGCTGCTTCTCCATGCAGTCGGCAAACAGACGCGTCACCAAGGGCAGACCATGGTGACTATTACCAGCGCGCACGCGATGTCTGAAAAAGTGCAGAATGTACTCGATCAAATTGCTCGTTTCCTGGCCGCATTGAGGACAACTGCGGAGCAGTTGACCACGGAAGAACTGTGGCGACGCATCTTGAGTCGCGCATTTTTTAAAATGTTGGGTGGGAAAACATTGCAAGCACCTGAACTGCTGCCGTTAAGGTGTGGATAAGTGACTCTGATAGAATGTAACTGCTCTTTTTAGGATTATGAAAATCTTATAAAAGTAGCATTTTATTTTTTTATCGCCATTTCGGTCTGTAGGGAATCGTTTGTTCTCAGCATGCCATTTGTACTACGATTCCCCAAAAACCTGGAATGACGGCAAAACTTGCTGTCCGGCCTACTACGATGCCCTTTCGTACAGTTTACCAGATGAGAGGATCGAAATTATAAGACAGGATGGATATTGGACGGTTAGTAGACAAACATAGTAGGAGTCTTGAATTAAAAAATAGAATTGATATAACAGCACAAACCCCTTGACTTGTCATGCCCGAATGATTTTATTGGGCATGGGGGTTCCCCCTTCAAAGAGAGTCGACATTCCCGCACAAAATCGTTGCGGGAACATCGGTTTTACAGGAGTTCAAGTTCTTTGAATTCTGTTTCTCCTGTGAGACCATTGCTATTTTTTCTCGAGCTATATTTTCTCCAGCTTCTTCCAGTCCGCCAGAAACTTGCTAATACCGATATCAGTAAGGGGATGTTTCACAAGCTGGTCGATAACGTTGAAAGGGATTGTTGCAATGTGAGCTCCGGCAAGCGCCGCATCAACGACATGGAGCGGATTTCTGATGCTCGCCACGATAATCTCGGTTTCATAGCCGTAATTATTGTAAATTTCCATGATCTGGCGCACCAGATCCATGCCGTAGTGACTTATATCATCGAGCCTTCCGACAAAAGGACTCACGTACGCCGCGCCAACCTTTGCGGCAAGCAACGCCTGGCTGGGCGAGAAGACAAGCGTCATGTTCACCTTGATATTTTTTCCAGAAAGAATCTTCGTCGCTTTGAGCCCGTCCTTGGTCATAGGTAGCTTTACCACGATGTTCTGGTGGATATTAGCGAGTTCGATGCCCTCGGCAACCATCTTGTCCGCATCGAGGCTTACAGCCTCTGCGCTGATCGGGCCGTTAACGATGGAACAAATCTCGCTGATAACCTGTTTGAAATCACGCCCTTCCTTCGCAACAAGCGATGGGTTGGTTGTAACGCCATCCACGACCCCGAGGCTTGCCGCCTCGCGGATTTCCTTCACATTTGCCGTGTCGATAAAAAATTTCATTTCTTACTCTCCTTCTCACAATATTATGGTCCCCCCGCAGTCTTGCTACTTGACCTTGGCTTCCGTCTTGCGGAGTGCCTCTTCCACCACCTGCACCGTATGAAGCACCTCTATTTTCGAGCCTAACAGTTTCAGCGTATTGGCTATCTGCATGCGGCAGCCTGGACATCCTGTTACCACGGCCGACGCCTCTGTTGCGATGATATTTTTTGCCTTATCTTCTGCGATGCTGTCGGAAAGCTTCTGATGCGTAATCCTCATAACGCCTCCAAAACCGCAGCAGCGGTCCGCGTTGTTCATTTCCACCAGCGTAAACCCGGGCAGGGAGCGGAGAAGGCTGTGCACCATTCCGGACAGCCCCTGCCCCCTGCCAAGATGGCAGGGATCATGATATGTCACCGTTCTTCGGACAGACCTCATCGGCACGCCCGGAAGCGCTTGAGCGAGGAATTCATGGATGTCGAGGACAACGGGCGTCTTCGCTAACGGCCGCAGCAGTTTAGGGTATTCCTTTTTAAAAGTCAAGCTGCAGGAGGCGCAGGCAGTGATTATGGCATCCGCTCGAAATGCTGTGAATATAGCCAAGTTATGTGCAGCCAATACCTCCGCAGCCTTGCGGTCGCCGAGAGAAAGTAGCGGCCTGCCGCAACAACGCAGGCCGTCCGGAATAACAACCTCGTACCCGAGACTGCCGAGGACGGATATCACGGCCCGGCCAATATCCTTTTGTATTGAGTTGACCGCACAACCGGGGAAAAATGCCACCATACCTTTGCTCTTTTCCCCGCACCCTAATTTCTCTCCCCTTGAACGTTGAACGTTGAACTCCGAACTTCCACTTGTATAATGCAGAGCCATCGGGGCGAGCCACGCTGCTGTACTCAACGCAGTTGGATGCTTCAGCACACCAGTAATGATCCTGTCGATGATCCCCGGACCCGATTCCGCGACAGCCTGTTCCTTTGCAGCCTGGATAATCTTCGTAACTGGCACGTTGTTGGGGCAGGATGACTCGCACGCAAGGCAAGTCGTACACGTCGCAAGACGATCCTTGAATATCGCCGACACTGCCAGTCTTCCATCAAGGACGGCTTTTACAAGCGCCATTCTGCCGCGAGGGGACTGCGATTCTCGCCGCTCCTGCAGAAACGTAGGGCACACAGCGCTGCAGATCCCGCACTTAACGCAGCGTTCAATCTCGTTGCGGTATGGTTCCAGCAATGAAGCGGGCGAGGTATGGGGTGATGTTTTTCTCTTCATGGCAGGATTGTCATCAGTGTGCCGAAGGGCGCCGTTCGGCTAAGTTCATCAATATCGGAATTATCCCGTGCAATTCACCCATCGGTCCAGGTCACTCTGCGAGAGCTCGATCTGCTGTTGATTATACCAACATCCGGCCATGAATGCCCGCAGCCCCGTCGTTTGGCGTGCTCTACAGTGGTTGCTGCCGTTTCTCGGCCGCATTTTTTATCTGTGCATATTCCTCCGGAGATATAACTCCGGATTAAAAACCTATTCGGCATAATTTAGATACCGACAACTCAGCCCGAGAAATTTACAGATATAAAAATCCCCTTCAGGCATGCGCCTATCGCCCCGACTCCGCTTGTCGCCGTACTTGTACCCGTTATAGAGCGTCAGGGAATGAGCAGACTTATCGATAACGTTTCTGATGTCTCCCAGGAATGCTGCTATAAGTGACTGGAGCTTAACGGGCATCGGCTCGGTAAAATCCGATAATGGGGATATGAAACAAACGAGCAGGATCAGAGCTAACAGCTTAGAAAGACAAATAAAGTTCTTTTTGAATCCAGACCGCTCCGTAAAGCCCGGATCAGGTTCTGATTTTTTCTTCATAGCGCTTAGCGCACGTTTCGCTGCAGAAGGAGCATAGCTTTCCTCCGATGCGGCGAGTGACGGCGCGGGCCTTGGGTATATAGGTTCGGCATTCAGGGTCCTGTACCATCTCTTCACCCATGAGACGGTCGCTTTTTCTGTCCTCCTCGTGGTAGGAGCGGACTGCGGAGCGAAACATGGTTTTAAGGGCGTAATAGACCACGGTAATGCAAAAAAGAATAAACAAGCCACGTATCATCGAGCTTCCTTTTTGGCCCCTTTTTTGTTCTTGGCAATGTTCAATCGTAAGTGTTCCGTCTGAGGATATTTGGGCGCCAGCTTCAGAATCTTTTCCCATACGTGGATGACTGCCTGACAATCCTTTTTATCGGCGGAAGGGGATTTTTCTCCTGCAATTTTGTACAGCACGTGAGAGGGAGAATGCAGATGACAGTCGTAACGGATATAGTGTTCAAGTTATCTCAGCCTGTGCGTCATCACCAAGGTAGTCGGCGCGAAACGGTGAAAATGCATTGCTCCGGATGGGAGGAAAGTTTCCCTTCGGATGCTGATGTTGCATCAGAAGCCAAACAGCGGCATCAATGTCTGAAGTGCCTCATCCCCGTCATGATCATAGCTATGCCATGATCGTCCGCCGCCTTAATCGTCTCCTCGTCCTTGAGCGACCCGCCGGTCTGGATCACCGCGGTAACACCTGCCTGCGCCGCTTCGTCAAGCCCGTCGCGGAAGGGAAAAAACGCATCAGATGCCAAAACGGTCCCCTTGAGCGGGAACTGCGCCTTCATCTTTGCCAAGCGGACCGAATCGAGACGGCTCATCTGACCGGCGCCGATGCCGACTGTTCGGTCCCTGGTCGTAAACACAATGGCATTTGACTTGATATGCTTGCATACCTTCCAGGCGAAGGCGAGCGCTTCATATTCTTCGTCCGTGGGGGTCCTTTTCGTTGCTACGCGGAGCGCGCGGATATCGGCGATTTTGCCGAGATCGCGGTCTTGATAGATGAGCCCACCGACCACCTTTTTCAGATCCATGCCTTCGGCTGCTCCCCTGACCGTGGGGCCGACATCAAGGATCCGCAGATCCTTTTTCTTCCTGAGCTCATCGATCGCATCGGGTGCAAATTCTGGTGCCACGACTACTTCTACGAAAGTTGCCGTCAATTCTTTTGCCGTTTCGAAATCCACCATGCGGTTAAATGCAATAACACCGCCGAAGGCCGAGACGGGGTCACAGTCGCGGGCCTTGCGATAGGCATCGGCAAGCGTTGAAGCAATGGCCGCTCCACAGGGATTGTTGTGCTTCACGATCACAGCGGCTGTTTCGTCGTACTCTTTCACAAGTTCTAGGGCGCTGTTGGCGTCGAGGAAATTATTGAATGACATCTCCTTGCCCTGGATTTGCTTCGCGCTGGATATGGAGGGCTCCTTTCGACCGAACTCGCGGTAGAAAGCACCTTGTTGGTGTGGGTTCTCGCCGTAGCGCAGGTTCTGCACCTTCTCGAACTGAAGTGTAAGGATATTGGGGAAGCGGGTTTTTTCATCTGAAGGCACCTGACTGTCGAGCCAGGCTGAGATGGCGCTGTCATATCGGGCAGTGTGAAGAAATACGGTGCGGCAAAGCTCAAAGCGGGTCTTAGCCGACACCTCCCCATTTTTTTGAAGTTCTTCGAGCACGCGGCCGTAGTCGCGGGGCGATACAACCACGGCAACGTCGTTATGGTTTTTGGCTGCGGAACGCAGCATTGTAGGACCGCCGATATCGATGTTTTCAATAGCTTCCTCAAAGGTGCAGCCCGGCTTCGCTACGGTCTGTTCAAAAGGATACAAGTTCACGACCACGAGGTCGATTGGCTCAATCCCGTGCTGCTTCATCTGTTTCACGTGGTTCGGATTGTTCCGTTTGCCGAGAAGGCCGCCGTGGACTTTGGGGTGCAGTGTCTTGACCCTTCCGTCAAGCATCTCGGGAAAGCCAGTGAATTCAGACACGTCCTTCACCGGTATCCCGACGTCGCGAAGCATTTTTGCCGTGCCTCCGGTAGAGAGTATTTCAATACCGAGCTTCGAAATGCTTCTCGCAAAGTCAAGGATGCCGTCCTTATTGGAAACACTGATGAGTGCGCGCATCACTTTAGCCACAGGTTGGACCTCCAAGAAAAAAATAGGAAATCAATGCGGAATGGGTAGAATTGTAACCGAACGAAGGGGGAAAGTCAATTTTAATAGGCCCGTATTTTAGGCCAGTAGGAAGACTCAGCCTACCACATTGTATTCCCGCACACGAAACTTTGCGCCCAGTTCCCCGGCGATCTTCCGGCAAATTTCGATGTCCACGTCCGGCGCGGACACGATAGTGGCGGTTACATCGGGGATATACGTTATTGCCTCGCGGATAAATTCCTTGACCGCTTCGTAGGTTAGAGGACCGAATCTCGGCTGCGTCAGTTTTGTATAGACTTCGGCGTTCTGGGCATTCAGGCTCACGCTCACGGCGTCCACGAGCCCGGCGAGCTCAGGAAGGATATTCCGCTTGTTGATCAAATTTCCATGCCCGTTGGTATCTATGCGGACGTTCCCACCGCGCCTCTTCACTTCGGCAGAAACGACTTTCACCACGTCAAGCCTCATCGTCGGTTCGCCGTATCCGCAGAACACGATCTCGGCATATCGTTTCGGATCGCCTATTTCCTTGATGATGGCATCGGCCGACGGCTCCTCGGCAAGTCTCAAGTTGTGCCCCTTCACGAAATCGGTGTGATAGCGCACACAAAACGTACAGGCAGCCGAGCAGCGGTTCGTGATATTCAGATAGAGCGAGTTTCTGATGGGATAGGTAATCTGGCCCTGCTTCGGGATCGTGCCGATGCCGAAAAGCTGCATGGCGTTGAAGCTCGTAATCCGAGCAACGTCGTCGAAGGTAAGACCCTTGACCTGTGCTATCATTTCCGCCGTATACAGTACAAAGGCTGGCTCGTTCCGCTTTCCACGCATGGGTTGGGGTGCGAGATAGGGCGCATCAGTCTCGATGAGTAGGTGCTCGATGGGAATCTGCTTCACGACCTCGCGTAACGATTCCGCCTTGGGAAAGGTCACAGGGCCGGCAATGGAAATTGAGAAGCCCATATCGATTACCTTCATCGCCATGGCAGCGTCGCCCGAAAAGCAGTGCATCACGCCGCCCAGGTCAGGAGACCATTCCTCGGCGAGGATCTGTAGCGTGTCGTCATGGGCCTCGCGGTCGTGTATGATGACGGGAAGGTCGAGTTCCCGCGCTTCGCGCAGCATGTCGCGTAACTTCCTCTTCTGGTCAGTTCGGGGAGAATATTCGTAGTGATAATCCAGCCCGATCTCGCCGTATGCCACAACTTTCTTATGCTGCGCTAAATGCCTGATGATCTCGTAGGCGGGATGGAGGATGTCCTTCACTTCATGAGGATGGATGCCGATGGCAGCGTAGATGAAGTCGTACTTATCGGCCAGCATCACCGCGTCGCGACTCGACTCGACGGTGGTGCCAATGGTTACAATATACTCAACGCCTGCTTCCCGAGCGCGCCTGATCACGTTCTCTCGGTCGTCGTTGAATTCGCGCATTTCCAGGTGCGCATGAGTGTCGATGAGCATTTCCCCCACCTGTATCGCTGAACAGAGGCGCCAGTATTTGTCCCTCTAACATCATACCATCTTATTTATAAACTCGCACACGGCCGGTAAAAACTACTTCACCCGGCTACCGATCCTAGTCTCCCGGTCGAATGTGGCGACGGCAAGAAGGTCACCGTCGCTCGCGGCCAGAAGCATGCCCTGGGATTCTATTCCCATGAGTTTGGCGGGCTTTAGGTTCGCGACGATCACGATGGACTTGCCTATAAGTTCCTCGGGCGTATAGCTCTTCCCGATACCAGCCACGACCTGGCGTGTTTCCGTACCGATGTCCACCTTGAGCTTCACCAGCTTTGCGGACTTTTCAACGCGTTCGGCAAAGACGATCTTGCCCACACGCAGGTCAACTTTCATGAAATCTTCGATACCGATAAGCTCCGGTCCAGCAACTGCGGGCTGCAGCGTCGGTTGTCTTGGTTCTTCTGCGGTCTTCTCCATATTTTTCTCCATGTTCTTTTTTTGGTCGATTCGGGGGAAGAGTTGTGACCCGGGTTGGATAACGGTGCTGTGAACTAGCCCTCCCCACATGAGTTCCTCCTGCATCCGGCATGAACTCAACGGCCTATCGACACCGAGTGCGCTCCAGATTTTCTGGCAGGTCGATGGCATCACCGGATAGAGGTAGAGTGCGATCAACCGTAGCGTTTCCGAGAGATTATAAAGCACGTTTCCGAGTCGTTCAAAGTCTTTGTTTTTCGCAAGCGTCCAGGGCGAGCTTTCCTCCACATAGCGGTTGGCACGGGTCACGAGCGTCCAGATGTCCTGGAGGTATTTTGAAAAGGAAAGCGAAGAGAGATCGTCCTCCACTTTTGTGGGAATTGAAACAGCGGTCTCACGCAGTTCCCGATCGGCGTGCTGCTCGGGCCCCGCCGACGGAATCTCCCCCCCAAAATATTTGCTAATCATGGTGAGCACGCGGGAAAGAAGGTTCCCGAGATCATTCGCAAGCTCGGCGTTGAACCGCGTAGTGAAGGTCTGAGCCGAAAAATCGCCGTCAAGCCCGAAGGGCACCTCACGCAGCAAGAAATACCGGAACGCGTCGGCACCGTAGGCATCGGCAATCGTGTTCGGGTCGATCACGTTACCGAGCGATTTGGACATTTTTTTGCCGTCCTGAGTCCACCACCCGTGGGCGAAGATATTCCCCGGAAGCGGCAAGCCGAGCGCCATGAGCATTGTGGACCAGTAGACGCTGTGTGTAGTCAGGATGTCCTTACCCACCAGATGATGATTTGCAGGCCACCAGAATTGCTCGCGTTTTGAGAAATCCTTTGAACCCTCTACTGCCGGGCTCAGGTAACGCGTAGCCGACAAATAGTTCACGAGAGCGTCGAACCAGACATAGGTGACAAAGTCCCGGTCAAAGGGAAGTTCAATGCCCCAGGACAGACGTACCTTGGGTCTGGAGATGCAGAGGTCTCCGAGCGACTGCGTTCGCAGGAACCCGAGCACTTCATTTCGGCGGCTTTCCGGCCGAATGTAGTTCGGGTTCTGTTCGATGTGCTGTATCAGACGATCCTGATACCCGCTCATCAGGAAAAAATAGTTGTCTTCGGTGATACGTTCAACGGGCCTGCCGCAGTCTGGGCACCTGCCCTCCACAATTTCCTTTTCCGTCCAGAACCGCTCGTCGGGCGTGCAGTACCAGCCTTCGTAGGTTCGACGTTCAATCTCGCCCTTGTCGTAAAGCTTCTGCAACAGTTCCCGGACCACGTCAATATGCTCCCTGTCCGTGGTGCGGATAAAGGCGTCATTCGAGATTTCAAGCTTTTTCCAGAGGCCCTGGAAGTTCACGGTCATGAGATCCGCGTGTGCCTTCGGTGTAAGCCCCCGCTCCAGAGCAGCTTTCTCAACCTTCTGGCCATGTTCGTCAGTACCGGTGAGAAAGAATACGGCATCACCTCTTAAGCGGTGATACCGCGCCAGCGTGTCAGCGGCGATGGTTGTATAGGCGTGGCCGATATGCGGCACGTCATTTACATAGTAGATTGGCGTAGTAATGTAGAATTTAACGGGCATAAAGATAGTTTACCACGAAGATCAGGAAGAGCACAGTGGCAGAGTATCACAGATTGCAATGCTGAAATAATTGCCGCTTTAACCGTATAGTACTCGATTCGCAGATGCTTCATGCTGCACAGTTTTGATAGTCTTACAAAAAGCCCACAAGCGCGTCTATCGTTTTCGGGCACCGGTCATGACGTTTCCGGTCCTTGGGGCTTGTTTTCACCACCCGGCTGTCCCTTCTTTTTCTTGCGCCAGAACCGGCGTTTTTTCCGTTTTCCGGTTTTATCGCCTTCCTGCTGCGGCTGTTGGTCTGACTGATCGTCGGGCGGCTTCTTTTCCTCTTTCACCTGCCGTTGCTGCTGGCGCTGCCGTTGCGCTTCTGAAGGCTGCGAGGATTTTCTCGTCTGCTGAGGCTCTTTCTTCTTTTCGGGCCTGCCACCTCGCTGGTCATCCTTCTTTTTTTCGCTCCGTGGTTCCTGCTGTTTGCGCTCATTCTGGCGCTTCTTGTCCTCAGCCTGCCGCTCTTCGGAATCTTTCCGCTCCTCGGCAACGCGCCGCTCATCGTCCTCTTTCTTTTCCTTCATCGCTGCATCGCGCATGCCGGTCATGTCTTTCTTGATTTCGTCGTACATCGCATACTCGTAGGAGAGACAGCAGAGCAGCCTGCCACAAACGCCCGAAATTTTCGCCGGGTTCAACACCATCTCCTGCTTTTTGGCCATGCGGATGGAAACAGGCTCGAAATTCTTGAGGAACGCCGAGCAGCAAAGCTCTCTGCCGCAGGGGCCAAACCCTCCGATCATACGCGCCACATCCCTCACGCCGATCTGGCGCATCTCGATCCTGCTCTTGAGCTTGTAGGCCAGGTCCTTCACAAGCTCCCGGAAGTCGACCCGCGTTTCGGAGAAAAAGAAGAATGTGGCGCGCGACGCATCGAACGAGTACTCCACTCGGATCAGCTTCATCGGCATTTCTCGTTCGGTGATCATGTCCTGGGCGATTTTAAATGCCTCTGCTTCGCGCTCCTCGTTATTCGCTTCTCGGACGAGATCGTCTTCGCCGGCTCTTCGCACTATTTTCCGCAGCACCTGTGATTTCTGCTTGCTATCCTCGGCGGCTTCAGCCAACGCCGTGCCGATCTCAACTTCTTCTTCGATCTGTAGGCCGTGCTCCATCTGAACGGCCGGCTGCGAATCAGCCGGCGCGAATTGCTCAAGATGTTTTTTCAGGCGCACTACCGTGGCAAATCCCTGTCCGCGTTCGGAATCGACAATCACCTTGTCGCCAATCGCGACCTCAATATCGGTTGCATCGAAATCGTAGACTTTCCAGTTTTCCCGGAAACGTACTCCCGCTATTTTTATAATTCTCTCGGTCATGAATTACGTATGCTCTGCCTTCTCCGGGAAGCCTTTTTTCTCTATCGGACTTCCCGGGAAATCATCAAACAATCTCTTTTGCTCGATTGCAGCTTAAACCCGCGTTCCTGTTAAAACACCGGCAACCGGTTCACCGTCCCAATTTAAAAAAAAGATTCTCAGCCACAAGCTGAGCGCTAACGCGGCGATCGATCAGGTTTCTGCTCGCGACAATCAGGTCCAGATCTGCGAGCATCACAGGAAGAGGGAACAGTTCCGCCTCCCGCCGATACCGTTCTTCGTACCCGGTCTGAACAAGCAACCGCTCTTCTCCTGTTACCCGGTAGACGAGTGCATCACGAATACTTTCAATGCCGATTTCAAGCAGTCGGTCGAATTGCTCCCGGTCTTTAGCGTACCGTTCAGCAAGGTCGAGCACCTCGTAGGTGCCCATCCGGCCAATATCGTTCCACAACAACAGGAACTGCTCCCGCTCGGTTTTTTCCTGCTCCACATCCATTGCTAGGCCGCGGCCGATACTCCCGCGAGCCAGCGCCGCTAGAAACCATGCATCCCCTTCCGAAAGCCCGCGCTCCATCATGAGAACCTGTGCCAGCGTCCTGCGCGGCAGGGGTTGGAAGCGGATTTCCTGACACCGCGAGAGGATTGTAGCCAAGAGGCTCTGCGGCATAGACGTGATCAGGATGATGAGCGCGTCGCCCGCTGGCTCTTCGAGTGTTTTTAGGAAAGCGTTCGACGACGCCTGATTCATACGCTCTGCGAAATCGACGATCAGTGTCTTTTTTGCTCCCTCAAAGGGCTTGAGCGCCAAATCCGCCTGTATCTGCCTGATCTGGTCAATCTTGATTTCTTCACCATCGGGGACCAGCAGATGAATATCAGGGTGCCCCCCCGATACGGTCTTGCGGCACGACGGACAAGCGCCGCATCCGCCTTGAGGCCCGGGGTTCGGACAATTGACGGCGGCGGCAAGCGCGATCGCCGTCAGCTTCTTGCCAATCCCCTCATCACCGGAAAAAAGATAGGCATGGGCGAGCATGTTGTTTGCCAATGCCCGCTTCAATATAGTAACAGGCCGTTCATGCCCCTTTATCGTTGCAAACGACATGTCTTACGCACCCTTGGAAGAGACCCGGTGACACTTTCACCAGATGCGCATACTGTGTGCCGCACCTAATGCTTTTCAGGGCGAACTGCGGTTTGCAGCCTTCCTGTTATGGTCTCCAGGTTCCTGATCTCAACAATCCATCAACTAGTTGGCGGAGCTTATTCTGAATCACCTCGGGATTCGGAGATGCATCGACGATGCGGAACCGGTCCGGTTCTTGCCTTGCCATATCGAGATAACCCTGCCGCACCCGCTCATGAAACGAAAGGTGCTCATTTTCGAAACGGGCTTCTGCCTCCAGCCCCCTGCGACTGTTTCTCCCGCGCGCCCGGGCCAGCCCTGTTGCCGCGTCGATATCAAGGAGAATGGTCAGGTCAGGCCGAACGCCATCCGTCACGATCCTATCCAGGGAACGAATCAGTCCGAGGTCGATCCCGCGCCCGTACCCTTGATATGCGAGCGTTGCATCTGAGAATCGGTCACAGAGCACAAGTCGGCCGGCAGCGCGTTCAGGAACAATGAGCTCCGCCAGGTGCTGCGCTCTGCCGGCGGCATAGAGCAGCAATTCTGCCCTGGGATCAAGCGATGTATTCGCCGGATTGAGCAGAATTTTTCTTACTTGGTCGCCGATCGATGTTCCACCGGGCTCCCGGGTGAGCGTTACGGATTTGTCATGTGCGGTAAGGTAATTCGCGAGTAATACGATCTGTGTGGACTTGCCGGAGCCCTCGATTCCCTCGAAGGTTATGAAGGGACCCACCATCTATTTGAGCTCCGCGGCGACGTCATCCGCTGCCCTGAGCGAGGCATTCGACGTGAAGAAGACCACCTGGGTTTTCGCACCGAGTGCGCGCAGCACCTGGCATGCCGCCTGCTGCCGTGCGGGATCAAAACCTGCTAGTGCGTCGTCCAGGACAAAGGAAAGCCGCAGTTTCCCCGCGAGCGCCTCCACCAATCCGGCCCTGAAACAGAAATATACAAGCGCTTTCGTGCCGTGGCTGAGATCGTTGAATTTTATGACTGAATCATCCTTCATATGCACGGTCATTGGACCATTATGGTTGATCTCAATCCGTATATACTTACCGTGCGTGACGGCTGACAAATTTCTCTGCGCCGCCGCCTCGACGGCAGGAAAAAGCGTATCTATTTCAATGCCGCTGATCTTGCTGGCGATAGCCAGTTCGGCAAGTCCACCCGATGGTATGGAGAGCGCCGCGTTAAATTCGGTCGGCAGATCCACATCCCCGCTTACGCCGGCCCACGCTGTCCCGGAATTCGATAACTCGGATTCCAGACGTTCGATATCCTGCCTGATACTATAAGTATCCACGGCATGATGGGCAACAGCTCGCGCTGCCTCTTCTAACTTGCGAACTTCATCCTGCTGTTTCTGGCTCTGCTGCCGCAGGGACTCGGGCGTTACACCGCTGAGTATGCGCTGACGCCCCTCCTCCCGGTCTTGCAGCAGTGAACGCAAATGGCGGTAGTTCTCCGCTTTTTCCTTAAGCTCTCCCGTAGTCGCCGCTCCGACGGAACGCATGTGAGCAGCGACAATAGCGCCGTCGTGCACAGCGTCTCGTTCCAACTCAGTAAGTTCATTCTGAACAGCGTACGCTTCCTTCTTCAGGGCCTTGAATTGCGCGTTTTTGCGCGAACTATTATACCATGCCGTGGCCATGAGTATCAGTGAAATAAATATCCCGATCGGGAACAAGTAAGCATAGGCATCAGTGAGAATGTAAACTCCGACCACCAGTGACAGGATACCGAGAACGGCTCCGACAAGAAACAATTTATTAGTTGCAAGATTGGATATCGGAGTGCTCGCCAGCTGAATGTTCAGCCCTTCAAGCTCCCTGCGAAGGTTCTCTGCATCGGCACTCTTCTGTCCCTGGTGTCGCTCATGATCTTCAAGCACCTCATTCAGATTCTCGGGAAGGGTTTCACATGCCTTGAGTTCTGCCAGGGAAGATTCGATCTCTGCGTTCTTTTTCTCAATCTCGTCAAGCGCGGTGAGTTTTTTATTGATTTCTTCGTAAGCAAGTTTGGCCGATTGGTACCGGTAGTCGGCATCAGCCGCATCCTCCGCCCTACGCAGGGTCTCGCGAAGTTCCGCGAGCCTTGTCCGGACAGCGGTTTCTCCTAGTACTGCCGCGGGCGCCGGATTGGGCGGCGAAACCCGGCTTTTTATCGCAGCAACCGGCGCTCCAGGTAATGAGCAGTTTTGGAAATGCTCCCGCCGAAGCACGAACACCTTCCCGTAGTCCTCCTCCGACAGGTTGGCCATAAGCCCTGTCATGAATTTTGTCGTGTTGTCCCAGTCCTTGTGTAGGAGGTTAAATTCCTTAGTGGCCGGATTGTATTTGGAAAGATTCACCGCGCTCTTCACAAAATCTTGGATCACGCGGTAGTATAACCCGTCATCGGAGCATACTACCAGGGCACTCCGTGAAGCGTCAGGAGTAAACCTCGATATGAGGGTTTCCGCAGTCCCTGCCTGAGTGGACGGGAAAAGCAGGCTCTGCAACGTGTCGACAGCCGTGGTTTTCCCCGATTCATTGCCGGCAATAACCACGTTAAATCCGTTCTGGAATCTCAGGCGAACCAGTTCACGGATTCCGCGCACTCCCTGTATCACAAGTTCCACAAGGAACATAGACCGCGCTCCTTTCTCTCATAAATTAGCTTCTTAATATATCGCAAGTAGGCTAAAGATGCAACAAGGAAAAGCGGCGGCTACAGCATCGTAAGCGCTTTTTTTAGTGCTTCCGCCTTCTCAAGCGTCTCCCGGTATTCCGCCTCGGGGTCGGAGTCGGCGACGATGCCGGCGCCGACCTGCAGGTATGCAATTCCCTCTTTTATGACGAACGTCCTGATGATGATATTCATATCCATATCGCCGCTATTCGAAAAGTAGCCGATGGACCCGGTATAAAGCCCGCGCGCCACCGGTTCGAGTTCGTCGATGATTTCCATACAGCGCACCTTGGGCACTCCTGTTATCGTGCCGCCGGGGAAAACAGCGCGAACGAGGTCGAAAGCATCTTTCCCTGGCGCAAGCTTACCGCGAACATTCGAAACAATATGAATCACATGGGAATAGTCCTCGACGACCATGATTTCATCGACCACAACCGATCCATAAGAGCACACTTTCCCGAGATCGTTCCGCTCCAAGTCTAGCAGCATAATATGCTCCGCGCGCTCCTTCTTGCTCGTCAGGAGCTCCGTGGAGAGATCCCGCATTTCCGCCTGATCGATCCCCCTGCGACGGGTGCCCGCAATCGGTCGCGTGTCGGCAATCCCTTCGCGCAGCCGGATAAGGCGCTCCGGCGAGGAGCTCGCCAGCTGGAGATCCCCAAAATCGAGATAAGCGGCGAAGGGTGATGGGTTGACATTACGCAGAATTTTATACAAACCAAGCGCGTCGGCTCCGCCGATAGATGCAGTGAATCGCTGGGACAAATTGGCCTGATAAATGTCTCCTGCCGAGATATACTCTTTGCACCGAATAACCATGGACTCAAACTCGTTCTGGCTTAGACCGGCAGAAAGAACAAACTCCCTCCCACGTTCCCTAGCAACTGGTTGCAAGGCGCTGTCGCGACGTGCAGCCGATTCCAGTCTGGCGACGGTTGTTCTCAGTCTTTCCCTGGCCTCATCGAAAAGGCGGTCCCACTGGCCGGGCTCAGGTCGCCTGAAACCCAGTTCCTGCTCCCGGGCCCCTGGGTTCACGATCACCCAGGCCTTGTTCAGGATATGGTCAAAAGCGACCACGAGATCGACGAAAATGAAGCAGGCTTCCGGGACATCAACATCGGCTACTGCCTGGCGAGGCAGCTTTTCAAACTGATGGGAAAAATCGTAGGAGAAGTATCCGATAGCGCCGCCGGTGAAGGGGGGCAAGCTTGGAATGCGAATAGTCCGATAATTGTTGAGCAATTCACGAAGCTTTTCCAGAGGCTTTCGCTTCGTCGTGGCCCGCCTGCCGTATTTCCCTTCGGGAGTTTTCGGTAAAATAAGTTCCACTACGCCGCCGCGAGATTTAAAGATCAGATAGGGATCGGCGGTTATGAACGAATATCTTCCGGTCTTCTCGTTAACGCGCGCGCTTTCGAGCAGTACGGGATAACCGTCATTCCGCAGAGCTTCGAGGGCCGTCAGCGGTACAAGTCCCGGAACGCAGATTTCCGAAGCGAGAGGCATAATAACACTCTGCCGGAGCTGCTCAAAAAATTCTTTTTTTGTAGGGTTAATTATATACATGTGTAACACGCGAAATTGTAAAGATAATTAAATGTTTGGTCAAGACAATTCTGGGGAAATAATCCAGCAAACTCGTCAAAAATGTGGTATAGTAATTACAGAAGTGCAAGGTCATCATAAGCAGAAACGTTCTTTGAAGATACGAAGAGTTCGCATGGCGTTGCCGAACCAGCACCGATGGGTGTACAGATGATAACCCGTAATAAAGGGGATCAGGCACCGAATTTGATGGAGAACCGAAGCCGGGCAGAGGACAGCAAGTTGAGCGGTCAGATTCCCGGTTGATTCAAAGGCATCCACAGGACGGAAGAGCCGAAGCCCCTAAGCTGTGGGCATACACGGGAAGAGGCGAGGAGGCCTTTACACACACGACGCTTCATAGGGTCTGCAAAGCGGAGCCGCAGAAGCAGGATGTACTTCCCGCAGTAGACACAGCTCAACGGAATATCAAAACCGGTTCGGGGGCAACGCCTTTTTTATGGCCTTTATTCATTCCTATCCCAGCAACAAGGTTTTCTTCTCAGTAATCAATTTTATTTCCCTATACTAAATCGTAAATATCCGGTATCGTAGTTTGTTCGAAATCAAATTGCCGAATAACCTGAAAGAAATTACTCTGGATATGCGGGATGGCGTCCTATCGTCTGTTCATCGCTCCCTAGTTTGACTATTCTCAATAATGCCTTAAAGGATTCAAGAAATACTCACATCCCGTAACTTCCTCTCGACAAAACGCGAATTTTATTTTAAACTGATCCGTTTCCGAACTCGCTGTTTGATTACCCGCTCAAAAAAGGGAGTTTGTCATGAATCATACCATGGACGTTCATATCTATTATGAGGACACGGACTGCGGCGGTGTTGTGTATTATGCTAACTATCTGCGTTACATGGAACGGGCGCGCACAGAATATCTGACATCGAGAGGGTACTCAGTCAAAAAACTCATGGACGAAGGAACGATCTTCATGGTGCTTCGGGTTGAGATCGACTACAAATTCCCTGCTCGGTATAGCGACATTATCGAAGTCGAGACCTGGGTAAGGGACGTGACCAGGGTCACCATGATGTTCGAGCATATAATGCGGGAGAAAACATCGGGCCGAGTCCTTGTGAAATGCCGCGCAAAAATTGTGTATGTCGACAAGAATGGCAGGCCAAAGCGCTTGCCTGACGATTACGTAGAAAAAATGAAATGAACGGCATTACCCACGACCAAATCGCGCTTCGCGGCGCAGGCATCGTGAATATCACACAGCCTGAAAAAGGCGCCCGCTTCACGCTGGACAGTCTTCTGCTCGCAGACTTCTGTCGCTTCAAACCCCAGGACGCCATTCTAGAACCGGGATCGGGTACGGGAGTCATATCCCTCCTTTTTGCAAAAAAGTACCCCCGCGTATCCGTCGTTTCCGTCGAGGCGCAGGCCGCTGTTGCCAAGCTTTGTTCCCAAAATATATCTGATAATGGCCTCGACGACCGCATTGTACTGCTCAACCAGGACATCAGGGAAATACATCGTACCCTGAAACCCGCCTCCTTTGATGCTATTGTTGCTAATCCGCCCTATACACGGATAGGATCTGGCAGACAGAGCCCTGTTCAGGAACGGCTGATGTCACGTCATGATCGGCTGGGGACGATACAAGCTTGGTTAGACCTCCGAATTTTTCTCAGGAATAGAGGCCGCTATTTCCTCGTCTTCCCCGCAGGCCGTACAGCGGAAATTCTTTCTTTGCTGCGGGCAGTAAAACTGGAGCCCAAGCGCATACGGTTCGTGCATCCTTGGCAGGATAAGCCAGCTTTCCTGATCTTGGTCGAGGCAATGAAGTCAGCCGGCCCCGGCCTTGACGTTCTTCCGTCGCTCACTGTGCATGAAGGCGGAGGCTATTCCCCAGAGATGCGGCAAATCTACGATTTTCAATAAGACCATTTAGCTCGATTCACCTTTCATGCCTACTAACATCACTCCCACTGCATCTCCTAAACGAACTGTGATATAGTTATAATAGCCCATAAAATAACCGTTTCTACCGTTTTGTAATGAGATATCTCGGGGTCTGTCGGGATGTAATATTAGCGGGAGGTTCTCAATGGCCGGGGGGAAATATACTTATATAATAGTCGGATCAGGACTGGCTGGAGTATCCGCCATAGACGGCATCCGGGAGCGGGACAAAAAAGGAGGCATTTTGCTCATCGGCGCAGAAAAACATCTTCCCTACGACCGACCGCCGCTTTCGAAAAAACTCTGGTTTGGCAAGAAAAAAGTCGAAGAAATCTTTCTTCACGACCAGAACTATTACGACCGTAACGATGTCACCCTGGCATCGGGCATCTCTGTGACCTCGATTGATGCAAAGCAGAAATCCATTACGACAAATAGCGGGAACACCTTCTACTATCAAAAGCTTCTACTTGCGACCGGCGGCCTGCCCCGGACCATGAACCTGCCGGGAGGCGACTTGAAGGGCATTTATTATTTCCGTACGCTCGACGATTATCTGAGATTGCGTCAGGAGTCATCAGAAGGAAAAACCGCCGTTGTCGTCGGTGGCGGCTTCATCGGTTCGGAACTCGCCGCAGCTCTGACAATCAACAAAGTACACGTGACCATGATTTTCCGTGAATCCGTTCTCGTGAGCCGGGTCTTCCCCGGGTACTTGTCCAAGGCAATCCAGGACGATTACCTCAAACGAGGAGTGACACTTTTGGCAGGAGAAAAACCCGATTCATTCGTCAAAAGAGGAAACAGGTTTATCACCCGCACCGAAAGCGGCAAGGAGTTCGAATCAGACATGGTGGTTGTGGGCATCGGGATAGTGCTTTCCCTTGATCTTCCGCGCAGAGCCGGCTTGCAGACAGCCAATGGAATCATCGTAGACGAATATCTTCAGGCATCGCTCCCCGATATTTATGCGGCCGGGGACAATGCGTTCTTTCCCTATAGGGCGCTGGGAAAACAAACGCGCGTTGAACATTGGGACAATGCCCTGAACCAGGGCAAGTGGGCGGGTCGGAACATGGCCGGAGCCGCGGAGCCTTATACGTACATGCCCTACTTTTTCTCGGACCTTTTCGATTTCGGATACGAGGCCGTCGGGGAGATAGACTCACAGCTCGAAACCTTCGCAGACTGGCAGAAGGAAAACGAGAAGGGTGTGATATACTTCCTCAGAGACGGCAAGGTCAGGGGCGCGATGATGTGTAATGTCTGGGACAAAGTCGAGGCTGCGCGCACGCTGATTCAATCCGATCAACGCGTAACAAAGAAGGAGCTGCGTGGAATGATCGGATAAAACAGGACTGCCGACGAGTGCCAGAATATGTCGTAACTGTTTCTACAACGTTGATCCGTAATAATGGGTGGATCGCGGTGGTTTCTATCTTAGGAGGCAAATATGAAACTTGCATCGCAAACAGCAAAACCCATAACTAAAAGCACCCCTCCCCTTTCACGGCAGGACGTTGTGCTGCTCCTTCGTGAAATCCCTGAGTGGTCGCTGGGTGAACAGACAATTGGAAGGCAATTTCTCTTCAAGGATTTCCAGACCGCCATGGACTTCGTGAATAGCGTCGCCCTAATTGCGAACAAGCAGGACCATCACCCAGATATGTTTATTTCCTACAACAAGGTACAGCTGACCCTGTCAACTCATAAGATCGGTGGTTTGACGCTGAACGATTTTATTGTGGCTGCGAAGATAGACACTCTTGCAAACCAGTCACGAATCAAGAAGGCCGCGTGACGAGCCATATCACGGACCGAAGTGTCCATCAGCCGCTGAAGGGCAAAATCGCGCTGATTACCGGCGCAAGCAAGCGCATTGGCCGCGCAATCGCAATGGCGCTTGCTGAAGAGGGGATAGGCATCGTTGCTCATGACCGAAGTGCCTTGGAGCGGGATATCGTGAAGGTCTGTGATGAAGTGACGGGTTGCGGCGGGAAGTCGTGGAAAATCATCGCGGATCTGGAAAAAGAGGAAGAATATGAGTCGCTCATTTCACGGTCGATCCAGGTGGCGGGATCACTTGACATACTCATCAATAACGCCTCGATCTTCCTTCCCAGTACCATTGCGGACGTAGGCTTGAGGGACGTAACGCGGCATTTGCAGGTGAACGCGTGGGCG
>Ga0335081_10005601_pt1 | contig 19883 bp, 16 predicted proteins | sample Lox_Sample_35_FD_206713 | JGI IMG/M metagenome (GOLD analysis project Ga0335081, IMG submission 206713) | Soil microbial communities from Loxahatchee National Wildlife Refuge, Florida, United States - Lox_Sample_3.5 | ecosystem: Environmental > Terrestrial > Soil > Wetlands | place: USA... | reverse complement strand
GGCCAGAACAAGAGCTTAGGGCGCAGCCCGCCTTCCGCCGGCTGGCAGATCTTCAAACGCGCCCGGAGGATCAAGCGAGCATCTTTTCAGAAAAGCAGCCTGGGTAAGACTGCCGTCGAACCAATGAGCAATGTCGTCGAGGCTGGCCGCTGCCACCCCGCCGCGCCTATCTAGAAAGATGATAACGATGCCATCCACGGAGAGCTGAGAACTATGAGAGATCTCACGATAGCGTTCGCGAAAAAGCGCTTCAGCAAAGTGGAGCTTTTTCCCGCTTTCTTGGCTGAGGGTTGATCCTTCGGCTTGGGCCCATAGATAAAGCGCTTGCTTGTCTTTCAACCTCGGCCAATCGCCCGAGAAAGTCGAGGGCTCTTCGCGGATGACCGTGAAGTCCTCGCCCGTGCGAGGTTCTCTTTCAGTGGCTAAAGTTTGATGGCCCGGGAGAGCGGCGATGAAAGTCACTTGTGAGCTCTTCAGCCAGCCGCTTTTGGAGCCCTCTAACGCTACGCGCACCCATACTCCACGACGTTCGAGCACCTGGAACTCATCTTCCGGAACAGCATGCAGAAGGAGCTTAGCACTTTCTTCAGGCCTGTCCAGGATGCTGACTGGTTTCGTCGCCTGAACATATTGCGCAACAGGAGCCTGCGTCGTTTCCGTCCTGACCCTCTGCAATTCCCTGGTCAGCTCGGAAACCCGTTGCTCAGCATCCTCCCGCTCTTGTTGGACCTCGGACAGCTTTTTGGCCAAGGTGTCAGGATCGGTTACGATTTTCGCTTTGTTCTTATCGAAGTACTCGTTCAAGCGGTCCAGGAGATCAGTTTCGAGCCGCCCGTTCGATGTCAACGCCTCATAACCGGCTTCTTTGGTTTCAGGGTCTTCATACCAAGCCGAAATGTTCGCTCTTACGCGCACCAGCGTTTTTTGGGTCGACTCGGGCACCAAGTCAATCTTGTATTCATAGTAAGGATGTTCGTAATGAGGGAGCTGGGCGCGTTCTGTGTAGATAAATCCATCCAGCTGAGGTAGGCGTCCGCCTATGTAAGCGCCCATTTGGTGCAAGGCATTTTCGATTGTTCCTAGGGGAAAAGGATACTCCCGTTCTAATTTCCCGGGGGCCGACTGTGCCCAAACCACGGACATCGTGAGCAGAGCGAATGTCATGACGTGGCGGGCGAGCCAGGCTTTCATGGAGTGGTCTCCAGATTTAGCCGGTACACCCACCCGCGGTCGCCTTTTGCGGTTTCGACCAAATACCAACTCGGTGTTTGCAACTGAATCGTGACGGTTTCGCCTGAAGTCAGCGCTTGCACCGTCGTTGCCTGATTGTAAGGAGCGGCCTTCAAATCTACGCCTCCGGCTTTGACCTGGGCTGGTGGGCCACCTTTCGCATGCCGGAGTTGGGCGTGGAGGTTTTGTTCTTCCAGGTTTGCCGCCTTCAGTAGCGCTGTTTCCTGATCCAGCTGGGCCTGGATGTGGTCCAACTTCTTCTGCTGCTGCTCAACTGCTTCTTTGCGCCGCTGCTCTTCCGCCTTATCAGCCAGGTCCCGAATGATGTCGGAGATCGCTTCAAACTCGTTGTTCTCAACGTGCCCGTCAGACGGAAGGGTATGGCGATGCGAATCCTGCTCGAAAACAGCGTCGATGCGCAGCCGGGTTTGGGTCGGGCTGAGCTGCTTGACCATGTAGCGGACGACTACGGTTCCAGCATCGGTCGATTCATAAAAGTGCTCAGGCGCCACCGTGTTCGTTCGTACTTTGTAAAAAGTCTTGCCTCCTCCCGCCACCGCCGGTAATGCTTTGGAACTCGTGACTGACTCCGCCCCGTCCAGCTCATGGCTGCCCTTGTAATCGGAAGTGCCCCGGATTGTTCCATCCTGGGAGATTTGTTGAACGACAGTGACAACCTCGCCGTAAGGCTGATTCAAATCAATTGAGAATCCTTCGCCATAATGAACGTGCTCACGAGCGGGAACGAGGTTCGGCGACGACAGCACCAGGCCAATAATTAGCGCGGCAACCGGGAAGCGTGGCGTAGCAAACATCGTGAAACTCAATGTTTCCAGAAAATCAGAATACATAGGACGACGGGCAAATAAATTACTGAAGCATGGACTACTTTGCCCGGCACGGCCTTCGCGTTCGAGATGGCCAGCTTCACCGTGTAATACAGGAAGAAACTTCCAACCGCCAGCATTGCGAAGGAATAGAACAAATAGCCTCGGCCCGCGCCCGGAGCAACGGTATCCAGCACCAGCAGCACCGTGAAAACTACGATCTCCGCCCTGGTGAATCGCCCCTCCACATCAAATGCCGGCAGCATACGGAAGCCCGCCCGCGCGTAGTCTTCGCGATACATCAACGCGATGGCCAGAAAATGCGGGAATTGCCAAAGGAACAGCAGCCCAAACAGAAACCAGGCTTGCCCGTCAATCTTTCCCGCTGCTCCCGCCCAGCCAATCAGGGTCGGCATCGCTCCCGGAACCGCTCCCAGCAGCGTGCACAGTGGCGTCACTCGCTTCAGCGGCGTGTAAATCAGCAGATATGACAGCAGCGTCGAAACCGCCAGAACCGCCGCCAGCCGGTTCACAAAAAGCGCCAGATACAGCCCTCCGGCCCCGCTCAGCGCCAAACCAAACGCTAAGGCTTCCAGCTTGCTCAATCTTCCGCAGGCCAACGGCCGCCGCGCCGTGCGCCGCATCTGCGCGTCATAACGCGACTCCATCAGCTGGTTCAGCGTGGCCGTGCCGCTGGCCACCAGCAAGGTCCCCAGCAAGGTGCCCAGGAACTTTCCCACCGCGAACGGACCCGAAGAGGCCAGATAATATCCCGCCGAAGTCGCCATCAAAATCAGCAGGTTCACTTCCGGCTTGGTGAGAGTGCAGTAGTCCCGCAGCCTGGACTTAAAAACCGTGAGGGAATCCGGGGCAGTTGTTGCGCAGCTAATCGTCATAAGAGGTGTACAAACGATCTCTCGTCTCCTGCTCTTCCGAATCTGTTTCCCTAAATTGATTTCGCCTGCGATAGGCCACCGCGGCAACCCCCACCGACATTAGCGTCGGCGGCAAGACCAATACCAGAATTCCGCTGCGCAATGCCTGGATCATCCGCGCGCCCGAAGAAGCCGCCTGTGTGTAACAAAGCGCGCAACCCTGGGCGAGTGCGGTCAGAGAACAAGCCCCGATCATCAATGCCAGAATTGCGCCGAACCGGATCCAAGTCTTCACTACCATACTCCTTTTCTCGGCCTTACTTCGAGAGCCGGAAGGTCAGAAGGCGGAAACTGTCCGACCAGCTATATTGCATGGCCGCCAAGACAAACAACGAAAAGCCGCCGACGAACCACAGGAAGCCGCGCCTTTCCATCCACAAGTGCATGAAGACCAGGATGGCCAGCAGGGCCTCGAGTCCGGCCAGCAGAAGCATTCGAACCAACATCTGGGAGCCGTCGATGCCGGAATAGGCAATGACGAATTGCTGCGCCGCAATCAGAAGTATGCAGAAATACACGAACAGATACTTCCCAATCCCGTTACCGGTTTGTATTTCAGATGCCATAGGTTTCCTCTCAGCCTCAGTGAGCGAGATTCATCAAATACACCAGCGGCACCACAAACATCCAAACCAAATCCACAAAGTGCCAGTACAAGCCCATGACTTCAACATCATCGGAATGGTAGCGCCCGGTTTGATAACGAATCGCTACAAAGATCAGCAGAAGAACGCCGCCCGTGACGTGCAGCAAGTGCAAACCAGTGATGGTGAAAAACGATGCCCCAAACAGGCCAGTGCCCCAGGGATTGTGAAACATCGTCATGCCTTCGCCAATCAACCCCAGCCACTCCCGGACATGCAGTAAGGCGAAAATCGCTCCACCGGCAGCCGTAATGTAGATCCAACGCAAGGCACCGGCCTTGTCTCCCATTTGTGCGGCACGAATGCCAAGGATCATAGTCAGACTGCTCGAAATGAGGATGAACGTCATCAACGCTACGTTGGTGATGCTGTGAAAAGGCGTGGGCCATCCCGGAGTGGCGTTGCGCAGAAATCCGTAGGCTACCAGGCACGCCGCGAAGGTGGCGGCATCAGCGATGATAAACAGCCAGATCGCCAGCTTCTTGGAAGCGATGGCAAAGGGAGACCTCTCAACTAACTCCGGGGCATGCGCGCTCATGGTTAGATTCGCTTCGCTCACGGCTCCTCCTGAGTTCCGACCTCAGAGCTTGGCCCAAAGCAGCCACAGCAGATACAACCAAAGAATGTCCACAAAATGCCAGTACCGCGAGGCGACACCGAGGGCGGTCGGCCGCAGTTGAGACTGGCCGAATCTTCGGATCACATAAAGCAAGCCGCCGATGCCGCCCAGCACATGCAGGGCATGTGCCGCCGTCAAAACGTAAAAGAACGAACTGCTTGGGTTCGTGGCCAGATAAAATCCGTCCGCACTCAGGCGGAGCCAGGCCACATATTGGCCAACGACGAACGAAATTCCTAAAAGCAGCGTTGCATATAACCAGGCTGCTGATCGTTGTGAGTGGGAGAGTGTACCAGGATCCAGCGCATCACGCTTTTTTTGAAACGATCGGCGGAAAACTTCGAACGTTACGCTGCTCGCCAGGAGCACGACTGTATTAAGGTAGAGGACCCGGGGCAGGTTAATGTGCCGCCAGTCCATCGACGCCCCTTGACGAACGATGAGAGCACTGGTGAAGGCGATGAAGGTCATGGTTATGGCGGCCAGGCCCACCCACAGCGCCGTACTGGAGGGCGGCGGCGAGAAGTCCCGGACGCCGCGCAACCTGCCACCGCTCGGAGGCAGATTCCGCCCGCCATTTCCCGAGCCCCCTAGCTCGGGCAGGCGCCTCTCGATTTGCGGCGGCTCATGAACGGTTGTCGCCATAGCTTACAGACCCTCCTGTGTTAACCCTGTCGAATCTATTATGCTTCCTTTGGCGTCTCGGTCGAATCCTGCATGATGTAATCCGCGCCGTTTTCACTTTCCACACCGTACTGGTACGGATCGTGATAGACCACAGGGTGTCTTCCGCCAAAGTTATCGTAGGGCGGCGGAGAAGGCACAGTCCACTCGAGCGACGTACATTCCCAGGGATTTTCCGGCGCAATTTTGCCCCAGAACCGGCTGTGAATCAGGTTGTAGAGAAAAATGAATTGCGCCGCACCGGTAATCAGAGCGGCCACGGTGATGAACTTGTGGATCGGAATCAGCGGCTCCATATAGCCCACGAAAGCCTGATAGCGGCGCACATTCCCGGCCAGGCCAAGATAGTGGAATGGCATGAAGATGCAATAAGCGCCCACAAAGGTGAGCCAGAAATGGATCTTTCCGAGCGTCTCATTCATCATGCGGCCGAACATCTTCGGGAACCAGAAATAGGTGCCTGTGAAAATGCCGAAGATCGCTGCCACTGCCATGACCAGGTGAAAATGCCCGACCACAAAGTAAGTGGCGTGGAGCATGATGTCGATGGAAGGCTGGGCCAGGAAAAATCCGCTGACTCCGCCGGCAACGAACATCGAGATGAAGCCCAAAGCGAACAGGGAAGCGCTGTTAATGCGTAATCTCGAGCCGTAAAGGCTCCCAATCCAGATCAAGACGATGAGGGTAGCGGGAATCGTAATGATCAGGGTTGGGAAAGAAAATACCAGGGAAGAGAATGGGTTCATCCCGCTCACGAACATGTGGTGCCCGTAAACCATGTAACTCAAAAACGCGATCGAAAACATGCAGGCGATGATCACTTTGTAGCTGAGCAGCGGCCTCCTAATGTTGGCGATCAGAACGTGCGAGACGATCCCCATGGCCGGCACGATCGCGATGTAAACCTCAGGATGTCCGAAGAACCAGAACAGGTGCTGCCAGAGCAAGGTGGAACCGCCCGCATGCGGCTGCAACTGATCATTGATCACCAGGTTCGAGGGCACGAAGAAACTCGTCCCTGCCACGTGATCGAGAATCAGCAGAATGCAAGCTGGCATGAGCACCGCAAATGCCGTCAGGGCCATGCAGGAAGTAATGAACCAACCCCAGACGTTTAATGGCATGCGGCTAAGGGTCATCCCCTTGGCACGCATGTCGAGAGTTGTGGGGATAAAGTTTAACGACCCGAGCAGTTGGCCGACGCAGAAAATCGCCAGCGAAGCTGCCCATAAAACCTGGCCCAGGCCTTGCCCCGGCCCGGCAACACCGCCCACCGCGCTCAAGGGTGCGTATCCCGTCCATCCCGAGAGTGCGGGCCCGTCACCCAGAAAGAATGACGAGATAAGGACTAGAAAAGCTACGAACGTAACCCAAAAAGACATCATGTTGATATGGGGAAAGGGCATGTCTTCCGCGCCCACCTGAATGGGCAGGAAGAAATTTCCGAATGCGGCAAACGGCGCGACCGTGAGCACGAAAAAGACCATGATCGTTGCGTGCATGGTCATGAGTTGGAGGTAGTACTCGGGAGTCATCACGTTGCCGGGCGCTCCCGTGCTGGAAAGAAAATGCAAGCCCGGTATCGCCAGACTTGTCCAACCCAGATGGAGGCGCATCAGCCAGGAAAGAACCATCCCGGTGAAAACCGCCACCAGACCTAGACCGTAGTACTGCTTGCCAATTACCTTGTGGTCGGTACTGAAAATGTACTTCCGGATAAAGCCAGTGGGCGGCGCATGGTGGTGGACAGCCTCTGTGGACATATCGTGCATATGTTCACCTCAAAAAGTCTTACCTGCATGCCGGAGCGTGCAATGCACTTTCACTTACTGGAGGGCGGCTTCTTTCTTGAGCCAGTCGTCGAAATCCTGCTGCGAGTAAACGTACAGGTAGGCCCTCATGTTGTAATGACCCAGTCCGCAGAGTTGCGTGCAGACAATTTCGTACTTTCCAATTTTGGTCGCAGTGAAATGTACGGAAAGATCAAGTCCAGGAACAAAATCCTGCTGTATGCGCAACTCTGGAACGTAAAAAGAATGACCCAGGTCCTTGGAGTGCATGAGTAAGTGGACCTCGCGGTTCACCGGGATCGCCATCTCCGCGGTGACGATGTCATCTTTGGTCGCCGACTCATTGTAGTCGAGACCGAAGAAGTTCAGGTTGGCTTCGTTGATCAGGTTAGGGTGCATCGGGCCAAATTTTCCATCCGGCCCGGGATAGCGGAAATAGAAAGCGAATTGTCCCGCCTGCACCTGAATCGGCATGGCGTCTGCAGCCGGGGGCTGGAAATATACGCTCGCCCACGCCCTGCTCCCAAAAATGCCAAGTGCAATCACCTCGGTTCCCACGAGAAGAAATCCCGCCAGCACCATGGCGGTGGCTCCGCCCGGAAAATGGCCGATCTTGGCGCCTTTTGGTCGGTTGGAAAAGATCCACACAAAAATTGCCAGAACGAACTGTGCGGCGAGAAACGATAATCCAGCCTCGGCCATGGTTTCCGACATCTGCTCATCAATTAACGCCCCGTGCGTCGAAATGTCCGCAGGCGGCTCCCAGATGTGCCAGATGATGGGAATCGCCGAACCGATAGCGATCAAGATCAGCGTCACCGCGAATATTTTCGCCATTTTTCGCCCCTAGCCTGCCTTTGTTCCGCCCGCAAGCGACTCCTCCAGCGTTCCGTAAAAAAAGAGACCCGGCTTTATTTGGCTTTGAAGGTAAAATCTGCGGTCGCTGGCGCACCCGCAGTCACGGTTACCTTCTGGGTTTGCGCTGGGTATTCCTCCTGCCAGGCAGTCACGGTATAGCTTCCCGGAGGCACCCCACTGATCGTGTAAGAACCGTTCGTGTCGGTCGTTCCGTACGGTCCTTTCACCACCACGAAATAGCCATGCATCCAGGGATGGATATTGCATTTCACCGGAATCGCAACTTCCTCTGCTTTCCAGCTCTTTATGAGAGGCGGCGCTCCCGGCGGCTGAGATTCGTTCCAGGGAATATTGCCGGTGAGAGGATTCGGCAACGGGTGAATATTGTGCGTAGTCTGATCGCTGGTGATGACTTTGTATTTCTGATTGATGTCCATTGCCAGCACGTGGGGCGTATACATGCAACCCTTCTGATCAAAGACCGGCTCGCCCGATGCAACTTCGTTGGCTGCCGCTGGCGGCAAGCCTTGCGAAAGGTAGAGAACCACGTTCTCCAAGCCGCCGCCTGAACCCACGACAACGTTTTCCAAATGTGCTGGGCTGTTCTCGTGCTGCTTCACACAATATGGGTCTTTGGACATGTCGATTCCCCGCATGTGTGGTGCCGCCCCCTCGAGTTTCACGGTTCCCGTAATCTTGCCTTCGGCAGCCGCGCTGACTTTCTGACTCATCAACAGTGCCCCAAAGCAAATTATCGCCAAGCCCGCCAGCAGCAGGACCGGCGTCCGTCTGTAATCCCTTTTCATGGCTTTCCTTTCCAAGCTCGGAGATTTTGCTCCCCCGATCATTGAGTGGTTTCATTCGGATTAATCGGTTTGAAATTCAGTTGCTTGGCGATCTCGCGTTCCCTGGAGTTGAAAGCATTCCGCGGTTGCAGGGTGCGCAGGAAAAACACGAGGTCCCAAGCTTCATCCGGCTTGATATTGTCGGCGAACGAGGGCATGGGTGTGCCGTCCAGGCCAGTCATGAATATCTTGTAGATGTCCGTGTCCGTGTCGCCGCACAGGGGACGGGCGCCGTCGGTGAAGTTATACGGAAGAATAGGACGGCCTAGATCGTCGGTGAGAGTTGATGCCGAAGGACCGTTTGCCTTCCCCGTGACCCCATGGCACTTCCAGCACTGCACGCGGGCAAATACTTCTCTCCCGGCCTTGACCCGGTCGGCCGTTACCTCTGGCTCGGGAGGAACTTGGATTGGCGTCCCCGCTTTTTCAGTCTGCCAGCGCGGCGAGAAGTGCTTGATCCAAGCCACCAGATCGGCCCTCATCTGCTTGGTGAATGTATTCCACGGCGGCATGTTTGATCGGTCCAGTCCACGGGCGATCGTGTTGAACAAATCCTCGTCGGTCGGCAAAGTTCCAGTTGGAGTGGACCGGCATTTGAAGATGGCCAACTGGAAATCCCTCGGTTTTGGGGAATATGGCGGCTCGAACCACTTCGCGTTCTCGCCATTCCCATCCCCCAGTTCGCCGTGGCAACCCACGCAATATCGGCGGTACGGGTCAGCCGCGCGGCGCGCGTTGCCACTTAACCCGTCGATATGACTGTTTACGGCCGGTGTCTCCAGCCATTGTTTCTGTTGGTATTCCGTAATCTGCGCTTGTGCGGGGGTGATGGACCAAAACGGTAAGGCCACCGCCACCGACAGCAACCATTCGAGTGATCGTGTGCTCATCGGTATCCCCCTCTAGAAGTCGAAGTCAAATCCCAACATCAAGCTGCTGCTGGTCAAATCTGTCCCGTCCGGCGCCGTGCCGCGCTGGCGAATCCAGGAATATTCGTTGTGCACGGCAAAACCTGCCCGGCTGGTCATAATCGGGTAATAGCGGTAACCGAAGGTGTACATGTCGATGTTGCCGAGGTCAGACGCCATTGGAACCAAGCCTATGGCTGGCGAGCCGGCGCAGGTCGCGATCGGGCAAGCCTGCTGCGACATGCGCTCCCATTCCGAGCGCTGGATCAGGATAAACTGGGGATTCCAGACGTAGTGCGTCTCCACCATGTATCCATTCCATGTCGGCGATCGAGCGCCGGCGGGCAGGGTGACTCCGACGCCGTTGTTAGGCCCGGGCGGCCCTTGTCCATAGCCGGCCCCAAACCATGCGCTGTCCCAGCCATGCTGTGTGACCACTTGAAAATCGAGTTTTCCCAGGTAGAACTCGCCGACAAAACCAACGCGATTGAAGGGTTTGTTCCCGATTGCGCCGTTGAGCACTACCGCGCCGCCGCCTTGCGTAAAGTACGTCGTCGGCGCCTCTCCAATCATGGCATACACGCCAATGCGCTGCGCCCCAAGTTTGCCGGTGTCGAAGGCCTGGCTAAATGTGAAAAAACCGCTGTAGGCATTGGCACCATTACTGAGGCCCACATTGCCATCGTTTGAGCTCAGTAGCGCGGCGGAATAACGCGTGCGGTCGTCGTAAGAATGCCCCATCAACTCCATGCCCAGCTGGTTATCTCCGATTTGGCCGAAAATGTTGCCGTCGCCGACTGGAATAAAGTGATAGGTCTGATACACCCCCGAAATGCTGGTCAAAGTCAGGATTCGCTTTTCGGAAACCAGATTGTCGAGCTCAAACTTCCCCAACTTGAAATTCAGCCAGGAACTGCCAAGCAAATTGTCCAGGCGGGCCATGACCGTTTCAAAGTGAAAGGCACCGGTTGGGTCGGAGGAAGGCAAGACGTAGAAGGAAATATTCTTATCGAGCGTGCCGCCGGTGTGGAAGTCGAGCCCACTCAGATCAAATCCGGTGGATGTGATCTGTCGCAAGCCCGTGGCCGACTGGTCTACCGCAACTTTGTCGCTGCTGTCGCGATGCCAGTAGGGTGTGATGCGAAACGTGGCTGGCCAGTAGGCATTGTTCTGCCAGATCGGAGAGTCCCGGTCGTTCATTAATTGATAGCCGTTGTCCTTGAATTTCTGGCCGAAGAAATTCAGCATTGGCCACGCTTCATGGCACGCTGAACAACGCAGGCCATATTTGCGGGCAAAGGCAGGAAGAGCATTGGCGTTGGGCACAGAAGACAGCAGGAAAACGACCAGCATCAGCGCGAACAGCCGCTCCGGACTCTTCACGAGACCAATCATTGCGCCCTCCTTGGCAAATCACGTCTGACAGCCCCACTCGCGGGAACAGGAAAACGGCACGCCTGATGGACCCACCTCGTCACAACTGCAAGGTCAAGCTCTTGTCATCACCCCGAAAATCCCACCATGCTAGTGATCGAAAATAAAGAAGTCATAAAGATCGCCAAAAGGACCGCCACGAAACTTTGCAACGAAGCGATAAGCGGACTGAGGTAGCGCGCGGCGTGACCGCGTCAAGGTTGCTTGCGCCGTTGCCACGTGAGACGCAAGTGGAACCGAGATTGGCCCAGCAGGGAATACAGTCGACACTGTAGTCCTCATTCCGTTTCACGGCATGCGGGATTCCAATACCAATTCGGATTCCCATGACACCAAGAACACTGCTGTTGCAAACTGAGAAACGCGAAAAGAACCACCCGATAGTGCGTGCAGGCGCACTTATTATCACTTGCGTCAGGGTGAGTCAAGGGAAAAAGCGCGGACCATGGCGCGAGGAATCGAATGTGACCTGCGGTCTGATCAGCGGAAGTTTCGAGTTATTGGACCGCCGCCATCTATGCGAGTCGATCGCTGAGGGCAGACAGGCGCAGTGGCGGGAAAGGCATGCAGTCCTGGGGTGCCTCTGATGTGGAAGCCTCGAGCTGATCTAGCCGCCCGAAGCCAGGAAGGGCAATTGCTGGGTTGAGAAATTATTTAGATTTGGAAAGACCGCCGGCAGGCTGCTGGGCGGCACGCCAAACCAGAGTGCCAAGGTTGCGCCGTACTGATCGAGCGATGTTGTCGGTATCCATCGGCCTTGGCTGGTGGCATCACTTGGTCCTCCCAACGCTAGAGTCGGCCAGGTTCCAAAGAGGTCTCCGCCTAACACCGCCCCTCCCATGACGAGATGATGGCTGCCCCAACCATGGTCGCTGCCGTTTGTGCTGTTCGGCTGCAGGCTCCGGGCGAAATCGGAAAGTGTAAAGGTCACAACCTGCTGGGAAATGCCGAGTTCGACTGTGGCCTGGTAGAAGGCGGCTAGCGCGCCATCCACCTCACTCATCAGCGAAGCCTGCGTGGCGACCTGATTCGAGTGCGTGTCGAAACCGCCAAGAGATACAAAGAAGATCTGGCGAGCCAGCCCGAGCGCGGAGCGTACCTGAATAATCTGCGCGACTTGCTGCAACTGCGCTGCGAGAGCGTTATTCGAAGGAAATAGAGTCTGCAGTTTAGTGCCGTCCGCCAAAGCGGTCGCCAGGGCTTGCGCATCCTGAATGGCGGAAGAAGTTGCGGAGCCGGCGGCTTGAATCAGTTTCAGGCCGGTATCGAGTGTGAGTAGGTTCTGAAAAGCTGCGAGGCGGGCCTTATCGGCTGGGGAACTGCTAAATCCGACCAGGGACTGTGTCGGGCTGCCACTCGTTTGCAGCGCCTGGGTCCCCATGCCCTGGGCGAAAACATTGACTCCAGCCAGAGAGATCATAATCGGGAAGCTGCCGCCGTAAATGGCTTGGATTTGATCGGCAACCAGACCGCCCCAACCAGCCTGGGCATAGGTTTTTGGATTAAGAACATCGGTCTGAGCCTGCAGTTGTTGGTCAGCATGAGAAAACAGATTCTGAGGAATGGCGACCTGTTCCGCCAGATACTGCGCGCGAGTAGTGGGCTGGACAAGTGTGCCTACGTTCACGATGCTCGCCAGTTGGCCTCCGTTAAACAGATTTTGCAGGTTGATAAACCCGGGATGAAAAGCGAATGGAGTAGCCTGGCTCGTGGGCTGAACCGGCAGCAACACATTTTGTTTGAGTGCCAGGCCCTGACGAAGTTTGGCGTAATTCGCGTAACCGGCTGTATCGTAGGGCATGATCATATTGTTGGCATCGTTCCCGCCGAAGAGGAAGACGCAGACCAGGGCCTTGTAGTCAGTGCCCTGGGCAAACGCATTGACCAAACCTAAACGCGTGAAGCTGGCGGCGGCTGCGCCCAAGGCCGTGCAGCAGCTTGTCCGAAGAAATCCGCGCCGCGTGATTCCAGACATAATTCCTCCAGGGACCGTGGCCTTTATTCTTCGACCTGAAACTGCATCGAGCTTAGAACCAGATAAAGCGCTGCTTCCGCGGTAGTTGTGGGCGTCGAAAATGTTTTCTTGTTCGAAATCGTGCTGAGAATGCTGTTGTACATGTCGCTGGGCATCGCCCCGTACATCAGATTGGCGTTGATCAGATTCAGCAACGCGCTGGGATTCCCGGCCACGGCAACGTAGGGACCGATGTTGATTGCGGTGTGAGGAGCCATCTTCGTGTAGAGCAGAGTGTGGATAAAATTGACTCGCCAGACGGCGCTGCTGGCGTTCAGGATTTTGAACTCCGGTCCAAGGATTTCTATGCCGGGGACCTGGTAGTTCGGCGGATAGAAATTGAAGACCGAGGGGGATTCGAACGGCGCCTGACCCATATTTCTGGCGGAAAGAGTCAGATTCACCCCATCCGTAGTTGTGTTCACCGACCGCATCGCCGCGATCATGAACAGAAGTGGCTCGCGCAGATGGCCGTCGGTTGGCTGTACCTGGGCCGGATCGTCGCCACGCCGCGCTTCCTGATCAAGCAAAATTTCCGAGATGACAGCCTGCAGATTGCCCCGTACTCCGGTGCCATCGTCATTGAAAACATTCGAACACCGGGAAACATACGCGGGGATCGGATTGCTCGTGACTAATTTCTGTATCAGTTGTGCACAAATAAACGGAGCGACGTTGGGATGATAAAAGATGTTTTGCAGTGCGGATTGCAGGTCCGAATTGATGTTGCCACCGCCAGCAAGCGTAGTGTCGTTCAATAAAACCTTCGCTCCGGAGTTGTGCTGGGCCTGAAAAGGAATCATCGGTCCGCTGTAGTAGGGCGCATCCGAAAACGAGGGAACGTGGCCTGGCATGGCCGGATAGGTCCAACCGGTGAAGACCTGGCTCAATCCTGTGACTGTGGCCTGGGTAAAAGTCGGAATCGGATTTCCATTTCCGTCCAAGACGAGCGTGCCGTCAGGATTCAACTCGTCCAAGCCGATGGTGAACAATTGCAATAACTCGCGCGCATAGTTCTCGTTCGGCCTGCATGTGTTACAACCCTTGTTCTGCGCGACGTTGAGGTAGAAGCCCATCCCCGGGCTGAGCGTGACATCGTTCAGTAATTGGAAGAAGTTGCCGAAGGCATCGCTCTGCAGTGTGTTCATCCACTGGGAGAAGGCGATGGGGCTTTGCGACTTGGGAAAGTTCGAAATAACCATGATCTCCGAGAGCGCGAACGACACTCGCTGCCGCAGCTGGTCTTGCCCGTTCATTGCGTTTAGGAAAAACTGCTGTTGGACGGCAGAGAAGCTCGACGGCGTCGGATAGGTGGAAATCGGAGCGCTAAACTGTTGCTGCAGGAAGGTAGGGAGATCGGCTTGCTGCAACTGCGCGATCGTGGCGGCGGTTGGACCCCAGCTGGACTGTTCAAGAAAACGAGCGCTAACCGCGGCGCTGACTCCTGCCGGTACGTTCAACGTAAACGATTGCGTGGCATTCGGTAATACGCCGTTCTGTGCGTTGATCGTGAGATTGTAGATCCCGCCTGTGCCCGGCGCGGGAAGACCGGCGAGCGTGGCCGTGCCGTCCCCGTTGTCTTGGAAGGTCACACCCGTCGGCAGCGAGGCTCCACTCTCGGCGAGACTCGAAATTGGGTAGCCGCTCGTAGCGACCGTGAATGAGCCTGAATTGCCAATGCTGAAGATTCCACTGTTGCCGCTTGTGATCGCAGGCGCCTGATCCACGGCCAGAGTGAAGGCCTGGGTTGCGGTTGGAATAATTCCGTTGGCGGCAGAGATGATAATGGCATAGGTTCCACCGGAGCCCGCAGCTGGCGTGCCGCCCAAGGTGGCCGTGCCGTTCCCGTTATCCTGGAACGTCAGGCCCACGGGCAAGCCTCCGGACTCGGACAAAGAGGGTATTGGCGCGCCCGAAGCCGTGACCACAAACGTGGCTGACCCCCCCACAGCGAAGGTTGCGCCGTTGCTGCTGATGATGGCGGGAGAGCTTCCGACTCCCGTGCACGAAAGCGAGACTTGCTGCGTCGCCGACCCGTTGAGAACATTGTCATTGAGAGTGAGCGTGCCGTTCAAAGTGCCGGCGGCGACGGGAGCACACTCAATCCCCGCGTTGCAGGTTCCGCCCGGCGCCAGCGAATAGGATAAAGATGCCGAGCACGTTGACGTACCGGGGTCGATGGTAAAGCCGGCACTTGCAGCGATGTTAGAGAACGTGAGTGGTGCGTTTCCGATGTTCTGCCAGGTTACGACTTGCGTGCTGCTGGCGGTGCCTACCTGTATCGAGCCAAAGCTCAAAGCGGCCGGCTGCGAGCTCTGAATCTCGGCTACGCGACCGTTGCCGGAATCTGCGATGAAGAGATTGCCCGTTCCGTCCAGCGAAACACCAGCCGGCGAACTCAGTCCACCGCCCAAACTTGCCTGGCAGGAGGCGCTGCTGCAACCGGCTGGAATCTCCAGCACCCGGTTGTTGTTAGTATCGCCAACAAAAAGGTCTCCGGCTGCGTCAATCGCCAAGCCGTTAGGATGTCCCAGACCGGCTGCCAAAGTGAGCAGGCACGCGCCTTGACTGGCAGTGCAACCTGCCGGCGCTTCCAGAACCTGATTATTGAGGCTGTCGGCGACGAAGACATCGCCAGCTCCATCAACGGCCACACCGCGCGGGCCATTGAGACCCGTGGCGATCGTCACCTGGCAGGAAGTTTGACCCGGACCACAACCCGCAGGAACTTCAAACACCTTGTTGTTTAGACTATCCGCGATGAAAATATCGCCGGCTCCGTCCGCCGCCACGGCATTGGGGGTAAATGAACCCGAACCCACGGTGGTCTGGCAACCCGAGCAGCCAGTGGGAATCTCCAGCACCCGGTTGTTTCCGGTATCCGCGACGAAGAGATCGCCGGCGCCATCAACCGCGCTCCCTTGCGGATTACTGAGACCCGTTGCGACTGTAATCTGGCAGGAACCGCTTGAAGCTGGATTGCAACCCTTGGGAAGCTCGACAACCTGGTTGTTTGCCGTATCGGAAATAAAGATGTCGCCCGCAGCGTCGACGGCGATCCCGCCGGGACTGGCCAAGCCAGTTACAGTCATCGCTATTTGCGCGGCATGTGCGAAGGCCGCGACCGGAGCGAGACCGATTCCTTGAACAAACGTTGTGAAGATGAGATTACCGGACGAATCGAGAATTCTAATTGCCCCGTAACGCGGACCCGGCAAGGAAGGCGCAAATTGGATCGTGACCGTGCAGGAACTTGTCTGAAGGCCTGCGCACGTTGTGGCCACTATTGTGAAATCTAGTCCGGTCGCGCCTTGTGTGGTTACGCTTGGACTAGCAAGGGTAACGCTAGAACTGAAGGTATAGGTCGTAGTAGTTGTACTGTTGGAACCGACATTCACGCTGCCGAAGTTATACGAGCCCGATTGCGCCAGAGCGGGGACACAAGTCGCAGTAATGAAGATCAGGCCCGATGCGGTAACGGCTAACCAGAAGCGATGTAATGACAGTGGGGCGTGAGGCGCTATTTCAGCGGCACTACTTCCAACATGAAGTTCCGCAGAACTCATAGCCGAACTCCAACTGACGCCCGGGAACTAGTTTTGGGGCAGGATTATCCGTCGCCGTCGATGGCAAAACAAGAACAATCTGCGTAATAAATGGCGCAGTCCCAGGGCTAACCCGTTTGGGCACGCTTGGACTCCAGGTTTTTGCAGGTGGGAGCGCCGGTTCGGGGGAATTGCCTGAGTCTCGCTGTTTTTCGCGAAGAACCGGCAGGCCTTCTCTTGCCGTCCAGACCGTATGGCGGAGGGAGAGGGATTCGAACCCCCGGTACCCTTTCGGGTACAGCGGTTTTCAAGACCGCCCGTTTCGACCGCTCACGCATCCCTCCGGGCTGAATTTAATGAATAGTCTATCAAGACTTCAGGACTCGTTCGGGTTGTTAAGACGGCCTAGAGGTTTGAGTTAGGCGCCCGATCTCAAAATCCAATAAATATCCTTTATTTCCGCCATAAATTTTACCTCCTGTGAAGTTGCTTGTGCCTGTGAGAAGAATTATGAGGCGAAGCCGGAGATCGAATTGCTACCTTTTCGATTCGAGGGCATTTGTCTACCTGGAAACGGTAAGGGCAGTGTATGTCTTCAGAGCAGTTTCACATTCCGAGCACGGATCTTACGTCGTTCGTGGTGAATGACCTGCCGCTTCAGGTCATGTACGAGAACGAGACAGAAAAGATCCGGCGACGGTTCGAAGAATCGCAGGACGGGCGCTCGGCGATCCGCGAGCGCTCCGATTTGCTTGATGCCATCGTGACGCGATTGTGGAACCCTGAAGTCGGCGCGCAAGCGGAGAACGAACGGTTCTGCGCCGTGGCACTTGGAGGGTATGGGCGGCGAGCCCTCTTTCCTTTTTCGGATGTCGATCTGCTGTTTTTGTCCGAACAATCCCTCAGTGAAGCAGCGCAAAAGCAAGTCCTGCCAAAAATATGCCGCGCATTGTGGGACTTGAGGCTGCGGGTAAGCCCGACCATGCGCACACTGGCAGAATGCGGAAGGCTCTATCGCGATAATTTTGAATTCAATGTTGCGTTGCTGGATTGTCGCTACGTGGGTGGGGACCGCGAGCTCTTCGAATCTTTGCGCAGACGCGTGCTGCCTAAAATGGTGGCTGCGGAAGCGGGAGAGCTGAGACAGAGACTGATCGATTTGAGCAAGGCCCGCCACGAAAAGTACGGAGAAACGATTTTTCACCTGGAACCCGACATTAAAGAATGTCCCGGCGGCTTGCGTGATTGCGACGTTGCGCGGTGGCTGGGCTTGATCAGCGGGCTGGGACCAACTGGAGTGTGGCCGGCGGCCGAAAGCCTGCTTCCGGAAGTATTGCGTAGTGATTGCGCTGCAGCACTCGATTTTCTCTCGTCGGTGCGGTGCTTCCTGCACTATCGACAGGGGCGGGACCTGAACGTTTTGACATATGAACTGCAGGCTGAAGCCGCACTCGAGAAAATCGGATTGCGCGGGCAAACGGTTTCCGGTCCTGCGGAGTGGATGCGAACGTATTTCCGTTATGCGCGCACGATTTACCGTCTGGAAACCCTCGCGGAAGAAGCACGCCCGCCACGCTCAGGGCTTTACCGGCTGTTTGAAGGCCAGACGTCGCGCCTGTCAAACGCGGATTTTTCAGTGCTGGAAGGCCGGGTTTTTCTGCGCCAGCTTTCTTCGGTACAAGATCCTTCTGTGCTGCTCAGCCTGTTCGAATTCGTGGCGCGGCATGGCCTTAAGTTGAGTGGCGAGACCGAGCGTTGCGTCGAAGCAGCTTTGCCTGCTCTTGCCCTGGATACGGTGGAATTCTGGCCCCAATTCCAACGCCTCCTGATCTCACCCCATGCGGCGACGGCGCTGCGCGCGATGCACAGCCTGGGAGTTCTAGGCAGGCTCTTTCCGGAATTTCATGCAATCGACGCTCTGGTTATTCGCGACTACTATCATCGCTATACGGTGGATGAGCACTCGCTGGTCGCCATTCAGAACCTGCATGGGCTACGTTCGCCGCAGAATGATCTGGAACGCCGGTTCTCGGATATTTTCCAGGGCCTCGAGCGGCCAGAATTGCTCTTTTTGGCGCTGCTTTTTCACGATCTGGGAAAAGGCGGGCCAGGCGATCACGTGGAAGGCAGTGTTGCGGCCATTCAGGAGATCGTGCGCCGTTTGCGACTCGATCCGTCCCACGCCGATGCTGTGATCTTTCTCGTGGCCAACCACTTGCTCATGTCAGCTACGGTTATGCGGCGCGATATTTTCGATCCGGCGGTAGTCCACGAATTCAGCGGGATCGTGAACACCACAGAGCGTTTGAAAATGCTGACGCTGCTCACTTACGCGGACGTAAAGTCCGTGAATCCGGAGGCCTTGACTCCGTGGAAGGCCGAAATGCTTTGGCAGCTTTACGCTGCGGCATTCAATTATTTAAGCCGGGCAATCGACGATCAGCGCCTGAATCTTGGAGAGAGCAACGGCGGACAGATCGCACAACTGGTGAGCGCAGCCGGAGGGGACATTGATTGCAAGCGAATTACAAAATTTCTGGAGGGTTTTCCAAAGCGCTATTTGTTGACGCACTCGCCGGAGCAGATCATTGCGCATTGCCGGATGTACGAACAGCTTCATGAGCTGGATCCGCAGATTGAGGTTGTCCAGCGAAACGGCTATTTTGACGTAGTTCTCCTGACGCTCGACTGCCCGTTTCTCTTTGCCGGAATCGCGGGCACGCTTTCTTCCTGGGGAATGAACATTCTTAAAGCTGACGCCTTCTCGAATAGAGCCGGCGTTGTGCTCGACACCTTCCGCATTGCCGATCGCTTCCACACACTGGAGATGAACCCGGTGGAAGTGGAGCGCTTGAAGAGTGATCTGGCGGATGCTGTTGCGGGAGAAGTGGATGTTGCTGGATGGATGCGGCAGAGATTCAAACCCGGGGAAAGGGCGCCCAAAGTGAAAGTCGAGCCGCGGCTTTACCTGGACAATAACAGCTCGCATCACAGCACCCTGATTGAAGTGACCGCGCAGGACCGGCCGGGGCTGCTGTATGACATAAGCGCTGCGCTTTCAGAATTGGGCTGCAACATCGAGGCTGGCATAATCGATACGCAAGGGCAAACTGCGATCGATGTTTTCTACGTGACTTGTGCCGGCGCCAAACTTGACCGCCCACACCAGGAAAAACTGCGCGCGGACCTGATGCCGCTGCTGTGAAAAGGGCCGCTGGCATGTGATTTACGCGGCCGATCGCGCTGCCAGGTAACGATCGAGCGCATTTTGCCAGCTTGGCATTGCGATTCGGTAACGCTCCAGGCTCTTGCGGGACAGCACAGAGTACTTGGGACGCTCGGCCGGGCGGGGAAATTTGTCGCTTGTGGTCGGAGAGACCGCGGTTATGAAGCCTGCCCGCCGGACAATCTCCTGCGCAAACTCAAACCACGTGCAATCGCCTTGATTGGTTGCGTGGATGATGCCGCCGGCGTCCTGGTGGCAAAGTTGAATAATGGCTCGGGCGAGATCACGCGAGTAGGTTGGCGATCCGCGCTGGTCGTTTACTAC
>Ga0335081_10005600_pt1 | contig 19883 bp, 13 predicted proteins | sample Lox_Sample_35_FD_206713 | JGI IMG/M metagenome (GOLD analysis project Ga0335081, IMG submission 206713) | Soil microbial communities from Loxahatchee National Wildlife Refuge, Florida, United States - Lox_Sample_3.5 | ecosystem: Environmental > Terrestrial > Soil > Wetlands | place: USA... | reverse complement strand
ATTGGTCCGGGACTCGTCAACTTTATGGCGATGGCAATCGCGACACTCACAGGCAAGGTGAGCAAAATAACGAACAATGAGAATGCGATGTCGAAGATGCGCTTTTCGAACAAATAAGGGCCGGTCTCCGCGAGTGTCGGCCGCAGGTCGAGCATGTGAATTCCACCCAAATCGATCAGGCGGTCGCGGATAGCAATGCCCTCGCCCAGATCGATGACGAGGCGAGTTGGCACGCACAGCTTTTCGAGGGCCGGCGCGATCTGCTGAACATCACTGAGGCGCCCTGCCGGAAGAGCAATGATGACGTCATCAATCGAGTGGCCGTTCGAGAAATTAGGAATCTGCCCCACTTCGTAAACCGGACCCTGGACAGCAATTTCCTGGCCGGGAAGGTGGACGAATCCAGCGACTTTGCAGGGCAGGACCTCGCCATTCATGAGCGAAGTCGTTACGCGGCGTGCGAACCGGTCCGTCCCTACCAGCAGGATTCGAACTTCGTTTCTCCCCGTCTTACGGAGCAGTTCGAGCAGCACGCGAAATGCGACGCGGGCAATGGTGGCGAGAACGAAAAGGGCGACGGCGCTGATTGCCATTACGAGCCGGGAGTAGCTTGCCTGCCGGTACATGAATCCGAGCGCCATTACGACGGCATAGGTGAACGCAATCGCTTCCAGAAGGCGCCGGCTCTTCTTCCCAGGCGCATAGATATGTTCAACACTGAAGAGACCGGACTCTTCCGCAGCAATGGCCCAGACGATCGTTGTCAGAAGCACGATGCCCCAGTAGGAAGGCAGGCCGGACGGAGCAGATCGAGGAGAAAAGAGACTGAAACCAAATCGTGTCTTGATGGCGATGAAGTAGGCGCACGCAGGCAACAACAGCGTGAGGATTCTCAGGTAGTAGCGAACATAACTGAGCCGACTACGAATCATGCAACGAACTTTCTTCTACAGAGAGCGACGAAGGGGCCCAATCTCCCATATTTCTATTCGAATACGCGGTATGCGCTGAGCCGGCGCTTCAAAACCATCGGCAAATGGCTCTGATTCACTCCGAGGAAAAGCCCGACCGACTTTGCAATATCCTGCCGAAGCCCGTATCCCGCGGAACCGCGCGTCTGATGATTGCGTAAGCGGCGGAGTTTTCTCTGGAGCAGTTTCCATCCGTCGCGGAGCAGCGATTTTCGCGTGTCCGGACCGTCCCATATCTTTAACAGCCGGAGTGTGTAGCCGATATCGAAGTAGCGTTTAAAGAGACCAATGGTGCTGTGAGTGTGCGAATGGTATACAGCCGCGTTCGGCTCGTAGACGATCTTCCATCCGTGATCGAGAATTCGCTTGGCGATGCCAAGGTCTTCGAAAACTCGCAGGTCCTCGGGGAAGTGCTCCGCCGCCCAGACACTGCGCCGAATCGCGGCATTTACATCCGAGAAGTGATAGAAACGATAGCCCATGCCATTGCGGTGAGCGGGATCTTTGACGATCTTGTTTCTACCGTAGACTGCGTCAAGAGCATCTTCGCGTTCGGAAGACGATCCGGGCTTCGGAAACTGGCGTCCGTAGACGGCGGCGACCTGCGGATCATCGAAATTGGAGAGCATCGTCGCCAGCCAATCTTTCGAGGCTGGGATCGCATCTTGCGACAAGAAGAGAAGAATTCTGCCCAACGAAAGACTCGCAGCAAGATTGCGCGTGCGAGCGTGATGGAAATCATGATCGGGAATCTGCTCGATGCGGACCGGGAAGCACCGCAGAAGATCCAAGGTTCCATCCATCGAGCCGGAGTCAATGGCAATCACTTCATACGGCGCACTGAACTTCTGATCGAATATCGCCGGGAGCACGCGCTCGAGATCGCGCCGCCCGTTTTTGGTCAACAGCAAGATGGATAGTTCAACCATTACATCCTCAAAAAGCCGCTTTGACACGTAGCACTGGATTAAGGCACTGATTTCAGCACCTTCCTCAGATGCAAGTTACGGATTGATTGCTGGCACAAATCTTGTGGTAGAGACTCCTATTGACTTGCCTTCACAAGCAGTGTTGTCCTGCTGCGCTAAGGCACCGGCGCAGTGACCTGCTTTCTTCCCGGCACGGATTCGGGAACTGCAGTAGGCGAAACGACTCCAGGGGAAAAGAATTTCCTCCATTTGGAACGGAAGACAGAGCCGCACAGTAAGTCGCGTAGCTGTGAGTTCGCGAGGGTGTTTCGCTTCTGGATTACCCTGCGTTTCTTGAGAACGGAAGGCAACCGCCGGAGAACGTCGAGCTTCGCTCTAAAGAAAGGAACTCCGGACCCCAGCCTGAAAAAATACAGGGCTGACCCGAGTTCGTATAGCAAACGGCGTGGCGCCGAGCGGAGGATGAAGGCCAGCGGCAGGTTCTTCCAGTAGACGAAATCGATGTTGCGTTGCGAATAAAAAACCTGTAAAGCAGGCCGCTTTTTGATCGTCGATCGATAGTGGTGATAGACGATCGCTTTTGGCACATAAACACATCGAAATCCGGAAAGTTGCGCGCGGAAGCTTAAGTCGACATCTTCATAAATCATGAAGAAATCGGGATCGAGGAATCCGACCTGCTCGAGCATCCTGCGCCGATAGGCGACTGCCCCGCCGCATGCTCCGAAGACTTCGCGAGAGGCCGTCCACTCTGAACCGTCGAGTTCGTCTCTGCCAAGTTCTGCGGCGATGCCGGCAGAATCGATTTGGAAACCGCAGTTTTCGATCCGCGTTCGATCGTTGAAATACATCATCTTGCAGGCAAAGCTTCCGGCGGCGGGGAACGCGTGGCTGGCGCGATAGATGGCTTCCAACCACTCCGGATGCGCTTCAGTATCGTTGTTCAAAAGAACAATCGTTTCGCCGGAAGCATGGGCGTACCCGGCAATGTTCCCTCCGCTAAAGCCGCAATTGTTTTCAAGAGCCACGATCTTTACCTCCGGAAAGTTCGCACGAACATATTCCAGCGAATCGTCGGTCGAAGCGTTGTCGACGAAGATCGTTTCGAAACCACGAAATGTCTGCTGCCGCAAGGCAGAGAGGCAGTCTGGCAGAAACTGCCTGCCATTCCAGTTCACGAGGATGACGCTGATTTCAGGCATGCGACGACCCCGGAGTTGAGATCGAAATGGGTTGATCTTCGACGCGTGAATCTTCGAAGTTGTGGATGCCCAATCTGCCCGCGCGGCCGTCAACGATGCCCAGATACATCATCCTCAGGCACGCCAGCTTTTCCTTTCCAAAGAGGAGAATTCCCAGCGCATGGCGCGTGAATCGCCGAACGACTGAGAGCTTCGACTGCCAGCTGGGATAGAAATTCCAAATCGTGAAGACCTCGTTACGCGCTTTGTAATACTCGCGCCATGGCACATGGTCGGCCCAGACCCGAGTGATTCCGGGCATTTTAACGATCTTCGGGTCACCTAGGGCATGCTCCAACATGCTTCGGCGAACCACCGCGATCTTGTAGCCACAACGGCGCATCCGCAGGCAGTGTTCGAGGTCGATGTAATCGATAAAAAAATCAGCTCTGGGTGGCCCAGCCTTCTCGATCACCGTGCGCCGGATCAAACTGCCCGAGGAAATCACTGCATCGACCAGAGCTATGTCTGTCATTGCGTACTCGGGCATCCGTCGCCATCCGTTTCGCCAGAGCAATCCGCAGTAGTGCCGCTGAGTTTTCGAATGTACCGAGAGGGGTGCCGCGATTCCGAGTTCGGAGCTCTTTTCTCCGAGAGAATCTATTGCTTCCATCAGACGCTCAAGGGCATCTTGCTTCGGGATGCTGTCCTGATCGAAGAACCAGATCCAGTCGTATTGCTTTTTCCGTAGCGCATACTCAAGACCGGCGGCGTAGCCGCCGCCCACTCCCAGATTGCTTGGAAGATTCAGGAGCGTAACTTGCGGGTAGTGCTGCGAAAGAAGCCGTAAAGTCCCGTCCGTCGACGCATTGTTCACGATGATGATTTCGTCGAGAGGATGACTCTGTTCGAGCAGCGCATCCACATGGCTTCCGAGGAAATCTTCACCGTTGTGTGCGACAGTGAGACTCGCGACGGACGTCCTGCGCTGTGATTGCCAGCTCGTCATACCAGACGAACCTCCTGGGCCGATGCGGGCTGATACCGGATTTTAAAGAACAGGGCCATGAACATTCCGAATGTTGCGCCGGCGAAGGAAGATGTGAGATGAGGGTTCGTCCAGCCGCTGAGCAGCCAGAGAACAAACAGCACCAGCAGCCACGGTTTTGCACGATGATGCGAAGCCAGCAGGTCGCGAGCGGACGCTGCAATCATCAGAAGAATAGCGACAAGTCCTAAGAAGCCGAACTGCATCGGGAGCGACAGCCATTGCAGTTCATAGGAATACTGGTCCTCGCTGTTTCGGATGACTGCGTTTACGTGCGCTCCCAGTCCTTTGCCGATGAACGGACGCATTTCGATGGCACTCACCAGCGCTTTGGATTGTTCCATCCGGATGAGATCCGAATCGCTGACCTGATCGGAAAAGAACCGCGCCTCAACAACGGGCTGCAGCTCCGCGTAGGAAAAATACGCGACGCAGATCATCACCAGACCGGCGAGGATGAGCAATTTGATCCGGCCCTCGATGATGGTTGCGGCGAGAATCGCAAACGTCTCGAGGAACCAAAGGTAGCGGGCGAACGCCAACAGGCCGGATGCAATAATGATGACAACACAGAAACCGATCGCAACGCGGCGAAACCGGACTCCACTTACGCTGGGGCACAACAGAGCGAAGAGGACGAAACTGCCGAGGATGTCCGATGAAAACTCAATCCTGCTAAGGCCGAAAGCGATGCTGCCACCAACTAAGGCGTCATCTCCGAAGATATTCCCCAACAACTGAATGGGATCGATCTTTAGCGCGAGCGTAATCGCGATCAGAGCAATCTTCATGACCCCAAGCGCAACGATTCCGTAAATAACGGGCTTGATCACATCTTCGGGCCGCATGAGATGTCGCCGCAAAAAAAAGAGGCAAAGCCACGCCAGCACCACGGTTGAAGCAATGTCTTTTAATTGAAGAAATATCTGAGTTGTCTGGGACTGCCCGCGAAAGATAGCGACAAGTCCCCAAAATGCAAGCCCCGCGGTGAAAAGAGCGAGAAAGATGAATTCGTCCGCGGTTATCCACTTTGAGGAACGAGAAACCACATACAGCGCAAGCGCGAGGGAAAACAGGACGAACGCGGGAATCTTGACGTTGAGGCCGAAGATTGAGCCAGTCGGGAGGCACACGGCAATCATCAGCAAGGCTTGCAACAGCCTGGCAACGAGGGGCTTCCGGGTTTGAATCTCCATCGTCATTGTTTATTCATGAACAGGTCTTTCGCGACGCTTTCCCATCCCGCGCCATAACGCCAATAGCTGTGCTTGCAAACTTCGCGAAAAATCTGCGGTACTCGCGCGAGTTTGTCTTCTCTGAGCCGCAGTCGATGCTCCAGATGGGAGATCTTTTTCGTGATTTCGGCCAGGGCGTCGTCCGCCCCGGGCATCTCGGTTCGATGAAGTTCGAGCCTGGCATAGAGCTGTCGAAATCGCGTGATTTCCGAAAGGTACAAATCGCGCCCTGTAATGCGGGCTCGCGCAAGACGATCGCGAAGAGTGAGCGCGCCCATACCGACTTGTTGGCAGTTGTGACGGCGATACTGCATGAGTGGCTCTGGTATCAGCTGATATCGACCACAAGCGGCCAGGAGGAACGACATCCATCGGTCATGAATGTCGTTGTGCGGAATCGGAGCGAGAAAAGGGAAGTACTCCCGCCGAAATGCCATCGATGCTCCGGTTACAACTGGATGTTTGATCAGAATATTCAGTGCTTGTCCGGCGGCGAATCGTTTCTGTTCGCTCAGCGGAAAAGAAAAGGACTCCCAGAGCAACAAACCCACAGATCGCGAACTATCGTCGATCACGTCCGCGTCGCTAAATGCCGCGACGGCATTGCCAGAGTCGAGAAAGGCCTTCTGCAATCGTTGCAGTTTGTCTGGATACCACACGTCGTCTTGATCGGCGAGAACGACAATTTCCCCCTGGCTGATCGAAATTGCTTTTTCGAAATTCTTGGTCGAGCCGAGCGTCTGCTTGTTCACCTCCAAGCGAACGGGGAAGCGGACCCGGCCCGAGAATTTATTCACCATCTCCGCAGAGCCATCGCTCGAGCGATCATCACAGATGACGAGTTCGTCGGGCATTCTTGTCTGACGGCCGATACTGTTCAGTTGCTCCGTCAAGAAATGGGCACCGTTGTAAGTGCACATCACGACTGAAATCGAAAAACTCACAAAATCTCCGTCAATTCACTTCTGCTTCCGCGTAGTGGAACATCGCAGCCATCATTTCCTTTTAACTAATGCTGTAGCCACGCGACCCGCCCCAACCGCCGAACGTGGCGTACTCCCGGCACAAAGGTTTCCATCTTGGACCAGTCGTAAGCATCGAAGAAGCGGCTCAATAGAATCACGATCGAATAGAGCGCTCCGAAAATCAGTCCCATCAAGACGAGGCCGAACCACCCGAGATCGCTCGTCGAATGAACCGCGAGGATCGAAGTCAGAACGAGCAGAGAAGACAAGACCGGCTTCAAGTAGCTCTCGCGCAGCAATCTGCCGAAGGGATAGTGTGTGTGGCGATGAAATAACGTGATGAAGTATCCTGATGCGAGCACCAGCGCGGCCGAAGTTCCCAGCACCGCTCCGGCGAAGCCGAATTTGTAAATGAGCCCAAAACTAAGAGCTACATTGAGCACGATTCCGAGGATGGCGGAATCGACCCCCGGCTTTAAATATCCACTTCCGGCAAAGATCAGGAATCCGGGCCCAGTGACCAAGTTGATAAAGCTGACTACGACCAGCACGCTCAGTGGAAAGGCGACGATCCTCAATTGCGGGCCAATCCAGAGGTCGACGAAGCGGCTGGAGATAGCAACGACGAAACAGATCACGGGAACGCCAATCAGAGCCAGATACTTGTGCGTCCGATAATAGAGTTCGCGCGTGCGAGTCTCGTCTCCCAGTGCGTTAAGTTCAGATGCTGCCGGCAAGACGGGGCTCAGGACGAATCCGATCGCGCCGCGGATCTTCAATGCTACGTCGCTGGCGATGTCGTACCACCCCACCGGAGCCACTCCGACCAGCATGGCCAGAAATACCTTTTCAATCTGGTTGTGTACAGCGACCGCGGCCTGCGTGACATAGAGGCGGAAGCTAAAGCCGAAAATCTTCCGCGCTTCTTGCGTGTCGAAATGTCGCGGGTTGATGGCGACTTGCGGTAGGAGGCGGCGAACGGTAACCACATAAGTGATGACGGTAATGATTCCGGCGGCGCTGTATCCATAAACCAGGCCGCGCAGCCCAAAACCGCCCAGCAAGAGGCAAGCGCTGAAGAGCGCATTCAGGAAGACGTTCGCGGCGCTGATCATGTTCGTCAGATCCAGCCGTTGCAAACCGGTTGTTACAGACGAGAAGAGCAGGTTCACGATGTTCGCCGCGATAACGATGAGGAAGAGCCTGAAGAGGGTGATCAGTTCTTCTCGCGGAATGTTGCTGCCGCGGAAGAGTCTCACGGATAGCCACGGAGTCGCGATCCAGAGAGCGCCGCCAATTGTCGCTGCCAAGACCAGGAATACGGCGAGACCGGAATTCAGCGCTTTGGAAAGCGCGTGAAAATCGCGATGCGCGTAATATTCCGCAACAAATTTGCTCAGCGTGCCGAACAGACCAAGATCTGCCAGCGAAGTCAGCCCGTTGATCGCGAGGAATACTGCCCACGTTCCGTAACCTTTAACCCCGATCTCGTAGAGGATGAGCGGAGTCATGATGAACGGAATCGGGGCGACGAAGATGTAGCGCAGGCCACCGAACATCGCGTTGCGGATGATCTTTCCGCCGAGCGGCGCGTCAGCCATCGCTATGGGCAGCGGCTTCTTCGTGTTTTGCGTTTCTTGCGTCGACATTTCTTTAAGCTTTACGAGATGCAGCTTCGTCCGGGGAAGCTGCGGATTTCATCTCTCAATTGTCACCAGATCGTTTGAGCTTGTCCGTCACCCGCTGTTTGGTTTTTCTGAATGACTCAAACACCTCTTCTCCCAACTTCTTCGCTGGATCCTCGGGGCCCAGCTCCTGCCAGCGCGCTTCTCCGAGGATGTACACGCTGCAGAGCGAGGCCACAAAGCATGTGCCAAAGAGCATGATGATCAGCCGAGGGGGGAAAGACTTCTTCTCTGGAACGGCCGCAACATCGAGGACTTTGACACTCGGAACTTCGCGGGCCTCATCGACTCTGGCGATTTCGTACTGCTTGGTCAGAGTTTCGAAGATGGCTTCTTGGACTTTGGTGCGGCGATAGAGGTCGGCCCAAGTGACTCCAAGAATCGGCAGTTGGCGGATCGAAGGGTATAAATCTCCGTTGTGGCCGGAACCTGTCGGGCCGGCACCCGGGGCGTTGTCGAAGTTGCCGGTCGAGCCTGGGGCTTGCCCTTCCAATTTCTGCAGTTGACGTTTGTATTCATCGATCCGGGCCTGCACCGAGCGTACGCGAACATTGTTGCTCGTATAGATCTGCAGCAGTCCCTCGAGTTCGGTCTGAGCTGCAATCAACTCTCCTTCCAGCTGCCCGGCGGCGCCAATCATGGCCTGACCTTGTTCTTTCACATCGAGAGTCGTGTTCTTGCTGGCGAACTGGCTGAAGTCTTTTTCCGCGCTCTCCAGGTCTACCTGGACCTGCTTGAGCCGATTTTCGAGAAAAACTCGTTCGCGATGAGCGGCCGATGTGTCGAGAGTAATGACGACGTGATCGAGCTGCTTCACGTATTCCTGACCGATCGCGGCGGCGCGCTGCGGACTGCGATCGCTCACCTTGATCGTGATGATTCCGCTCTTGCGGTCCGAGGTGAGGTCGGTGCGATTCTCCAGTTGCTTGCGAGCGTCTGCGTAACGTCGATCGCCGTAGACTTTGCGGAGATCGAACTTATTGATGATCGCGTTTTGAACTGTTTCGCTTTTCAGCACTCCGAGAAAGAGGTCGCCCGACGTTTTGATCCCGAACAGTTCGCTGCCGAGATTGCCCAGCTCACTGGACTTGCCCAGGACCGCAAACATCGAAGCCAGCCCTTGTCCCGCTTGATCCGGCGGCATAAGCCGCGTTGTGCTCGTGTAGCGAACTGGAATCACAAAAGCAATGATCGTGGAAGTCACCAGACCGATCGCAATCCAGCGATAGAGGAGCCCTCGACGATCCCATAGAATTCTCAACCTCTCAACCGGAGTGCTGACTTCATCCGGAGATTTGCCCGAAATAGAGATGAAGTCCGGTTCGATGGCCGGAGGCGGGTATTGCGGCTCGCGCTTTGAGAATTGTCTGGTTGCCATGATTAGCGGCGTCCCTCGTGTTCATCCCTTCACTGGTCTGAACCGCTCTTGCGCGAAAGACCTTTGGGCCAGAATGTCAGTTGCAACATCGAGCTCACATTCGACTGCCTCGTGGGCGAGATCACGGGATACGTCCAGGCTTCGTATTGAACAGCCGCTGACAGGCTGAAACTGGAACGCACCCATAGATCCACGCGCGCGCTTGCATCGGCGAGAGTGCCGCCGTTTGGAATGAACTCATGGCTCACTTTCAGATGCCTGAATTCAAATTGCAGTTTGTTGCGCGGGGTGAACCAGTACGTGGTCCAAGCCTGCACGCCTTGTCCTTGCCGCCCGACCCAATTTCCCATCAAATTCCCCGCATTTGTGAAGCCGGAGATCCATGTGGGGTTGTAGTAGAAAAATCCGGAGCCGACGTTGCCGCCAATAGGGGGATCTGTGTATACGCCCTCGATTCGCAGGTCCATTTTTGAAAGACGCGGCAGCCGCGGAATGTAAATACCAGCGAGCCACGCGGCGACATCGGGGCCGACAATCGGGCTTATTTCGTCGTGCTCGGTAAAGCCATCGGCGTAAAGGCTGAACGCATTCTTGATTCGATAGTCGAAGTCGATGCCGGACCGTCGGGCGCCTGGCTTGTTCGGAGCGCCGGGGATTGTGTCTCCGACAGAAAATACGCTTCGAAGAAAGTTGTGCCAGGTCAGTGGATACCCCGGGCCGCCGTAATCTGTGGTGCGCGAGAGCCCGAATTCGAAATTTGGTGTTGGCTTAAAGCTAATTCGTTCCCCATGAACAATCGGTTGCGGATGCAATGATTGCCCGTACTGTCCCAGCAGGCCTAGCGGGGTGAACATGAACTGGTATCCCGTGTACTGACCGATGAAGAACTCGACGCGCATAGGACCAAGCACTCCGAACACACTGGGAAGCTTGAACGGAGTAACTCGGTTGACGCGGAACATCGTCAGTGGCGTGGCGTTGTCGCTCATCATCATTCCGCCGCCCTCGCTGGGTCCCCACCACACGCTCTGCTTGCCGTAGGAGATCTGCCAATCAGAAACATTCATGGCGACATAAGCATCGAGAAGCTGCGCCTGATTGATGGGAGGAGTGGTCGTGCCGGGTGGAACCGGAAATGGCGCGGGAACAATCGAATGGCTGAAGTCGGCGATCGAGATAACCTGCCGGGCCGAAAGCGGCAGAGATGGAACGGATGGCGAGTGCTGAAACTCGCTTCGAATGTAACCTGTGAAGGGACCGTCAGAAACCCAGCCGGATAGTCCTGAAACGTTGTTGAACCCCCGTTCTTCGGGCCGGCCGAAGTCGTTAACGATAGTTTGCCCAAAGTGATAGCCATCGGTGAGCGGCTTGCCTACAATCTCCGTTGCTCGTGTGTAGGAAGATTCGACGCGGAATTCGGTGTTGTCGCCGCCACCAAGCCAGTTCAGCTCGTTTCTGAATTCTTCCGAAAGCTGCTGATAGAGATTGGCAGCCTCACCCGTGCCTTGATCGTCGGCGATACGATCTCCGGCCTCGCTAAGCTGACGCGCACAATCCATGCGCGTCCATGGGCGCATCCCAAGGATTTCACTATCGATGTATCCGAGCGCAGCCAGCCGTTCGATCGCCGGATAGATCCAACTGTCCAAGGGCACATAGGGCGATCCCATGTTTTTAGCTTCCCAATGGCGGGGACGTTCCGGGTGAACGCCGGGTAGCTCCCAAGTTCCTCCCATCAATTCCGGATTGTGATGTTTCCGGTAGACGTACTCGCTGGACAAATATCCAAGAGCGGCTCCAATGAGTACGTCGGAAGGGAAGTGCTGCTTGGCGTTGATGCGCGAAGCGCTGATAACGGTCGCCATGCCATACGCGAGCACTTTCATGAACGGACTTGGATATTCATGAGCGACTGACCCAGCAATGGCCCACGCTCCCGCGGCATGTTCTGACGGAAACGAACCGCCGCCTCTAAAGAACTGCCCCAAACCGGAATTCTGGTAAGGCCGCTCACGTCCGCTCGCGTATTTGAGTGCCTCGACAATCGCGAGGGCATCAATGGCAGATTCCCCGCTCAGAAAGCCCGTTTCGCGCTCGTGATCGTTGTGCGTGAGAACTCCAAGGAAATAAAGTCCGGCCGCGCCACCAGCCATCGAGTAAGCACCGTAGTCGGATAAACGTCGGTAATTCGTGAGCGTGCTCGGATTATTCGACAGGTGCCGGCTGATGTCGCTGTCGGTCGCGAACAGTGCAGCGGCGAAGCCTCCGAGCGGCACAAGCCAAGTGGCGTCGGAGAAGCGAATTCTTGCTGGGCGCGTCCAGAGGCCGATCTGGTCGTGCAGCAGTGCGTGGGGAAGACCGACGACTTTATTCTCTGTATCGCTGGGATTCGGGGCGTCTGGAAATGTCTTTGCGTCCGGCGGATCGGGTTGTTTCGGTGCCGCATCCGACATGGACGTGTCTGGCGTGGTCGATGAAGACGAAGCCGGGCCCGACTGTCCGAACATGAGTGTCGAGCTTGTCAGTAGAAACATCGTCATCATCCAGGGCCACACAGTTCCCAGAAATCGATTCACGAGCTGTCCTCGATACTCCTAGAAATAAGCGGCAGCGAGAATTGCACTGGTAGCGATCGAACTCATCACCTGAGCATTCTGGAAGACAGCTTTCCAGACTGGAGGTCCGCCAAGTGCTTTCTCTGGGACGACAACCATGTCTCCCGGCTGGAGCGCCACATTCAGCCCTTCGCCGGAAACCCAGAACGAGCTGTGACTGCCGACGACAGTGCCATTCGCTCGAATCACGAACGTGGCTTTCTTGTTCGCCATGTTGGTGGTACCGCCTGCCTGCGTCAGGTACCACTTCGCGCTTTTTCCCGGACGATAGGCCACTGCGGTTGCTCCATAGACCTGACCTTGCACGAGCACATAGCTGGGACGTTTCGGTACAACCAGAACGTCCCCGGCGCGCACGGTAATGTCGCGCGATGTGTTCTGCCAGTTCTTCATGTTGGAAGAAATCTGAATCGTGACGCGGCCCGTGGGCGGACTGGTCATCAAGTTATCGAGCGTGCTCTGCCACTGCACAAGCGCCGATTCTGCCGAAGCCTTCTGATCAGGATCGAGGCTGCTCGCCGCGGTTAAACGAACCGCCGTCTGCTGTTCACGGACACGCTGAATCAACTCGCCATACGATCGTTGCTCGAGTTTTTGAACTTCGGATCGCAATAAAACAGCGCCATACGGGTATGCTGCCGAACTGAAACCACCGGCGCGCTTAAGCACCGAACTCAGCCTTTCGCCGGGACGAATGCCGTACGCGCCGGGATGGACAATTTCTCCTCGCACAGAAATGGAAGCACCCAAGTCGTCCCACCCGGGAACCTGTGGAATGGAGAGAACATCTCCGTTACTCAGAACCACGTCGGCCTGAGCGTTATTCACCATCGCTTCCGCAAGCACGATGTGCCGCTGCTGGCCGATGACTTCCTTATCTCCTTGCAGCGAGTATTGCGTGAGGTCAGCGAGCTTGGTATCGGCGCTGGGCTTCAATCCGCCAGCAGAGCGGATCAGATCGGAAACCCGCATCTCCGCCGTCAGTGGATACCGTCCCGGGCGCGCCACTTCGCCTTTTACGTAAACAGTTGCAGGCTGGACGGCGGCTGGATTCCTGTGAATCAGAACGCGATCTCGCGCGTGCAGGATAATGTCGTCGGTCGGACTGCCATCGAGCGCACTGCTCAATTTCACGTTCAGAATTTTGAGAGTGCTGTCGGACATGTAGCGGAATACCTGCGCATCGCCCTCGGCCGCGTCGGGAGAAAGGCCACCGGCCAGATGGATCGCATCGCTGATGTGAATGTCTCCCGTGGTGCGATACGTTCCGGGAGCGCGCACATCGCCCCAAACCGAAACGCTCGGAGGATTCTCAAAGTCATAGCGTCCAAAGAATTGAACCGTATCGAGTGCCTGCAATTCGGGCGCATGAGCCGGGTCGGCAAGCGCCTCAGCCACGCTGAAGCTCTGAACCGTCGGATGATAATCAGGCGCACTCAGGCGGATGATTTCGCCATATTGCAGTGCCGGCTCCGGCAGCAGATCTTTATACGAGGCCACTAGATCGGTCACCCGCATTCCGGGATGGAACGAGTATTTCCCGGGACGCACGACGTGACCCTCGAGGTAGACGGCGTCCTGCGTGTACGGATCGATTGGGAAGATGCGGATCTTGTCGCCATCCTGTACATGGAACGAGTCCAATTCTTTGCTGGCTTCGCTTGAGGACTCGTTCGCGGGTACATCAACGTTGAGCATGGTTTGCTTTTGATGAGCGATCGTCCGCTGGACTTCGATGTGGCGCAGAGTAGCGGTTGGAAGCAGTCCGCCGGCTAAAGCGAGGACATCCGCCAGGGATTTTTCGCCCTTCTGCTCGTATATTGCGGGACGGCGAACCATGCCTTCGACGGTGATCTGCGGCCCCAGCGGAGGAACCATCACCGTGTCGCCATTCTCAAGACGTTCGATGTTGCCTTTAACGCCGTGAAGTAACAGGTCGTAGACGTCAACGTCCTGCACGAGATCATTGCCGCGATAGTGTTTGAGAATGCGGAGCGATCCTCTCCCAGTTGGACCGCCGGCAGCGAATAGCGCATTCAGCGGAGTGGACAGCGAGCTGATGTCGTAAGCTCCGGGCTTCACGACGTCTCCGACGACGTACACGCGAATCGTGCGCAATCGCGAAAGAGAAACGTCGGCCGAAACATCGCGGAATTGCGTGCGAAGTGTCTTCTGCACTGCTTGTTGCACTTCCGCCAGAGATTTTCCTGCGACGAGCAGGGGGCCGACTTCAGGCAAGCTCACTCTTCCTTCGCGATCTACCGCCTGGTAGAAGCGGCGCGCTACTCCACCCCAAAGGTCGATGGAGATGCCATCGCCCGGTCCCAAGACATAGTCGGGACCAACCGGGAGATCCATAGGAATCATTTGAAGATCGCGCGTGCCGTTTTGGAAGATCTGCATGCCGAACCGTTCCACCGAAGGAGGTCGTGCCGCGGCCTGTAGATACATGTCGTAGAGCGATGGAATCTGTTCGTAGGGATTGTTTCGTCGCACCAGGCGTTGGGTGGGGCTGACAGCCTCGCGCGCCTGGCGTGTTTTCCACGATTCCGCAGAGTTGTTATTCGGCTCGGAGTTCGATGCAGTCACTTCCGGAGGCAAGGCCGAACCAGAAGTCAGAGCGGACTCGGGCGATGATTTGTCGGGCATCTCCGAATTCACAGCGCTCGCCGAGAAATCCGAAGCGAGCGATAAGTCATCAAGCTGGTTTTGTCCAGGGCGCCCTTGCCCCTGCGGATTAGCTCCTGGCTCATTGAGTCCCGAACTCGTTCCATCCACGGATAGCTGGTCACTCAGTGAACCTCCGCCGCTGGTCCTCAGAAGCGAAGCGACATCGTTGGAAGGCGTCGTGGGCGCGGATGGTGCGGCAGGCGGAAGAGCAGGCAAATTCCCCGGCGCGCTCTCTGGCGCTTCATTGATGCCCGGCTGTTCTGGAGGCAAGGCCTGAATTGAGGGATTCTGATTTGCGCTCTGATTCTTGCAACTGCTGGTCTCCGGATCGCACAATTGCGTCTGCTGCAGTTCCCGCTCGCGCTGCTTCCGCTGAGCCTGGCGCGAGAACTCCTCATCTTGCGCAATGTATTTCGCCCGCTCCCGGATCAGAAACTGCTGCTGCTGCGCCTCAGGGGACTCAGGGTTATATGTGGGTTGCAGATATCCGTACCGCTGGACCAGCGACGTGGCTACGGAGCGAAAAGCAATGTCGCTCTCCAGACGATCGAAGATCGCTTCGTCGGTAAGGTCGGAGTCGGAAATCAGCTGCCCATGTTCGGTGGCATCTTTTGCAATCCACCGCTTCAACTCGACCATGATTCCGGGATCACGGTGGAGAATGGCGACAAGCTGTCCTACCGATGCCGAGACCCGCTCCATGTTCTGCCGAGCGAGGTCTGATTGCGAGAGTGGCAGCCGTTGAGAGTTCTGACCAAGCAGGCTCAACCCGCAGGCGAGCACGAGCCCGGTGCACGACAGAATCCTGCAGCGCAGGCGAAAGCCTTTAACGATTGCGGCTAATTTCGTTTGGTACACCACCTTGCGATTCCTCAATCGATCTCCCATGGCTCTCTAACTTCGGGACAGGCCTACCAGCCCGGGTTTTTCTCTGATCGCGTTCAAGACGCCAGCCTCGGAACTCTCCACAGTCTTGTTTCGGATGTCGATCATGGCCCAGTAATACACGCCGCGGTTTTGCTCCGGCGCCAGCGCGAGAATCCTCATGCGGGGATAGCGTCCAAGAAGAAACCCACATTTCCCGAGCGGTCTTTCCGGGTCCTCGAGCGCGAGTATTAGAACGTCTGGTTGTGTCTGTTCGACCATGTCATTCAGATCTCTTTCGTTGGTGACCTCGCCGACGATCTCGATGTCAGATTGATCGGCGATCGTCGCGATCACCATTTCACGCATCAGGCGAGGACGGTTGGCGACGAGCACGCGAACGCGTTTCAAAGGACTCTCCTCCTTTTCGAGCGTAGGTGGGATAGCGCGAACGGACAAGGTTCAAAAGAGGCTTAAAAGCGGGGCTGCGACGTACTATGGCCGCGTACCGAAGAATTCGGTACTCAAGTACCACGAAGTACTAGAGCCTGGGCGGTATGCTCCTATAATGTCCTGCCGCAGGAATCGGCCTCGCGATGTTCATCGACGCTCATCAACACTATTGGCGCTACAATTCAAGCGAATACGAGTGGATCGACGAATCCATGTCGGCAATCCGCCGCGACTTCCTGCCCAGCGATCTGAAGCCTGAACTTCAGAGCAACAGCTTTCGCGGATCGGTCGCAGTCCAAACTCGGCAGACTTTCGAAGAGACGCGCTGGCTGCTTGAACTGGCGGAACAGTCCGATTCGATCTTAGGTGTCGTGGGTTGGGTCGATCTGTGTTCCCCAGACGCCCGAAATCAGCTCGAGAGGTTCGGCGGAAATCCGAAGCTGGTTGGAATTCGGCACATTGTTCAAGGAGAAGCGGACGATTATTTTTTGATGCGTCCAGATTTTCTTCGCGGCATTTCGCTGCTGGAAGAGTTCGACCTTGCCTACGACATTCTGATCTATACACGGCATCTGCCGGTCGCGGCCGAGTTCGTGGAGAGATTTCCACGTCAAAGATTCGTTCTAGACCACATGGCCAAGCCGCCGATTAAGAGCGGCGAAATCCAGCCTTGGGCCGAGGGAATTCGCCGGCTGGCGGAACTTCCGAATTTATTCTGCAAACTGTCAGGCCTCGTGACCGAAGCTGATTGGGAGCGCTGGAAGCCGGAGCAGGTCCAACCTTATCTCGATGTCGCTTTCGACTCTTTCGGACCCGAGCGGCTGATGATTGGGTCAGACTGGCCGGTGTGCCTGGTCGCGTCGTCTTATACGCGTGTGATTGACCTCGTGAAGAACTATCTCAGTCGTTACTCGCCGGAGATTCGCGAAGCTGTGATGGGAGGGAATGCGCGGCGATTCTGGCGCTTGCAGCCGTGAGTCGAGGGGACTGCACCGCTTTTTCGCGCTTCTCCGATTGCCGCCAGACCTCTAAACCTTTACACTTCCGAAATCGAAATCCAACGATCAGGAATGAAGTCCCGCGTTCTCCAACTCGATTCCCGCGACAACGTCTGGGTCGCGCTCACCAACCTAAAAAGAGGAGAGGAGACGCACTGCGATGGCCGGAAAAAGATCTTGCAGTCTGACGTTCCGGCGAAACACAAATTCGCAATCACCGATCTCGCAGTAGGAGACTCGGTCGTGATGTACGGCGTCCTCGTCGGCAAAGCCGTGAAGCTGATCGCTGCCGGAGAGCTTCTTACAACCGGCAACATCCAGCATCAGGCAGCGCCGTTCCATCAACAATCCAGCGAGTTTCATTGGTCCGCGCCAGACGTTTCGCGCTGGAAGGAACGCAGTTTTCAGGGATACGCCCGCTCGGATGGCCAGGTCGGCACGAGAAATTACTGGATAGTTGTGCCGCTGGTCTTTTGTGAGAACAAGAACATTCAGGTAATGAAGCAGGCGTTCGAGGAAGAACTTGGCTTTGCCGCGCCGCAGCTGTATCGCCAACAAGTTGCGGAGTTGACAAAGCTGTACCGCGAAGGCCGAATCAAAGACCTTCAGAACGCTACCGCTGCAGCCGAACCCGCCGAACTTAGGCAGGATCGGCTGTTCGACAATGTTGACGGCATTCGTTTCCTGCTGCACGAAGGCGGGTGTGGTGGCACACGCGAAGATTCCAACAACCTCTGCGGACTGATCGCCGGCTACATTCATAACCCCAATGTGGCAGGTGCCACAGTCCTCAGCCTCGGTTGCCAGCACGCGCAGATCGAAGTTCTGCAGAATGAGATTCGGAAACGCAACCCGGAATTCGATAAGCCACTATTCATTTTTGAGCAGCAGAAGAGCGGTTCAGAGTCTGCGATGATGCGCGATGCAATCCGGCAGACATTTCTAGGCTTAGTGGAAGCAAACAAAGCGCGGCGATCGTCTGCGCCTCTCTCCAAACTGTGCGTCGGATTGAAATGCGGCGGATCGGACGGCTTCTCCGGGATTTCGGCGAATCCTGCCATCGGACACACGTCGGACCTGTTGGCCGCATTAGGCGGCCGCACGATCTTGTCAGAGTTTCCCGAATTGTGCGGCGTCGAACAAGGCCTGATTGACCGCGGCCGCAACAGAGCAGTAGGCGACCGCTTTATGCAACTGATGCGCGATTATGCTGCGCGAGCTGCAGCCGTGCGGTCGACGTTTGAGATGAATCCTTCGCCCGGCAATATGCGCGACGGCCTCCTTACTGACGCGATGAAATCGGCAGGCGCTGCGAAAAAGGGCGGAACATCGCCCGTGACCGCGGTTCTGGATTATCCGGAATATTCGACCGAACCCGGACTAAATCTGCAATGCACTCCCGGCAACGACGTCGAATGCGTAACGGCACAGGTCGGTGCCGGAGCCAGCCTCGTATTGTTTACCAGCGGACTTGGCACGCCGACGGGCAATCCGATTACGCCCGTAGTGAAGCTTTCCACCAATTCCGCTCTCGCACAACGCATGTACGACATCATCGACGTTGATACCGGCCCGATCGTTGAAGGCGAGGGGACGATTCAACAGATGGGCGAGACGATTTTGGATTACGTGATTCGTGTGGCCAGCGGAGAGGTTCACACGAAAGCCGACTTGAAAGAGCAGGAAGATTTCATTCCCTGGAAACGAGGTGTTTCCCTCTGAGCGCTAATGAAAGGTCCGCAGGCGATTTCCGCCTTGATGGCAAGGTGGCGATTGTTACCGGAGCGGGAAGCGGCATCGGGCAGGCGATTGCCGTGCGGTTTGCGTCGCATGGCGCGGCGATTCGGGTGGTTGACATCAATGAAAGCGCGGGCGTTGCGACCGCCGAACAGATCCGGAAATCGGGCGGGAGTGCATCGGCGTATCGGCTCGATGTGACAGATCAAACGCAGGTCCTCGGGGCTTTCTCGGAGCTCTTTCGCAACGAACGCATTCACATTCTCGTCAACAACGCAGGTGTTTCGCACATCGGCACAGTCGAGAGCACGACGGAAGCCGATTTCGACCGCCTGCTGCGCGTCAACGTCAAAGGCTTCTACAACTGCATGCACGCCATTGTGGGGCACATGCGTGACAACGGCGGCGGCGTGATTCTCAACATGGCGTCGATTGCCGGCTCATCCGGCCTCGCCGATCGTTTTGCTTATTCCACGACTAAGGGCGCAGTTATCGCAATGACTTACTCAGTTGCGCGGGATTATCTTGCCCATAACATTCACTGCAACTGCATCTCGCCGGCCCGCGTGCATACGCCTTTCGTTGATGATTACCTGAAGAGAGCGTATCCCGGGCGCGAACCTGAAATGTTCGAGAATCTGGCTAAGGCTCAACCGATTGGGAGAATGGCTGAGCCGTCGGAAGTTGCTTCGCTCGCTCTGTTTCTGTGTTCGGACGAGGCTTCGTTCATCACTGGCATGGACTATCCCCTTGATGGCGGATTCTGCAATCTTCGAGGATAACGCATGGATCTGCAATTGAAAGATAAGGTTGTCATTGTCACCGGAGGCGCCAAAGGAATCGGGGCGGCCATCGTTCGTGCATGCGCCGCGGAAGGCGCTGTCCCGGTGATCGTTGGTCGAGATCGCGAGGCTGGGCGCGAGGTGCAGATTGAGATTGAGAAAGTAGGCGCCCGATGCGGGCTGATTACTGTTGATCTCGATACCGCGAATAAGTGCGAGCAAGCAGTAGCGCGAACCGTAAAAGATTTTGGACGCCTCGATGCGCTAGTGAACAACGCTGGACGGAACGATAAAGTAGGCCTGGAGGATGGAAATCCAGCCGAGTATGTTGCATCACTCAACCGCAATCTGGTGCATTACTACAGCATGGCG
>Ga0335081_10005599_pt1 | contig 19883 bp, 19 predicted proteins | sample Lox_Sample_35_FD_206713 | JGI IMG/M metagenome (GOLD analysis project Ga0335081, IMG submission 206713) | Soil microbial communities from Loxahatchee National Wildlife Refuge, Florida, United States - Lox_Sample_3.5 | ecosystem: Environmental > Terrestrial > Soil > Wetlands | place: USA... | reverse complement strand
GACGCGGTCTCCGCCACCCGGAGCTTCCTGGATGACCTGCGCGGCAGGAGCCCTAGTTAAAACAGCAACCAGTTCAATTGCCCGAACGCCGCGATCAGGGCTTGCCGATACGGTCGGGCCTGGGCTTTCCCTGACATATAGAGTAACCGCGTGGCAGAGAACGAACGGCTACTTCACGCGTCGTCGTTCGGGGTAGCGGCGACCGCCTACGCTGAGCACCGGCCGGACTACGCCCAGGCCGCGGTGGGCTGGGCGCTCGAGCCCGCGCCCGGCCCGCGAGTGCTCGACCTCGGCGCCGGAACCGGCAAGCTGACCACCACGCTGGTCGCGCTGGGTGCCGAAGTCATCGCGGTCGAACCCGATCCGGCGATGCTGACCGAGCTGCGCCGCGCCCTTTCTTGAACCCGGCCGGAACGGAGCGTGATGTTCAGCCAGTGCGGAAGCCAACCGTTTGGCGCGCGGAACGCTTAATATTTTTCGCTTGTCACTCGGGGGCGATGTGCCTGCGCCTGTATCCAGAAGTTCCGGTTCTGCGCATGGTCGTTGTGAAGCGAGTGATGAACAGGCACCGGGTCCGGATGCTGCGGATGCGGGTGACCGAGCTGCTGTCGGCGGCGGTCACTGGCGTTGCGCTGTCAGCGCCTTGTAGACCCGTGCGTGCGGGATGCCGCGGCCTCACGTGAGGCATGCTTCAGGATGGTGCGCATGACAACACCTTCACCATCGGCGTTCGATCCCCAGGCGTTTGAGGGGACGGCCGAGTACTACGCGGTCGGGCGTCCTCCGTATTCCGCGCAACTGGCGGACACGATGGCCCGGGAGCTGTCGCTTGATGGCACCGGCCAGCTGCTCGATGTGGGCTGTGGACCTGGCGTCCTGATACTGCCCCTGGCCCGGTTGTTCGACCAAGTTACGGCGCTTGATCCCGAGCCCGGCATGTTGCAGGCGGGCCAACGGCGTTGCCAGCAGGCTGGGGTTGCCAACGTGCGCTGGGTGCAGGGGGTCGCGGAGGATATCGCAGCGCTGAACCTCGGCTCGTGGCGAGCGGTCACCTTCGGACAGTCGTTTCATCGGGTCCGACGGCTGGAGGTTGCCGAGGCCGTCTATGACCTACTCGTGCCGGGTGGCTCGCTGGTCCTGATCTCGCACCACGTCGACGGCCGTCCACGGCCTGCCGATCCGGGGTACCCTGAGGTTCCCCACGCCGCGGTGCGGAAGCTCATCCTCGACTACCTCGGTGACGGCACGCGCCATTACCTCGCAACCTGGAACGAGGGCCAGCCGGCACGTTTTGAGGACACCCTGTCGCAGACCCGGTTCGGCGGCTCGCGCACCATCTGCGCGCCTGGGTGCCCCGACCTGATCAGAGACATCGACACCGTTGTGGCCAGCTACTTCTCGCTGTCGTACGCCGCGCCCCGATGGTTCGGGAACCGCCGAGCCGACTTCGAGTCCGATCTACGTCACCTGCTGCACGAGTATTCGCCAGACGGTCTCTTCTGGGACTGGCCAGGTGACACCGAACTCGTCATAGCGACGAAGAGCTAACGGATCAGGCGGCATGTCGTTACGGATGCTCACACCAGCGTGAATGCCCTCCACACGTAGATCAAGTCGGTAGCATCGAGTGAGCGGTGCCGGGCGTGCCGAGTAGTCGGATCCTTCTGATTTCTCATACGCTCCAATCGACGCAGCTACGTTTGCTTCTCTACGGGGTCGTGCTCCCGGTGGCGTCCCGATATCAGCCCGGTAGGCGGTCAGCCGCCTGCGGTTGATGAATTCTGCGGTGTCGCCCGCAAACCGGCACCTGCGGCACGAGGCGCCTTGTTACGCGATGGCGTATAGCCACGCACTCATCCCAGCATGACGCGTCCCGGTCAGCCAGCCGAAAGCGCGGATGACGCATATCATCCAGATCCGCGAGCCGAAGCCGGGCACGCTCGGAAACATGAACCGGAGCCAGATCGGCGGTTCCTGAAACCTGCCTGTACCCGCACTTTCCTCACCGTCCGCCACGAGCTGGCCTGGCCGCCTGGCCCTGGCGGCTGCCGGGCCATGACAGACTCCATGGGCATGGCCGTGAACCTTGTCCGCAGCACCCGGCTCTTCCCTGGCGCCCCGTATGCCTACGCCGGCCGGGCCAGCCAGGGTGATCTGGTCTTCACCGCCGGCGCCTGCCCGCTCGATGAGCAGGGGCGCGTCGTGGCCCCGGGCGACGTCCGCGCTCAGGTGCGCCAGGCCCTGCGCAATCTCCTGATCGCCCTGGAAGACTCCGGCGCGGCGATCGTGGATGAGCTCAGGCGGATTCCAGCCATCGTCGCAACACTGGCCACTGATGGCTGGGATCGTATCGGCTTTAACGGACGACAGTGCGGGCCAGGTCGATGACGGGGGTGCCGGCGTGTCGTGCCCAGGCCTGGAGGGCCGCGGCGAGGACGAGGGCGCTGCCGTACAGGACGTGCTGGCCGCCTTGCCGGGCGATCAGCGCGTCGAGGGAGGCGAACGCGCGTCCCTTGCGGGCCAGGGTGAGGATGTCGCGGGCGGCGCGCTCGCCGGTCCAGTGCCCGGCCGGCAGCCGGGTCAGCCCGGCCAGGTCGGGCGGGGCGCTGGTGTCGTGCCCGGACAGCCACTGGTCCAGCAGCCCAAGGGTGAGCCCGATGCAGCCGGCGACGGTCGCGGCCTCGCCATCGGGTGATTCGGGCCGGGCCTGGTCCAGGACTCTGGCTGCGAGCGCGGTGTCGCCGCCGGCGATGGCTTCGGCGGCGAGCCGCATGGTGACCGCGGCGAGCTCGCGGGCATGCCCGACCGGGGTGAACATGGCCATGTTGTGCCGTTCGACGGCGCGGCCGATTGCCTGCTGCAGCGTGTCCGGGTCGGTCACGTCGATGTTGCTGACATCGATGCCTTCCTCGGCCAGCAGCGGCGCGAGCTCGCGCAGCAGCTCATCGGCCATGCCGGGCTTGACCTGGATGTCCGGCAGCCTGGCCGGCGGTGGTTCGGGAGTGCGGCGTCGCATGTCTGGCACGCGGCCATCTTCCCAGACCGGCTGCCTGCGTGAGCCGCGCAGCCTCGCGGTCCGCGGCGATCTTGCCCGGACGCGGCCGGGCCCGCCGCTGCACGGCGAGCTTGTGCGCCGTGAACGGGCGGTACTGGCCGCTGTCCGGATCCGGTTACGCCGCAGTTCCCGGCTGATCGTGGACGGGCTGCGGCCCGTCCGCTCCGCGATCGCCCGCACCCCGGCCCCCGCCGCGCGCAGGTCGGCGATCTGCACCCGTTCCTGCTCCGACAGGTACCGGTCCGAGATCTCCCGCCGGACCACAGCCCCCCGCGTGATCACAGGAGAATAATGCAGCTTCCGGCCGTCCCTGGCGGTGATCGTGCGGCCGTGTCGCCACCGTTTCCCGGTCCGCGGGTTGATCCCCACGATCCGGCACGCCTCCAGGCTGCTGAACCCCTGCCCGATCAGCCGCGCATACTGCTCCCGCTTCTCGACTTGCGGCAACGCCCCCGGTCCCCGGCGCCCCATCGCAACTCCCGAATCTGTCGGGTGTTGCGACGACCGCTAGAAAGCGCCCTTGCTGGCGCCGGCGAGCGGCGCAATGTTCGGTGACTGTGCCCGGAGCCAGGCCAGCAGGACGCGGTGAGCGGACACGCCACGCCGCTCAGCGACTGCGCGTGCTGCTTCGGGCAGCGGGCCCGATGGCCCGCCGAACGGCGAGTAGGCCAGGTAGGCGACGTCGCGCTCTGCACAGGCCAGCGCCATGGGCAGGTCATCGGGATCGCCATACGACAGACGGTTCTGCACCGCGCCGATCGGGGCGACGGCGAGTGCCTCATCCAGCTGGGCGACGGTCACGTTAGACAACCCGATAGCCGCGATCTTGCCTTCGTGCCTCAACTGCTGCAGGGCGCCCACGCTGTCGGCCAGCGGCACCTGCGGGTCGACGTGGTGCAGCTGGTACAGGCCGATCCGGTCGGCTTCCAGGGTGCGCAGGCTGATCTCGCAGTGGGCGCGGAGGGTGTCCGGCCGCCCGTCGACCGGGAAGCTGTCGCCCCGGCGCCAGTGGCCGCCCTTCGTCGCGATCAGCGGCCGTCCCGTTGTCAGGCTCCGCAGGGCACGTGCTACGACCTGTTCGGTATAGGACTCGATGCCGGCGCGCGTGTAGGCGAGCGTCGTGTCGATGAGCATCACTCCGGCGTCTAGGGCGGCGTGCACGGTCGCTACGGAGTCCTCGGCGGTCCCGTTCCGGAAGGCGAACTGCGCCGTGCCGAGTCCGATGCCTTCGATCCGGCGTCCGGCTATCAGCATCTGCTGCCTCCTGGGGTGTCGCCCGGCAGGCCAGTCCCGGACCTGATCGTGATCGTGACCGGCAGGCGCGCGTCCCGGCTGGACCTGCCGATGTGCAGGTGAAAGTCACCGGGCTCGATGGCCCACGTGCCGGTGGCGGTTTCCAGTGAGCCAGGCCGCGGAGCGGGATGACGATATCGGTGAGCACTTCGGTTCCTGGAGGCGTTTCGGCCTTCGCGAACCCGGCCAGCCACCGTGCTGGTCGTTCGATGGCGCTGTCCGGGCGGGACGCGTAGATCTGGATCGTCTCGCCTCCTGGCCGGGTACCGGCGTTCCTGAGCCGACCAGGACGAGACGACGACGCCGTCGAACGCACATTCCCCTTTGAGGATGTCGTTGAGCATCGGCGATTCGGTCATCCTGTGTCCGTTGACGCTGTTGTAGGCGGCCATCACCGCCCACGGCCGGCCCTGGCGGACGATGGACTCGAATGGCGCCAGGTACAGCTCGCGCAACGCCCGCTGGCCGACCGCGAGCGCGACGGGCGCGGGCACGTTCAGCGCCGTGTCCCGTTCGTCCCAGCGCGGCCCGCGTACCCCGGCTGGCCCGTCGGAGGTATGGATCGGCCGGAGTCCTATCCCAGGGTGGCCGGGCCGTGACCAGTAGTCCGCGCCGGTCAGCAGCGAGATCTTGTCCTCGGGGCTAAGGCGGGCCAGCAGTTCCCCGCGGCTCCGCTGCCTGTCACGAACGGATTCATCCATGCTGTCTCTCTTCGCGATTCTGGCAGAGGATCGGCGGGTCGGCGCAGATCCGCCGGATCTCCCGTGGATCTGACGTCAGCTTGCGAAGGTGCGCCCGGTCTCGTCCAGTCCGCCGGCCAGCGTCACGTCGCGGCCGCCGTGCAGGTCAATGAAGGCGGTACCCGGCCAGGCCACCGCGTTCACCGGGAATAGCCGGAATCGGTTAGTGCGGGGCCGGAGAACTCGTGGACTCCCGAGCCGACGCGGAAAACGGCTTCCTGTGCATCCTTGGCACCCGGAAAGCTCGCGAGTGATGCGGGCGGGTTGCCCGCGGCGTCGCGGACCTCGGCGGCCTGGCCGCTGGGGATGCGGACGCTGGCGGTGACGTTGGGCGGAAGCTCCACCCGGAACGTGAACCGGTCGCCGACCCGCTGCCAGCCGGTGCTGACCGGCCCCCGGGCGGACCGGTAGGAGCCGCGGGCCCAGCTCAGTGACTCGGCGGGGTGCGGCCGGAGCAGCAACTGGCCGAACCCGGCGGTGCCCGGCTCCTGATCGATGCCCAGGAGGAACCGGTAGAGCCATTCGCCGACCGAGCCGAGCGAATAGTGGTTGAAGGAGTTCATCCAGGGGGACTGGAAGCCGCGCTCGGCGGTCCAGCCGTCCCAGCGCTCCCAGATCGTGGTCGCGCCCGCGTGGACCATGTACCGCCAGGACGGCACTGTGTCCTGCTCGAGCAGCCGGTAGGCCGCCACAGTGTGACCGGTTGAGCTCAGCACCGGCAGCAGGTACCCGACGCCGGCGAACCCGGTGGTCAGGTGCCAGTCGGCGGCTTCGATCCGGGCCACGAGGCGATCCGCCGTGGTCGCCCGCAGGTCATCGGGGACCAGGTTCATATGTAGTCCGAGTACATAGGCGGTCTGAGTGCCGGAGGCGACCTGGCCGTCGGCGGCCACGAACGCGCCGGTGAACGCGGAGCGGATCTTGGACCACAGCGCCCGGTAGCCGACGGCCTCGGCCGGCCGGCCGGTGGCGTCGGCGATCTCGGCCATTAGCGCCGCGTCATGCGCCCAGTAGGCGGTGGCCAGCAGCTCGTGCGGGGTGTCGTCGTCACCCGGGGCGAGCCAGTCATTGTAACTGTTCCCGAGCTCGCGGGCCCGCAGGTAGTCGGGGTTGGCCCGCTCCAGGAACTCCATCCACCTGGTCATGGCGCCGAAATGCCGGCCTAGGAGCGCGGTGTCGCCGTACATCTTCCACACCGTCCACGGCACGATCACTCCGGCGTCGCCCCAGGCCGGAGCCCCGGCCCCGCGAAGATTGAGCACCGGCGCCACGTCGGTGAAGGCGCCGGAGGGCAGCTGGGCGTCGGCCACGTCGTCCAGCCACTTGGCGAAGAACGCCGCGACGTCCCGGTTGTAACAGGCGGTCCGCGCGAAGACCTGCGCGTCGCCCAGCCAGCCAAGCCGCTCGTCCCGCTGCGGGCAGTCGGTGGGCACGCTAATGAAGTTGCCGCGCTGCCCCCAGTCGATGCAGCGGAACAGCCGGTCCAGCCACGCCAGCGAGGAGCCGAATGCCCCGGCCGCGGGCGTGTCGGAGTGCACGACCCGGGCCGTGATGTCGGCCTGGCCGATGTCGCCAGGGTAACCGGTGATCTCGGCGTACCGGAAGCCGTGCAGGGTGAACCGCGGCTCGAGTACCTCGGGGCCGCCGCTGGTGGTGAACTCGTCGGTAGCCCGGGCGGTGCGCAGGTTGTCGGTGTACAGGCCGCCGTCGGCGGCGAGCACCTCACCGTGCCGGATCCGGATGCGCGCCCCGGGCGGACCGTCGACCCTGAGCCGCAGCCAGCCGGTCAGGTTCTGGCCGAAGTCCACGATGTGCCGCCCGTGGTCGTCGGTGGCAATGCTGCGCGGTGTGGTCTCTTCGGTCACCCGGACCGGCGGTCCCGGGTCGGCGACCAGTGGCGTGGCGTCGCGGTCCCGGACTCGCACCGGCCGCCAGTCACGGGCGTCGAAGCCGGGCCCATCCCAGTCTGCTGGCTCGAGCCCGAGGTCGTGTCGCTCGCCCATCAGCAGGTCCGCGTGCCGGATCGCGCCGACGGCAGAACGCCACTGCTCGTCGGTGACGATCCACTCGCGGCCGCCGCCCGCATAGACGAGCAGCAGCTGGGCCAGCAGTTCCGGCGCGGGACCGTAGTGGGCGCCTGCCCGCTTGGCGTCGAAGCCGTAAAAGCCGGCGTACCACCCGTCGGCAATAATTGCGCCCAGGACGTTATCGCCCTGGTTTAGCAGCCCTGTCACGTCGTAGGTCTGGTAGGCGATGCGCTGGGTGTAGTCGGTCCAGCCGGGGGTGAGGTACCCGTCGCCGACCCGGCGGCCGTTCAGCCGCGCTTCGTACAGGCCGAGTGCGGTCACATACAGCCGGGCGGATGCTACTGGTTTGTCCACCGCGAAGGCCCGGCGCAGGTACGGAGCCGGGGTCAGGGCGCGGGCCACGGGATCGACCGGGCCGGATCCGGAGGGCGGGGTGACGCTCTCCCGGGCCCGGCTCGGGCCGATCCAGGAGGCGTGCCACCCGCTCGTTCGGTCCAGTTCGACCTCGAACCAGGCCAGCTCGCTCCAGTCGGACACCGACCCGGCCTCGTCCCAGACCCGAACCTTCCACGGGTACCGGCCGCCGCCGGCCAGTGGAACCCCGCCGTAGGCGATGTCGGCCGAGCAGGAGGACTCGACCCGGCCGCTGTCCCACACCATGTTCCCGGCCTCGTCGGTGACCAGCACCTGGTAGGCGCTCTGGGCCCGGCCGGTCCCAGCGCCTTCCAGCACCCAGCTCAGCCGGGCCCGGTCCGAGGCGATGCCGAGCGGGTTGACCTGGTGTCCGCAGCGCAGCCCGGCTGGGGTCAGTGGTGGGGTGGTCACAGCTTTGTTGCTCCTTGGGTGAGGCCGGAGACGAAATAGCGCATGGTGAAGCCGACGAGGACGAACATGGGCAGGGTGGCGATCACCAGCGCGGCGAACACGGATCCGCCGCTGCTGACGTTCAAGCCGAAGCTGCTGACGAACTGCTGCACGCCGGCCGAGATCGTGACCTTGTGCGGGTCCTGGATGACGATCGTCACCCACAGGTAGTCACCCCAGACGTTGATGGTGACCAAGATCGCGCCGGTCAGCAGGATCGGCCTGGTCAGCGGGGCGACGATCCGCGCCAGCACCTGGGGTTCGGTGCAGCCGTCGATACGGGCGCTTTCCAGCAGCTCGCGGGGGATCTGGTCGAAGAACCCGCGGAAGATCAGCACCAGCAGCGGCTGGGCGGTGGCCGCGTACGGCAGGATCAGCGCCCACCAGGTGTTGAACAGGTGCAGCTTCTGGATGGTCAGGAACAGCGGGATCAAGGTCAGCGTCGAAGGGATCAGCAGCAGGCCGAGGTAGGCCAGGAACAGCAGTTCCTTGCCGCGGAACCGCAGCTGGGAGAACGCGTACGCGCCGGCCGCCGCGGCGGTCACGCCGAGGGCGACGGACGCTGCAGCGACGATGATCGTGTTGATCAGCGGCCGGGACACGCCGGACCAGGCCACAGCGTAGTTCTGGTAGTCGAACTGGGTGAACAGCGAGAACACGCCGCCGCTGAAGATGTTCTGCCCGGTCTTCAGCGAGTTGGAGACCACGAAGATGATCGGGAAGTAGGTCATCACCACGATCGCGGCGCCGCCGAGCAGGGCGATCCACCGGTGGCGGCGCCGCTGCCGCCTGGCCCAGGCGGGCCGCGGCCCGGCAGGTGCCGGACGGCGGCCGGCCTGGGGGCCGGTCTGAACGACCGAACGCACTGGGGTTCCTTGCTCAGTACTTGCTCAGGTCGACGTGGTTCTGGGTCGCCCAGGCCTGTGCTGAGCTGGTCAGCAGTGACTGCCACTGGCTGGCGAAGGCGGAGTAGGACAGCGACCCGTTGATGTACTCCTGGACCAGCCGCATGCCCGAGTTGGTGGCCGCGGAGGACAGCACGTCGTCAAGGACAACGTCGACGACGGTGGGCACCTTGCCGGTGGGGACCAGGCTCTCCAGGCCCGGCAGGTTCACCGTCGGCGCGCCGGTCACGGTCGGGATGTAGGACCCGCTTCCGCTGATCTTCAGCCAGTAGCCCAGGTGCTGCGGGGTGAACAGCCAGGCCAGGAAGTTCATCACGGTCGCGGTCTTGGCCGGGGTCATCGTGCTGTCCGCGCGCTGGGAGGTGATGCTCCACTGGCCGTTGCCGTTAGGGCCGCCGATGACGCCGACCGTGGAGGTGCCGAGCCCGAGCGGCGTGCTGGCGGTGGTGATCGGCGGTTCGGGAAACACGCCGAACTTGCCGGTGAAGCCGGCCGAGTTCAGTTGCGGGATCCACCAGCTCCCGCCCCATAGCATGCCGACCTTGCCCTGGATGAGCAGCGGCTGCGGGCTCAGCGGGGGCGTGGTGACGTTGGGGTTCTGGCATGCCCCGTATCCGCTCTGCCCGCTGGCCGAGTACGCGGTGAGCTGGCCGAGCAGTTTCCAGACCTCCGCGTAGCGGGGGTTGCTCATGCTGATGATGCCCTTCTGGATGCCGACCGCGACGTCTAGGGCGTTGGTCACCTGGCCGTGGTTGACGTCGAACTGGCTGACCTGGCCGGCCAGCAGGGACGAGGTGGCCAGCCGTTCGAACCAGGACGGGTTGCACGGCTCGCCGTCGGTGAACATCAGCGGCATGATGCCGGCCGACTTCAGCTTGCCGAGGTCGGTCATGAGGTCGGCCCAGGTGGCCGGCGGGGAGCTGATCCCGGCCTTGGCGAAGGCGGCCTTGCTGTAGTAGAAGCCGGTCTCGACGTTCGACCCGAGCAGGATGTCGATGTCCCCGTTCGACGAGGTCATATACGGGATCGTCACGGGCGTGAACGTCGACAGCCAGCTGGTGTTGCCCGGCACGTACGGGTTGGGCTTTTCCAGGTAGGGCTTGATGTTCTGCAGCAGCCCGGCCGGGAGGGCGCCGGAGGTCACCGGGCCGTACTGCTCCCAGACGACGTCCGGCGCGCTGCCGCCGGAGGCCTGGCTTTCCAGCTGCGCGTTGGACTGGGTGATGCTCGACATGTTGTTCGGCAGCCACTGGACCGTGACGTTCTTGTGCGCGGCCTGGTACTGCGCGGTCAGCTGCTTCAGCCCGGCGTTGTCGGCCGCCGTGATCGGCCCGGTGTTCGGCGGCAGCACCGCCTTGATCGTGACCGGGGCGTTGCTGGCCGAGCCTCCCGCACTGCTCGAGCTGCCTGAGCAGCCCGCGACCAGGATCACTGCGGCCAGCAGGGCCACTCCGGCCGGCAGCATGTGGGTTCTTCGGAACATGAAACCTCACCTCCAGGCGAGAGTTCGGTTAGTTTGTCCGGGGACGGAGGGCGCGCATGACGACGAGCGTGAAGATGAGCATCGCGACGAATAGCAAAGTGCCGATCGCCATGCCGTAGCCGTACTGGTCGTTCTGGAACGCGGACTGGTACATGTCCAGGCCGGGCACCAGGGTCGCGGTGCCCGGGCCGCCGTTGGTCAGCAGCAGGATCGGGATGAAGTTCTGCACCGCGAAGATGCCGGACAAGATCACGACGATCCGGAACTGCGGCATCAGCAGCGGGATGTCGATCGCGAACACCCGCCGCAACGCGCTCAGGCCGTCCAGCCTGCCCGCGTCGAGCACGTCCTTCGGCAGGTTCTGCAGCCCGCCGAGGAAGATCAGGAAGCCCAGGTTGGCGATCCACGGGAAGCCGACCAGCAGGATCCCGACCAGCGCCAGGTGCGGATCGGCGAACCAGGTCGGCTGCGGCAGCCCGACCGCGCCGAGGATCCGGTCGACCAGCCCGGATCCGGGCTGGAGCAGGTAGGCCCAGACCTCGATCAGCACCAGCGGCGGCAGCACGATCGGCAAGACCAGGACATATTTCGCGATGGCGCCCGCCCGCCGCGGCATGTGGATGACCACCTCCGCCGCGGTGAACTGGGACACCAGGCTGATCAGGATGCTGCCGCCGACCAGGATCGCGATGTTCTTCGCCTCGGTCCCGAAGGTCGGCGCCTGGATGTACTGCCTGAACTGCGATACGCCGACGTACGTGGGCGCGGAGAAGCCGTTCCACTGGTAAAAGCCGCCGATCAGGCTGCGCACGGCCGGGTAGTAGCTGAAGACGCCGATCAGCAGCAGGCTCGGCAGCAGCAGCACCGCCAGCACCGACCGGTACCGGTAACGCCACCAGGACCGGCGCGGGTTCAGCCTCCGTTCGGCGCCCATGAACGTCACATCCATGGGTCGATCCTGGGCGTATCCGCTGGTCGTCACTAGGCCGTGATAAACCGTTACTTGACGGAAATTAACTTCAGCCGCCGGTCCGGGCTACCGTACGAACGTGGACGAGGATCCGCCGGTCGGAACCAGCCAGGGCCTGTTCCACCTGACCGAGAGCATGCCCGCCTATGCGGGCAGCTATCTGCACAAGTGGGACAGCCCGGTGCACACGCACAGCTTCGTGGAGATCGCCTTCGCCGTCGGCGGCGCGGCCACGCACCATTCCCTGGCCGGGCGGCGCGAGATGCGACCGGGTGATGTTGTCTTGCTCCGGCCGGGTGTCTGGCATGGGTACGAGAACTGCCAGCGGTTCGAGGTGTACAACTGCTGCTTCAGCAGCGAACTGCTGCGCCGCGAGCTGTCCTGGACCCGGGAGGACCCGCTGCTCGGCTTCCTGCTGTGGGCCGGCCCGTACTCGTCCCCCGGCCGCGGCGTGCTGACGACCAGGCTCGAGCCGGCCGCCGTCACGGAGTGCCTCGTTCATCTCGACGCGCTGGCCGCGCTGCGGCACCGCCCGCTCGCGCTGCACCGGCCCGACATCGTCGGCCGCCTGGCCCTGCTGTTCGGCCAGCTCGGCCAGGCCGTTGCCCAGGCCGGCGGCATGCCGCCCGGGGAACTCGGGTCGGCCCATCCCGCCATCGTGCAGGCGATGCGCCTACTCGAAGCCGACCTCGCCTGCGACTGGACGCTGACCGGCCTGGCCGCCGAACTGCACCTCGCACCCGGCTACCTGGTACGGCTGTTTAACGCCGCCACCGGGCTGCCGCCCATGGCCTACCTGGCCCAGCTCCGCGCCGAGCACGCCGCCGTCCTGCTCCTGCACTCCGACGAGCCGGTCACCAGCATCGGGCGTGCCGTCGGCTGGGCGGACCAGAGCAGCTTCGCCCGCCGCTTCAAGGCCCACTACGGACTCAGCGCCACCACCTACCGCAAGCGCTTCGCCACCGGCACGACCCACCCGCACCGCCCCGGAGCGGCCGCCTGGCCAGCCAGTGAGGCCGCCTCCTGAGGCCGAGTAGGCGGCGTAGCGCTGGACGAGGTCTCGGTGAGCGCCGCGACAACCCAGCCGACCGTGGCGGTACCACCCAGTCAAGGGTGCCAAGAGGTGGTCTTCCCTAACCCGTGGGGACCGTCCTGTGGTGGTCGTGCCGGGCTTCCTACTGCGCCTAGGTCGCGGGCGCTTTGTTGCGCTTGGACCACTCGGCGAGGCGGTTCAGCGCGTCCTGGGAGGCAGAGCCGGGCTGGGCTGTGTAGATGATGAGGATCTGCCCGATGTCGGCCATCAGCTGGAGGGCTTCGTAGCCGAGGTCGAGGTCGCCCACGAGGGGGTGGTGGAAGGGCTGGATGCCGCTGCGGTACTCCTGTACGTCGTGGGAGGCCCAGCGGATACGGAAGTCCTCGCTTTGGGTGGAGAGCTGTCCGACGAGGTCGGTGAGGTCGCGGTCGTAGGGGTCGCGTCCGGCCTCGGCGCGCAGGTTGCCGACGGTGGCGTCGGCGATTCCGTCCCAGTCGCGGTAGAAGCGGCGGGATTGGGGGTCGAGGAAGACGAACCGGGCGAGGTTGGGCGGCCGGTCGGGGTTGGCGAAGACCTCGGAGTACAGGGCGTAGCCGAGCCGGTTGGCGGAAAAGATGTCGAGCCGGCCGTTGCGGACGAACGCGGCGGCTTCGGTGATGGTGTCGAGGACTCGCTGGACGGCGGGACGGACGTGCTCGGGGGTTCGGCGGCCTCTGGCGGGCCGCTGCTTGGCCGCGCGCACCAGGTCGAACAGGTGAGTTCGTTCCACCTCGTCGAGCTGCAGCGCCCGGGCGACGGCGTCCAGGACGTCTTCGGAGACGCCGCGGACGGTTCCGCGTTCGATCTGGGTGTAGTACTCGACGCTGACCCCGGCCAGGAGCGCGACCTCCTCGCGGCGCAGCCCGGAGACCCGGCGCCGGCCGCCGTAGGCGGCGAGCCCGGCCCGGGCGGGGGTGAGCCTGGCCCGGCGGGTGGTCAGGAACTCGCGGATCTCGTTTCCGCTGGCCACCCTGTCAGCCTACGGGCGATCCCGCCCCGGTAGGGAGGGGCTGGCAGTACCCCTATAACTGTCATCTCCCTAGATGCGTTCGCTCGGCCCACGATGGGATGCATGGCTGCCGTGCCGGTCACCGAAGTTCGCCACCCGGCGCTAGACGACAACCTCAGCCCGCCACCGCTGAGCGGGCAATCGAGGTTGACCCTCGTAGCGGCGGTGATCGGGTTCTTCGTCGTCACCCTGGACGCGGTGGCGGTCAATGTCGCCTTGCCGTCGATCCGCCACGCAGCTGACCGGTGTGGCGGCCATGGGTGCGCTCACCTACGGGGCCATCCAGGCCGGCGCGGTGGGCTTCGCCGCCCCCCAGGTGCTCGCCGCCTTCGCGGTGGCGGTGGTGTCGCTGGCCGGGTTCGTGGCGGTGGAGGCGCGGGCAGCGCACCCGATGGTGCCGCTGGGTCTGGTCCGCTCTCGCAACGTCTCGGTCCCGGTGGCGGTCGGAGCCGGCGGTATCGAACGCGACGTGAGCTTCGAGCACGCCGACGCCATTGAGCCGACCCGGATCGACGACGCCTACCGGGCCAAGTACGGCCCGTCGCCCTATGTCGACGCCATGCTCAGCGCCGGCGCGGCGTCCACCACCCTGCGGCTGATCCCCTCCGAGCCTGCGTCCTGACCCCGCAACCAGAAAGGAAACCGTCCATGCGAGGAGTCATTCTTTACGGTCCCGGCGACGTACGCGTCGAAGAGCGGGCCGAGCCGGCCATCGACAAGCCCACCGACGCCGTCATCCGGCTCGCGGCGACCTGCATCTGCGGATCGGATCTGTGGGCCTACCGGGGCGTCGATACCTGGGACGAGCCGGTGCCATTCGGTCACGAGTACGCCGGCGTGGTCGAGGAGGTCGGCAGCGAGGTCCGCACCCTGCGCCCCGGCCAGTTCGTCGTCGGCTCGTTCTTCGCCTCGGACAACACCTGCGAGATTTGCCAGGCCGGCTACCAGACCTCCTGCATCCACAAAGAACTCGTGAGCGGCGCCCAGTCCCAGCGGATGCGCGTCCCGCTCGCCGACGGCACCCTCGTCGCCACCCCCGAGGTCCCCTCCGACGATCTGGTGCCCAGCCTGCTGGCCGCCTCCGACGTGCTGGGCACCGGCTGGTTCGCCGCCGTCGCCGCCGACGTCAAGCCCGGCAAGACCGTCGCCGTGGTCGGCGACGGCGCCGTGGGCCTGCTCGCCATCCTGGCTGCCAGGCAGCTCGGCGCCGAGCGGATCATCGCGATGAGCCGCCACGAATCCCGGCAGAAGCTGGCCCTGGGTTCCGGCGCCACCGACATCGTCACCGAACGAGGCGACGCCGGTGTCGCCCGGATCAAAGACCTCACCAGCGGTCTGGGTGCCCACTCGGTCATCGAGGCTGTCGGCAGCCAGGAGTCGATGATGCAAGCCATCCGGGCCACCCGCCCCGGCGGGCACATCGGCTATGTCGGCGTTTCCCACGACGTCGAGCTGCCCGGCCAGGAACTGTTCTTCTCCCACGTCCACCTCCACGGCGGCCCCGCCCCGGTGCGGCGGTTCCTGCCTGAGCTCATCGATCTCATCTGCAGCCGCCAGATCGACCCCGGCAAGGTGTTCGACCTCGAACTCCCCCTCGATCAAGCCGCCGAGGGCTACCGGGCCATGGACGAACGCCGCGCCATCAAGACGCTGCTGCATCCCTGACCAGCCGAACCGGCAGCGCCCGCGCCAAGGCGGTGTCGCCAGGCGGACGAAGGAATTGTCCGCATCCGACAGGAGGACTCCCTATGCAGTACAAGCACCTCGGCCGCTCAGGCCTGAAGGTCAGCCGTCTGGCACTCGGGACGATGAACTTCGGCATGGTCACCGACGAGGCCGCCGGCTTCTCCATCATGGACGAGGCACTCGAGCAAGGCATCAACCTCGTCGACACCGCCGACGTCTACGGCGGGCCGCAGTCGCCCGATATGGAGCAGGGCTACGGCATCTCGGAGGAAATCATCGGACGCTGGCTGGCCCAAGGCGGGCGCCGGCACCGGATCGTCCTCGCGACGAAGGTCTACCAGCCGATGGGCACCGGGCCCAACGACCGGCACCTGTCGGCCTACCACATCCGCACGGCCTGTGAGGACAGCCTGCGCCGGCTGCAGACCGACCACATCGACCTCTACCAGATGCACCACATCGACCGGTCGACGCCGTGGGAGGAGGTATGGCAGGCGATGGAACAGCTCGTCCGCGACGGCAAGGTGCTCTACGTCGGCAGCAGCAACTTCGCCGGCTGGGACATCGCAACCGCCCAGCAGCTCGCTAGCCAGCGGCATTTCATGGGCCTGGTCAGCGAGCAGAGCCTGTACAACCTCGCCTCCCGCACCGTCGAACTCGAGGTCATCCCCGCCCTGCGCCATTACGGCATCGGCCTGATCCCCTGGAGTCCGCTCGGCGGAGGGCTGCTCGCCGGGGCCCTCAAGAGCGGCAGCGAAGGCCGCCGCGCCGGCGCGGGGATCGCGGGGATGCAGCAGCAGATCGACAAGCATCGTCCTCAGCTCCAGGCCTACGAGGCATTCTGCGACAAGCTCAGCGAGCAACCCGCCGACGTGGCTCTGGCCTGGCTGCTGCACCAGCCCGCCGTGACCGCCGCGATCATCGGCCCGCGCACACCCGGCCAGCTCACCGCCAGCCAGCGCGCCCTCGACGTCAACCTATCCGACGACGCGCTTCAGCGGCTGGACGAGATCTGGCCCGGCCCCGGCGGCGAAGCACCCCAGGCCTACGCCTGGTAACCCAGACCAGCAGCCACCACCTGATCCGCGATCAACTTCACACCAAGGCCTGCGAGCGCCTGCCCGGCCCGCTTAACACCAGCAGCCGGACCCGGAACCCGGCCATGCCCCATCTTCGGCCTGTGTTCGCCGTCGGCACCCTCGACCTTGACGCCCGACCCTACTTGGAAGGACCTGAACATAGCCGAGCCCGGCCCGCCAGCCAGCTACGACGTCGTGCTGCAACGCTCACTCCCTTCCCCTGCGTTGTGTCCTTGCTAACGCCCTGGGTCCCTTACCTGGCTGGGCACTACAGGGTGGGGGCGCCGCTCGGCTGCCAGTCACGTCTGTGGTGACTCATGTCCCCGGCCCCGTCGCTGAGGACCTTCCGGTCGACGAAGTGCCATTCGCCATCGGCCTTGGCGAAGCTGTCCTGGTAGCGAGCCTGCGAGATCAGCTGAAGCGGGAAGTCCTCGGTGACCTGCGTAACATGCACGTACGACGAGCTCACGGCCGTCTGGCCGTCATCGGCGACGTCCGTGACGATGTTGGAGATGATGTGGCGGGTCCAGCTCGCCGGCGGCCGTCATGCTCTCGACCATCGGGGTGGCGATCGTGCCGGGGCAGACGGCGTTGACCCGCACCCCGCGCGGCCCGTACTCCAGGGCTGCCGACTTGGTCAGTCCGATCACCCCGTGCTTGCTGGCGTGGTAAGACGCCCGTCCCGGGACGCCGACCAGTCCTCCGATCGATGAGCAGTTGACGATCGCGCCGCTTCCCTGCTCCCGCATCTGAGCGAGCTCGTGTTTCATCGACGCCCACACGCCCCGCAGGTTCACCGCCGTCACCGCGTCGAAGCGGTCCGCGGCTTCATCGGCCGCGTCGACGGTCGGGATCATGATGCCGGCGTTGTTGAACGCCATATCCAGCCTGCCGAACCGGTCGACACCAGCACGCACCATAGCCTCGACCTGGACCTCGTCGGTCACATCGCACACCACCGCAAGCACCGGGTGCCCCTCCGACCCCAGCTGCCCGGCGACCTCCTGCACCTGCTCCGCGTTCCTGTCGGCCAGCACCGTAGCGGCGCCGTACTCGGCGAAGGCCCGGGCCGTGGCCAGGCCCATCCCCGAGCCGGCCCCGGTGACCAGCGCAACCGCGCCGGCGAAGTCGTAGGAGACAGTCATCGGTCCTCCATGCGGTTTCGAGTTGCGGCTCCAGGTCAGGTCGATCGGCCCGCGTCGGCCTGCTCCCGCCAGGCGCTGGCCACCCGGTCGAGCCCGTCGTGGCCGAGACTCATGCCGAAGTTGGCCAGCGTGCTCATCGGCATGCTGCCAACCATCTGGATGTGCTCGTCCAGCACCGGCGCGCGATCAGTGCCGGCGAGCTCGCGCTCGATGAGCTGGCGCCCGGCCGGATCGTTCATCCACTCCTGCAGCGTCGAATCCCGGTCGAGCGGCCCGGCGAGCGACGGTGCCTCGATGGTCACCGTCTCGGCCAGGGGCAGGTCGCGGGAATGCGGCCCGACCTCGATCGTGAAGTCGCCGGCCTCCACGGCCCAGCGTCCCAGCCGCGTCGACCAGAACGAGAACGCCCGCTGATCCAGCTCGACCGTCACCGGCCGGGCCTCGCCCGGCGCGAGGGCGACCTTGGCGAAACCCTTCAGCTCACGGACCGGCCGGCTGACGCTCGGCTCGACGTCGCCGACGTAGACCTGCACCACTTCGGCGCCCTCGACCGCGCCGGTGTTGGTGACGGTCACGGTGACCGTAGCCGCCAGGGTGCCGTCCGTCACCGATCCCCGCATGCTGACCGCAAGGTCCGACAGCGCGAAGCTGGTGTAGGACAGGCCGTAACCGAACGGGTACGCCACGTCGGTGTCCGTCTTGTCGTAGCCGCGGTAGCCGATGAACACACCCTCGCCGTAGCGCACCACCGAGTCCTCGCCGGGAAAGTTCAGGTAGGACGAGTTGTCCTCCAGACGGTGCGGGATGGTCTCGGCGAGCCGGCCGGACGGGTTGACCCGGCCGGTCAGCACGTCGGCAATCGCCCCGCCGGCCGCCTGGCCACCGAGCCAGGCCTCAACAAGCGCCTTCGCGTACGGGGTGACCTCGCTCAGGACAACGGCCGAGCCGTTGACCAGCACCACGACGACGTTCGAGTTGGCGGCCGCCACCGCCTTGAGCGCGGTGCGCTGGTTAGCCGGCAGGTCCATGTGAGCGCGGTCGAAGCCCTCGGACTCATCAACCGGAGGCAGCCCCATCACCATGATCACGACGTCCGCCGTCTGGGCCGTTCGCACGGCCTCGGCGAGCAGGGCCTCGTCATCGAAGCTGTCGCCGATGCCGTAGCCGGCCGCGAACCGGACGTCACCGCAGACGGCCTGCAGCTCATCGAGCAGCACGTCCACCCGGGTCGGGTTGACCTGCGACGACCCGGCGCCCTGGAACCGCGGTGTGCGGGCGAACTCACCAATCACCGCGATGCCGGCCCCGGAAGCCAGCGGCAGCAAGCCCTCGTTCTCGAGCAGCACGATCGACTCGCCGGCCGCTTCGCGCGCTAGGGCGTGGTGGGCGTCGGCGTCGTAGCTCTCCTCCAGGTCCAGCACGAGCATGCCCTTAGCGACGAGCTCGAGGACCGCGCGAACGCGGGCGTCGAGCACCTCGGCCGCCACGTCGCCGGCCTGCACAGCGGCGATGACCTCTTCCGGGCTGCGCCCAACGGCGGGCGGCATCTCCAGGTCGGTGCCGGCGAGCAGGGCGGGAACACGATGGTAGACCGCCCCCCAGTCCGACACGACCAAGCCCTGGAAGCCGAACTCGCCGCGCAGCACGGTGTCGAGCAGCCAGGTATTCTCCGAGGCCGACCGGCCGTTGACCTTGTTGTAGGAACACATCACGGTCCACGGCTGGCAGGCCGTGACGACCCGTTCGAAGGCGGGCAGGTAGATCTCCCGGAGTGTGCGCTCGTCGACCCGGGCGTCGACGCGAAGCCGGTCGGTCTCCTGGTTGTTGGCCGCGTAGTGCTTCACCGACGTCCCGACGCCGCGGGACTGGATGCCATCGACGATGCCGACAGCCAGCTCACCAGTGAGATACGGGTCTTCGGAGAAATACTCGAAGTTGCGCCCGCACAGCGGCGACCGCTTCATGTTGATCCCCGGGCCGAGGATCACCGACAGGTTGCTCGCGCGGGCCTCCTGGGCCAGCGCCTGCCCGATCTGGTGCATCAGGCCCGGATTCCAGGCCGAGGCGACCGCGGAGGCGGTCGGAAAGCAGGTCGCCGGGAGGGAATGGCCGAGGCCGACATGATCCACCTCGCCCGGCTGCGCCCGCAGGCCGTGCGGCCCGTCGGCGACCATGATCCTCGGTATGCCCAGCCGCTCCACCGGCGCGGTGTACCAGAACGAGGACCCGCTGGTCAGAGCAGCCTTTTCCGCCAGCGTCAACTCGGTCAGCAGCCGATCGATATCGAGCGTCATGGTGTCATCTGACCCTCCTGATGGGCAGCACGGTCAAGTGGCCGGCCAGAACCGGGATGTCGGCCAAGTCAAGGACATCATGTATGCGGCAGGTCTGGGCATGCCCTGCTGGGACATGTACTGGCAGGGCACCCCAGCCGCAAACAGAGCAGCGATACTGCCAGCGACAATAGTCGGCAACAGCGCACCCCCAGGTCACGCCGCGCAGGCCTGCAGCGGGTTCTGGGGAGAAGGCGGGAACCACGACGGCGAACAGGCGGA
>Ga0335081_10005598_pt1 | contig 19888 bp, 14 predicted proteins | sample Lox_Sample_35_FD_206713 | JGI IMG/M metagenome (GOLD analysis project Ga0335081, IMG submission 206713) | Soil microbial communities from Loxahatchee National Wildlife Refuge, Florida, United States - Lox_Sample_3.5 | ecosystem: Environmental > Terrestrial > Soil > Wetlands | place: USA... | reverse complement strand
GCTGCACCTTGAGCAGTCCCAATTGGACCAACACGGCCAACCTGGATTGCCAGGACGGGCAAGTGACGAACACCCCGGTTTCCAGCGGCCCACAGGGTTTCTATCGGGCCATGACCGTGGTGCCGCCGATGCAGTGATCGCGGGTTGCCGATGCGGCGGGCGATTTCCTGTCCGCCGCCGACTGCCAGCCAAGCCCCCGCCTGCTTCTACCGGCTGAGATGGCCGTGAGAGTGGGTTGAGGGTTGAAGGTTGAGAGTTGAGGGTTGAGAGTTGCGCGAATTGCGGTTTTGCGTGATGCTTTGTGCCATGAGCGTCGCCGAATTGCCCATCCCGATTGATGCGAGAAAATCGCGGAGTTCTGCCGCGCGCGCGGCATCCGCAAGTTGAGCCTGTTCGGCTCGGTGTTGCGCGATGACTTCGATCCGGCGCGCAGCGACGTGGACGTGCTGGCGGAATTCGTCCCCGGCGTGCGGCCGGGGCTGAAGTTCTTCGGTTACGGCGAGGATTTGGCCGGGATCATCGGGCGGAAGGTGGATTTCCACACGGAGGCTTGGTTGAGCCGGTATTTCCGTGACGAAGTGGTGCGCGAAGCCATGCCCATTTATGAGCAAGCATGATCCCAAAGTGATGCTGCGGCAGGTGGCGGCAAGCTGTTTCGTGTCATTCGTGTGTTTCGTGGTTTACAACCCGCGTTGCGTTTGAAGCTCTCCGCTTCACGTTCTACTTTCCCCGCAGGTTCGAACTCGTCTCCGATTGCGCGCCCACCGGCGACCGGCCACGGCCAGGCAAAGACGGCGCGATCATGCGCTGCCGTTCTCCCGGGGATGCTGCAACCTCATTGAACCTGGAAACCGAAGTAGATTGAAACGCCGGTTTCCGGCCTGGCACAACTTCGGTTTTCAAGTTGAATCACCCTTCATTCCCGGCACTCGGGCTGACGGTGGCGGGCTGGTCAGTTCTTGCTATGCCTGCACAGTTTAATGAGCGGCCTGAATGTGACCAAAGTTGTCCTATCAGAGGATAGATGTCTTTGGACACGGGTGACATCATTCCAAATGTGGGGGGGTGGCTTTTGAAAAAGCCGAACCGCTCACGCGAAGAAGGGTTCGAGGGCACTGACGCCCTCGGAGGTCAACCGGATGGTCGGGCCGCCATCCTGAAAACGGAATTGCAGTTCTTGCAATGAAGCAGCACCAGATCGGACGGCGTTTCTGCATCACCCCGCTTCCATTGGAAAGGGTGTTCCCGTCGTCGTTTCGTTAAGCACCCGACGTGACCTCTGTTCTTGTTGCCGGCGGCCTGCCGACCGCGCACCCGAATTCCATTTCTGCTTTCAGCTTTCTGCTTTCGATTTTGCGCCGAGGCCCCATCCCATTTCTATTTTCTGCTTTCTGCTTTCTATTCTCTCACACCCACAACCTGAAAAACCGACTTTATGAAAACAAAACAACCTTCAAAACTCGAAATTCGGCATTCATCATTCATTGCCATCGGGACCGCCCTCCTGGCGGCCATCACCCTGTTCGCCACCGCACCCCGCGCGTCGGCACAGACCGGCCCGGGCTACGCCCTGAGTTTTAACGGGACAAGCAGCGACGTGGCCGTCAACGCGCAAAACGTGCCGATCGGCAATTCCGACTACACCATCGAGGCCTGGATCCGGCCCAACAACATGGGCAACTACGGCATCATCGGCTGGGGCAATTACGGCACGACCAACCAGGTGAACTCGTTGAGCCTCCGCACCAACGGGCTGGTCAATTCCTGGTGGGGCAACGACCTGATTTATACCAACACGGGCCTCGCCGGCGCGTGGCATCATGTGGCGGCCACGTTTGACGGAACCTGGCGGAAAATCTATCTGGACGGGGTCCTGGTCGCCAGCAACAGTCCTGCCAACCATAACGTCACCACTCGCGCCAATCTCAGCATCGGACTGGTCGGCGCCGCCGATTACTTCAACGGGACGATTGATGAGGTGCGGGTCTGGGGGGAAGCCAGCACCCAACTGCAAATCCAGACCAACCGGTTTATCCGGCTGACGGGGAGCGAGTCCGGTCTGATGGCCTACTGGCGGTTGGACGAGGGGTCGGGCACAAACGCGGCCGATACCGCCGGTCCATGGAACCCGGGCACCCTGGTTAACAACCCGGATTGGGTTCGTTCCACAGTGCCCTTTACGCCCGAAGGGGTTACGTCCAACGCCACGGCCGTCACCACCGCCAGCGCCCGGCTCAACGCCAATGTGCATGCCGGCAACCTGCCCGCCAAGGCCTGGTTCCAATGGGGCTCGACCATCAGCTACGGCACCAACACGCCCCCGATCAGCGTGGGCCCGGACCTGCCAGCCGACACCAACACGCTGTCGTTCGCGATTGGCAGCGTACTGACGAATCTGGCGGTGAACACCACCTATCATTACCGCGTCGCCATTACCAACAGCGTCGGCACCAACTACAGCGCGGATGCAATTTTTACGACCGCGCCCCTGCCCACCGGGCCGGGCTGCGCCCTCTCGTTTGACGGCATAAATAATTATGTGGAATTCACTCGACCCGTTTCGAACGATTTCACCATCGAGTGCTGGTTCCAGTCCACCCAAACCGCAGGCGACGAAAGCGCATGGTATTTTGGCATGGGCCTTGTGGATGGCGAGGTCACGGGCATCATGAACGATTTCGGACTCGCTCTCGGCAATGGCAAGGTGCTGTTCGGCACCGGCAACCCAGACATAACGATTCGCAGCAGTTCTGCCATGAACGATGGCCGGTGGCATCATGTGGCGGCGACAAGGGTGCAGGCCAGCGGCGTCATGACGCTCTATGTGGACGGCAGCCTGGTTGCCACCAACACGGGCAGCACGGCCACGTTGAGCGATCCGCCCAAAATGCGCCTCGGCAGCCTGGCCACGGGAATAAACTTCTTCCAAGGCCAAATGGACGAAGTGCGCATATGGAACCTGGCGCGCAGCCAGACGCAGATACAGGCCTACCTTGGTCGCCCTCTGGCCGGCAACGAACCGGGCTTGGTGGCCTACTGGAAACTGGACGAGTGCTCCGGGACGCTGGCCGCCGATACCACCGGCCACGGCTATGATGGCACACTCGTCAACGGCCCAACCTGGATCAATTCGACCGTCCCTTACGGTCCGTTCGTGCTCACGCTACCCGCCACCAACCTCACCACCACCAGCGCTGCACTCAAAGGCTCCGCCAACTCAGAAGGTTTTGCCACGACGGCTTGGTTTGAGTGGGGCGCGACCACCAATTACGGGAACACGACCATTGTGACCAACGCCGGCAGCGGAACCAACACGCTGATGTTCTCGACCAACATCACGAGCCTGGCGTCTTTCCAGGCCTACCACTTCCGTGCTGTGGCCGTGAATTCCTACGGGAGCACCTACGGCGCAGATCAGAGCTTCTGGCTCGGAACACCCCTGGTCACGACGCTGCCGGCCAGCAATATCACGATCAACGCCGCCACGATCAATGGCAGCGTCATCCCGAGCGGTCCCTCCGCCCAGGCCTGGTTCCAGTGGGGCTTGACCGCAAGCTACGGCAGCAACACGACGCCGGTTGCGGTTGGGAGTGGCACCATTCCAGTGTTGGTCACCAATCCTCTCCAATCCCTGTTCTCCGGTTACACTTACCATTACCGGATCGTAGCTACCAACGGCTTCGGCGGTGTGGTCGTGGGAGACGATCTGACGTTCACCACTCCGGTCTTTGGCGAAATCAACGCCGGTCTGCAGGGAGTGGTCGTAGGTGCGGTCGCGTGGGGTGATTACAACAACGACGGCTACCTGGACATCCTGCTGACGGGTTATTCACCTACACTGGGAGGTATCTTAAGATTATATCGCAACAATGGGAACGGCACTTTCACCGAGATCAACCCCGGCCTGCCGGACGCCTATTATAGTGCAGTCGCGTGGGGCGATTATGACAACGACGGCTACCTGGACATTTTGGTCACAGGTTTCTCTGCGACACTGGGCGCAGATACTTCAAGGATCTATCACAACAACCGCAACGGCACCTTCACCTACGTCGACGCCGGTCTGCCGGGGGTGGAATCCTCTGCGGCCGCGTGGGGCGATTATGACAATGACGGCTCCCTGGACATCCTGCTCACGGGTTATTCTTCAGGTGGCTATATTTCAAGGATCTATCGCAACAATAGGAACGCCACTTTCACCAACATCAACGCCAATCTGCAGGGGGTCTATGCTAGTTCGGTAGCGTGGGGCGATTACAATAACGACGGCTACCTGGACATCCTCCTGACCGGCACGACCAACACTTATGCCAGCGGAGCCATCTCGCGGGTCTATCGCAACAACGGGAACGGCACCTTCACCGACATCGGCGCCAATCTGCCGGGCGTCTATTCTACGGGCAGTTATGGTTCGGTCGCGTGGGGCGATTACAACAACGACGGCTACTTGGACATCCTGCTGACGGGTTATTCACCTACGTTCGGAGAAATTTCAAGGATCTATCGCAACAACGGTGACGACACCTTCACCGACATCGGCGCTGGTCTGCCCGGGGTCGAACAGGGTTCGGTCGCGTGGGGGGATTATGACAATGACGGCTATCTGGACATCCTGCTCACGGGTTATTCAGCTTCAAATGGCGGAGCGATTTCAAGGATCTATCGTAACAACAGAAACAGCACCTTCACGGAGCTTACGACCACGAGCCTGACGGGGGTTTATTCTGGTTCCGTCGCATGGGGCGATTACGATAACGATGGGCGACTGGACCTTCTGCTCACAGGCGCTGATTCCGCCGGTAATTATGTTTCCCATCTCTATCACAACTATTGGCCAATCACGAATGACGCTCCTGCGGCGCCCGGCAACTTGACCGCCAATGTCGTTGGCACCAATGCCATCTTGTATTGGAACGTTGGGAGCGATCGGCAAACGCCTGTTCCTGGCCTGAACTATAACGTGCGGGTTGGCACCTCGCCGGGCGGCTCGAATGTGGTCTCGCCGCAGGCGGCGGCCACCGGCTGGCGCCGTCTGCCGCAACAGGGCAATGCCCAGCCGAATCTTTTTGCCAACCTCACCGGCCTGAAGTACGGCAGCAATTATTACTGGAGCGTTCAGGCAGTGGACACAGCCTTTGCCGGTTCACCCTTCGCGAATGAAGTCATTTTTACCGTCACCCGCGCGCCTTCGACTACTTCCGGGCAGGTGGGCAGTGTCATGGGCAATTCGGCGGTGATCGCCGCCGCGATTTATCCCAACGGCACGAACACGACGGCTTACATCCAATGGGGCACGACCGCCAATTACGGCAACAGCACAACGCCAATGGCTCTCGGCGATGGTCTGGATCCAGTCACCCTGCGCCAGACCCTGACGGGCTTGCAACCGGGCACGCTGTATCACTACCGCGTGGTGACCAGCAACGCGTACGGCACGACCTACGGTCCCGACCAAACGTTTTACGTGGACCCGGCTGTCCTCCTCGGGGACGCTAACGGCGACGGTGTACTGGAACAGGGGGAACTGGACGCGGTGCTGGCGGGATATTGGCCGACCAGCCCGTGGCTTTACATCACCAACGTCGCCGGCCTGGGCAGGACGAACGTAACGTTCGCGCTCACCAATTCGACCGCCGGCGCGTATAGCGTTTGGATGTCCACCAATTTGATTGATTGGGAGTATCTCGGGCCAGCCACCCCACGCTACGAATTCACCGACACCAACGCGCCGGCCATGCCGCAGCGTTTCTATCGCCTGAGCTGGCCGTGAGGCGCTGGTTGAGGGTTGACCCGCCTTCGCTATGCTACGACGCGGCGAGGGGTTGAGAGTTGAGAGAAAACAAAATGACCGCGCCGGGACTTGAACCGGTGCGGTCTTTTGATGAACGGTCTCGGTGGCGAAGCCGGCGTTTGACGCTGCAGATTCGTTGAACTGAGATCTTGAGCGCGGACGGCCTTGTCCGTGTGAGCTTGCCCGCCCAAGGTTACGGACAAAGCTGTCCGCGCTCCGCTGGCGTGCGCTTGCCGTGGGTGGGAGCGCGGACCGCCGAGTCCGCGGGTGCATGATTGTGGCCATCTTCTCTTCTTGCGGACATGGCTGTCCGCACTCCTCCACGGCGTCGGTCTGTTCCAATTGATTGATCTGGCCAACATCCGTGTCCATCGGTGTTCACCCGCCGTGCTCGCGCACCGTCGCGGCAGGTCCCTGGTTGAGATGTTCAAGCCGTGTTTTTTCACGCTTTTTCACCCCAAAATCTAGCAAAACGTAGCATAATCCAAACTTTCGCACCCTATGCAGATTTCATTTCGGGTTCATAATCGTATCCGTTGGAAAGGGTCCGACGGCGCTGACGCCCCCGGAAGTCAGCCGGGTGGTCGGGCCGCCATCCGAAAAATAGAATTGCGTAGTTGGCAATGAAACAAAACCAGATCGGAAGGCAGTTCTGCCAAACTCAACTTCCATTTTTGAGTTCGCTCCCGTCGTCGTTTCGTTAAGCCCCGGATGCGACCTCTGTTTCCGTTGCCCGCGGCCTGCCGACCGCGCGCCCGAATTCCATTTCCGCTTTCTGCTTTCTGCTTTCTGCTTTCCGCTTTTCGATTTCTCCGCGCTGCTCCGGTCCGTCGTCCTGTTGTCCGTCGTCCGTGGTCCCCTTTCCCTTCCACCTTCACCACCTGAACCACTAACTCTATGAAAACCAAACTCTCCTCCCTGATCCCTGCCGCCGCGTGTCTGGTATTGCTGTGCCCAACGCCCGTCAGCCTGCCGGCGGCCACCGTGGCTTATTGGCGCTTTGAGGAAGGTCCGGCGGACGCCCAAGTGTCGCACGGCGGTCAACCAGACGGGGTGTTCTACCCCGGCACCGCCGACAGCAGCGGAAACGGCAACGCGCTGTCGGTCTGGGCGGAGGGCTGGGCGGGTTACGCTTACCGCACGGACCGGCCCGGGTACGTGGTCCCGCAGACCGGCGCCGCCAACAACTTCAGTGTGCAGAATACGGGTGATTATCCGGTGATGTTCACCCAGACCGGCTCTCCTATGCAGACCATGACCCCGGCAGCCTTCACCATTGAGGCGTCGTCCAAGCCGGAGGCGACCGGAAGTTGGCGAACTTTGGTCGGACGAGACAGCTACGGCACCTACGCCGGTGATCCGAACCTGTCGGCGCTCTACTTCCAGATCACGCCGGATGACGCGGTGGCCATCAAGTTCTGCGATGTCAGCGGTTATTGGCACGAGGCCATTTCGGCAAATGGGATCCTCACCGGATTTCCCTCAACCAAGGCGGCGGCCGGGCAGTGGTATCACCTGGCCGCGGTCAGCGATGGCTCCACCTTGTCGCTCTACCTCAACCGTGGCGCCGGATTCAATCTGGTTGCCCAAACCGATATGACGTTGTCCGGCAGCCCGAACACCGCGCTGACCGCCGGCGCGGGCAGTGGCAGCGATTGGGATCCCGGCAACTGGTCGGTCGGTCGTGGTCTCTATGCGGGCGCCCACACGGATCGGGCCTATGGCTTCATTGATGAAGTGCGGATCAGTGACGCGGCCTTGCCGCCAAGTGAGTTCGCTGCGCGCCGCGCTGGCTGGCGCTACCAACGGCGACACCATAAATTGCGCCGTCACCGGCACCATCACGCTGACCAGTGGTCAACTTGACGTTTCCAACAGCGTGATGATCGCCGGCCCCGGCGCCAGCGCGTTGACGGTCAGCGGCAACCACGCCTCCCGCGTAATCAGGGTCACCGGCGCCAACGTGACCATCCGCGGCTTGACGATTGCCGATGGTTCCTCCGGCGCCTTTGACGGCGCGGGGATCAGGGCCGGTGGCAGCGTCCTTAGCATCAGCGATTGCGTCATCACCAACAACAGCTCCTCGGGTGCTTACGGGGGCGGTGGCATCTTCAACAGCCCCGGCGTGACGCTGACTGTCAGCAACTGCACCATTTCCGGCAATAGCGCTGCGAGCGGATCACTCGGCGGCGGCGGCATCCACAACGATCAAGGGGTGCTGAGCGTGGTTGACTGTGCCTTCAGTGGCAACTCGGCGCGCAGTGGCGGTGGCATCTACAACTTTTATGGGACGCTGAGGATCAACGCCAGCACCCTCAGCGGCAACTCGGCCGGCAGCGACGGTGGCGGCATCTTCCACAGGTCCGGCGTGACGCTGACCGTCAGTAATTGCACCATCTCCGCCAATAGCGCCAACGGGTCGGGCGGTGGCATCTGCAACAGCAATTCGATGTTGACGGTCGTTGCCAGCACCTTGAGCGGCAATTCGGCCGGCTTTGGCGGCGGCATCATGAACAACGGGGAGGCTGGCAGCGCAACGCTGACGCTCGTCGCCAGCACGCTCAGCAGCAACTCGGCCGCTGGCGGCGGCGGCGGCATCCTCAACTGGGGCCAGTCCGGGAACGCGACGCTGACGATAAACGCCAGCACGTTTAGCGGCAACGCGGCCGGCGGCAGCGGCGGCGGCGCCATCATGAACAACAATTTCGCCGGCGCCGGGACGGTGGAGATTGGCGACACGATTTTCAACGCCGGCGCGGCGGGCGCAAACATTTACAACTATTCCGGCCCGGTGATGTCGGACGGTTACAACCTGAGCAGCGATGACAGCGGAAGCAGCTTCCTCACCACGACCGGTGACCAGAACAACACCGATCCGCAGCTCGGCCCTTTGCAGGACACCGGCGGCCCGACTTTCACCCACGCACTGTTGCCGGACAGCCCGGCCCTTGACCAGGGGAACGCCAATGCCATTTCAGGGTTGGGCCTCACCACCGATCAGCGCGGCTTCAGCCGCCCGGCGGACTTCGCCGGCATTCTCAACGCTACGAGCGGCGACGGCAGCGACATCGGCGCTTTTGAAGCGCAGGTGTTTTCCGGCAATCCACCGCGATTGACCGGAGCGATGAAGTCCGGAAGCGGCCCGTTCCAGTTCGCCTTCACCAACAACACACCCGGCGTCACTTTCACCGTCTTCACCACCACCAATGTCGCCTTGCCGTTCAGCAATTGGACCGTGCTGGGCGTGCCGATTGAAATCGCGCCCGGCCAGTTCCAGTTCACCGATGCGCAGGCGACGAACAACCCGCAACGTTTCTACCGTATGACCTCGCCCTGACGTTCACAAGCAGAGAAATCAACTTTATGAAAACCAAACAAATTGTTCCGCTGCGGCTCCTGGCGCTGGGCGCCTTACTGCTCGCAGTTTCACCACAACTTAACTCGCGCGCGCACGCCCAGGACACGTCGCTGTTCGGGCAGTGCTCCAGCAACCAACTCAGCTTGCATTGGAACGGCGCTCCCGGTTACATACTCCAGCAAGCCACCAATCTGGCCAACCCGGTCTGGCAGGACGTGCCCGGCTCCGAGGGCATGAGCCTCTGCCAAATGCCCATGACCAACACCATGGCCTTCTTCCGCGTGGTGAACCTGGACTCGCCAGTTGACAGCGATGGCGACCTCCTGGACAACTTCACCGAAACCAATGGCTGGGAGATCTTCGTTGACACCTCGGGCTACGGCGACCCCAGCCTTGTCGAGGTGCGGCAAGTCACCAGCGATCCGACCATGACCGACACCGACGGGGACGGGTTGAGCGATTGGGAGGAATGGCTATTTGGAACCGATCCGCGCGATCCCGATACCGACCACGATGGCATTTCCGATTATGATGAGATTTTCGTTTATGGCACGGACCCTTGCAGTGTTGATACGGACGGAGATGCGCGCGGGCCAAATCACGATCTGCCGCCCAACCCGATGCTCTTCGACGGCAACGAGCTGAAATACCTCCACACCTCGCCCTCCTTGGCCGACACCGACGGCGATGGTCTGAGCGACTACGAGGAATACAACCAACCCGGACTCAATCCGCTGGTAGCGCAGATTCCCAAGCTTGAAGTGCAAATGGGGGACGCCCTGGACGTTCGGCTGGACGTCACCTACGCCGAAGAGGCGGGAAACAACTACGAGTACGGGACGGAACTTTCGCAGTCCACGACGACAAGCACGTCCACCTACAACGAGAACTCCATGAATGCGAGTTTGACGCTGGAGGCCGGTTATACTGCGGGTCTCGATGGAGGCTGGGACGCAAGTGTGTCCGCGACGGTCGGGTATGGGCACGTCTGGTCCACGACCGAGGAAACAGCCAAGACTGCGGAGAACTCCTATTCCCAGTACACCACCGATTCGCGGACCCGGACGGAAACGGCTGCCACCGGTTCTATGAGCGGCAGCATCCGCTTGATCAACACCGGCCCCGTCGCCTTCACCCTCACGGATTTAGGTATGACCGTGCGTTATTGGACACCCGGCCCCGACGGCACCAACCGGGAATTCAAAACTCTGGCGACCTTGGTTCCGACGCTCGGCACTGACGGCATCACTCTGGCCCCCGGCGACAGCACGCCGCTCCTCCAAGTGTCGGCCACCGGCCTCAATGCCGACCGGGTGAAGGAATTCTTGGCCCGGCCCGACAGCCTCGACCTCGAACCCGCTTACTACGAACTGCAAAACGCACAGGGACTCAATTTCGATTATCTCGAGCAAATCACCCATTGGCGGACCGCCGACGTGCAAGTTGACTATGGCAACGGGAGCAATGAGGAATACCGCGTGGCCACCAATGTGCGGCGGAACCCGGACGGCAGCTATGCCGGCGTAACAATCAGTAACGTCCTGAGCAACATCCTGCAAATTCCCTTCCAAACCGTCCCGCGCCAGACCCTCCAGCCGACCAACCTGACCGATGAGCGCGTCCTGTATTCAGTGCGCAATGTCGCCACAACCAGCATGACGAACGGCTTTTGGTGGGTTGTTTGGTCGGGACAAGGCACGCCGCCAGGACAGACCAATTTCGAAGACATCGCCCTCCATGGGGGCGATACCATTCTCCTTACGTTTATGCGGGACCTGGACGGGGACGGTCTTTTTGCCCCTGAAGAACAATTTTACGGGACTGATGATAGCGGAACTGCTGTTACCAACAATGCTGACTCGGATGGCGACGGCCTCTCCGACGCGTTCGAGGCCCACACTGGCTGGGACGTGAAAGTGGCGGGCCAGCCCACCTACCATGTGTATTCCGACCCGCGTCAGGCGGACCAAGACGGCGACGGCCTGACGGACGCGCAAGAATTCGCGTTGGGAACCGACCCGACCAAGCCTGACACCGATGGCGATGGAATCCCGGACAACCTCGACCCGTATCCGCTCATTCCGGCCAAGGTGGTCTATGTGAACGCAAATGCCACCGGCCTCAATGACGGGAGTTCATGGGCCAACGCCTTCACCAACCTCCAGGATGCCCTGACGCTGGCGCGCAATGCGGCGAACGACGGAAACCCTTACAACGATGTCGCCGAAATCTGGGGGGCTGCCGGCGTTTACAAGCCCACCACCACCAATCGAAGCGCCTCATTCCTGTTAGTTAACAATGTTTCCATGTATGGCGGATTCACTGGTGTGGAAACCAAGCGAAGCCAGCGCGACTCCGACCCGCTTTCCAACGACACGATCTTGTCGGGTGATTTGCTCGGAAATGACACCAGCACGCCGTGGGACGATCTCACGACTTACACCGACAATTGTTACAACGTCTGCTTTGCGGGTTCCAGCATTGGTCCAGGAACCGTCCTTGATGGTTTCACCATTACTGGAGGCAATTCCACCACTCTTTGGGGAGGTGGGTTGCTGTGTAATGGCCGCCCACAACTCAGGAATTTGTTCTTCCGAGCTAACAGTGGCGTGGATGGTGGCGGCCTTTCCGTTTGGATACCGAACGCAACAACGAACCCGCTCGTCATTTCAGACTGCCTGTTTTTGCAGAACTCGGGCCAGGCTGACGCTGGAGCAATCCTGCAGGCGCAGGAGCCCCAAGTCATCGTGGTAACGAACTGCCAGTTCTATGAAAACCAGGCTGTGAATGGCGGTGGAGGCCTGACTCTGGGTCCGGGAATATTCAACATCGAAAACTGCACCTTCGCCTGGAACTACGGTGCGGCCGAGGGTGGCGGGATGAAGGTCCTTAGGCCGGCTACGGCAAAGATCGAGCGCTGCGAGTTCATTGGGAACAGTGTCACGAGCGGATCCGGAAATGGCTCCGCCCTGGTCATAGATGACTTTGGCCAAACTGCCAGCGCCGGAGCTCTCAAGGTCGAGGTGCTTCAATGCATCTTCTCGGGCAACTCGGGATACAGAGGCGTGATTGACTCGGCAGGCTCCGACACGACCACGCGACTCTACGTCCTCAATTCGACTTTCGTCAGCAATAGCATTGCGAATTCGGCGAGCGCCACTCTCGACCTGTACTATTGCTCGGTTTGGGTCCAAAACAGTATCCTGTGGAGCAACAGCAAAGGCATCACGGGATCAGGCATGATCCCATTGTTCGTGGGGACAACCTGCCTGCCCGAAGCGAGCTCCTATCCCGGTAATGGAAACTTCAACGCCGATCCCAAGGTAGTGGACGGCTTCGGCGGCAACCTTCGTCTCCAATCAGGCTCGCCGTGCATTGACGCCGGCAACAATTACGAGGATTATGACATGCTCACGCCCGGCTTCCAACCCTTGCCCGCCACGGACATGGACGGCAAACCGCGCTTCGTGGACGGCGTGGTGGACATGGGCGCCTACGAAAATCAGGGGCAGTAGCGCTCCGCGCACCCGCGTCACTCGCTGGCGTTGCGTTTGACGCGGTTCGCTTCGCGTCTTAATTTTGCGCGTGTTTGAACTCATCCCCGATGACGCGCCCGCCGGCGACCCGCCGCAACCAAAGGAGCGCGGACAGCCTTGTCCGCGTGTTTCGCTCCCAACGCAATCTCGCGGACAAGGCTGTCTGCGCTCCGTGCAAATCTCCGCAGACCGCGACGATGTTGGGAGCCAGCACCGCAAACAGGATTGCACGAAAATGGTTTTTGCATGATGCTTTGCGCCATGAGCGTCGCCGAACTGCCCATCCAGATTGACCGCGAGAAAATCGCGGAGTTCTGCCGCGCGCGCGGCATCCCCAAGTTGAGCCTGTTCGGCTCGGTATAGCGCGACGACTTCGATCCGGCGCGCAGCGACGTGGACGTGCTGGCGCAGTTCGCGCCCGGCGTGCGGCCCGGGCTGAAGTTTTTCGGTTATGGGGAGGATTTGGCCGGGATCATCGGGCGAAAGGTGGATTTCCACACGGAGGCTTGGTTGAGCCGGTATTTCCGTGACGAAGTGGTGCGTGAAGCCATGCCCATTTATGAGCAAGCATGATCCGAGAGTAACCCTGCGCCAGATCACCGACTACGCGCTGCGGGCACAGGAATTGTGCGCGCAGAACGAGTTGCCGGCCATCCTGACCGACTGGCAAAAGCGGCTGGCGTTTGAGCGCGTCATGGAAATTCTCGGCGAGGCCGTTAAACGGCTGCCGCCGGATTTGTGCCAGCGCTACCCCGCCGTGCCGTGGAAGTTGATTGCCGGAATGCGCGACCTTGTGGGACACGGTGCATGACGACGTGCCGGGCTTGCTCGCCACGGTTGAACAGATGCTCAAGGATTTGGGTTAAACCCGAATTCCGAAATGGTTCTGCGGGTGGCTGCGACGCCCCGTCGCAGAAAGGTGCTGGGGCGACGCCCCCGTCGCCAATTGGCTTGTGAGCTTTCCCGCTGGCAGAAAAGATGCGACGAGGGCGTCGCAGCCACACTACGCTGACGGGGCGTCACCGCCACCCGCGACTGGCAACTTCGGAATTCGGGTTAAAACATCCGGAAGGTTGCGGGCTGTTTTGTGCGTGCCTTTGGCACAAGCAGGGTTTCGTGTCATTCGTGTGTTTCGTGGTTGCCCAATTGCGTTGCGTTTGACGCTACCCGCTTTGCGTTCTACTTTCCACGCGTGTTTGAACTCGTCGCGCCCTTCAAGCCCGCCGGGGACCAGCCGCAAGCCATTGCGAAGCTGACCGATGCCATTTTGTCCGGCGCGAAGCACCAGACGCTGCTGGGCGTAACCGGCTCTGGCAAGACGTTCACCATCGCCAATGTGATCCGGAACGTCAACAAGCCCACGCTGGTCATCTCGCACAATAAAACGCTGGCCGCGCAGCTTTACGCCGAGTTCAAAGGGTTTTTCCCCAACAACGCCGTCGAATACTTCGTCAGCTACTTCGATTATTATCAGCCCGAAGCCTACATTCCGCGCACCGACACGTTCATTGAGAAAGATTCGAGCCGGAACGAGGAAATCGAGCGGCTGCGGCTTTCCACGATGAGCTCGCTCTTCGCGCGACGCGACGTGGTGGTGGTCGCCAGCGTTTCGTGCATCTACGGCATCGGCAGCAAGGAGGATTACGAAGCGATGGTCATTCCCATCCGGGTCGGCACGGAAATATCCCGCGAACAATTCCTCGCGCGCCTCGTGGACCTGCAATACGACCGCAACGACATCGCGTTTGAGCGCGGCGATTTCCGCGTGCGCGGCGACACGGTGGAAGTCCGCCCTGCCGGGCGCGAGGACGGTTTGCGCGTGGAATTTTTCGGCGAGCAAATCGAACGGCTCACGCGCTTTGAGCCGTTGACCGGAAACAAAACTGAATTGCTCGACGCAGCCACCATTTTTCCAGGCAAACAATTCGTCACCACCGGCGACAAAATGAAACGAGCCATCCTGACCATCCGCGAGGAACTGGGCGAACGGATCGCGTGGTTCGAGAAGAACGGCAAACTGCTCGAAGCCCAGCGCATCAAGCAGCGGACGGAATACGACCTGGAAATGATGGAGGAAATGGGCATTTGCTCCGGCATCGAGAATTATTCGCGCCACATCGCCGGCCGCCCGCCCGGCTCGCGGCCGGCGACGGTGATTGATTTTTTCCCGAAGGATTACCTGCTGGTGATTGACGAATCGCACGCCACCGTGCCGCAAATCGGCGCCATGTACGAAGGTGATCGCTCGCGCAAAACAGTCCTGGTCGAATACGGTTTCCGCCTGCCCAGCGCATTGGACAATCGCCCGTTGAAGTTCGAGGAATTTCAGGGGATGCAAGGCCAGACGATTTACGCGAGCGCCACGCCGGCGCAGCGGGAATTGGAATGGTCGCGCGTAGCGGCAGGCTTCCAGCCTGGCGGAAAAATTGGCAGCAGTTCCACGGGCGCAGAAATCTCGAACACCATTCCGGGCGGCAAGATGCCGCCCTCTACGGCAGGCAGGATGCCCGCCGCCACGCGACCCGGCGTTGTGGAACTCGTTGTGCGCCCGACGGGGCTGGTGGACCCGAAAGTGACCCTGAAACCGCTCAAGGGCCAAATTGACGACCTCATCGAGGAATGCCGCAAACGTGCCGACCAAAAGGAGCGCGTGCTGGTCACCACGCTGACCAAACGCACTGCTGAGGAACTGACCGATTACCTCCGCGGCATCGGCGTCAACGTCCAGTATTTGCACAGCGAGATAGACGCCATCCAACGGGTCGAGATTCTGCGATCGTTGCGCAAGGGCGAATTTGACGTGCTGGTCGGCATCAATTTGCTGCGTGAAGGCCTGGATTTGCCGGAAGTTTCGCTGGTGGCAATTCTCGATGCCGATAAGGAAGGTTTTCTGCGCAGCGAAACCAGCCTGATTCAGACGGCCGGCCGCGCCGCGCGGCATCTCAACGGCGAGGTGATTCTCTACGCCGACGTGATGACCGACAGCATTAAAAGGTTTCTGGCCGTCACCGAATACCGCCGGAAGAAACAACTCGATTACAATCGCGAGCACCACATCACGCCGCGGAGTGTGAGCCGCGCGGTCGAGGAAAGCCTGGCCACGTACGAATCGAAACGCGAAGCCGGAGCGGCGGTGCTCAAAGACGCCGCGATGGACGTAGATTTGACTGAAACCATCAACCAACTGGAAACGGAGATGCTGGCCGCCGCCGAGGAATTGCAATTTGAAAAAGCCGCGTTGCTGCGAGATCAAATCCAGGAGCTCAAGCGGATTGTGGACGGTGGCAAGCCCGGTTTGGAGGCAAAACCGGTCAATTACCGCAAAGCCGGCAACCGGCGCACGCGAAAATAGGGCGCACGGCTTTATCGGGTTCTTGACAGTTGGAGACAGAGTGAGAAATTGCTGCGACCGTTTATGTTCGGAGCTGGTGATCCATATCAGGCTGTGGCCGTGCTGGGCCTGGCGTTTTTGTTCCTTGCCGGCTTGTGGGGGTTGATCGTCTGGGTCCGCGACGCGCCGGTCAAGCCGGACCCGTGGGATGCCGAGGTTGAGCAAAAATTATCCGATCCGGAAACGGCCGAGGTTTGTCCGCACTGTTCGACGCCACAACCGCCCACCGCGTGGTTTTGCCGGCATTGCGGAAGGGCCGTTGGTCCGTACAATAACCTGATGCCCTTCGTGAATGTTTTCTCCGAAGGCGAGGTGTTGCGAAACGGCACCAGCGGCCGATTTCGAAACCGGCCGCTGATTTTGATCGGCTACCTGCTCATTTCCCTGGGCATCAATCCATTCATTGCGCCGATTTACTGGTTCTTTCTCCTGTCCCATCGGAATCGCACACCGGAGGAACGGGAATCCACCGAAGAACAAAGCGTCCCATGACCGTCTTCACTTTGCCGGGTTCGCGCCTTTGACATTCATCCGGATCGAATAAAGCGATTTGCTGGCGGTGATGAAAAGTGTTTTGTGGTCCCTGCCGCCGAAACTGACGTTGGCCGTCCATGGTTCCGGCACGTCAATGTGCTCGATTTGTTTTCCGGTCTTGTCGAAAACCGTCACGCCCCGGCCAGTGATATAAATGTCGCCCTTCTCGTCAATGGTCATGCCGTCCGAACCCCTCGCGCAAAACAGCGTTTTGTTTGTCAGCGCACCGTCAGCCAGAATGTCATAACGCCACGTCTGCCCCGCAGCGATGTCGGCGACGAAAAGCGTCTTCCCGTCCGGGGTGCCGGTGATGCCGTTGGGTTTCCGCAGGTCGTCGGTCACGCGCGTCAACTCTTTCCGGTCGGGTGCGAGCCGATAAACCTCTTCGTTGGTGAGCGCCATCGTGCTATGATCCCACCATTTGCGTCTGTAAAACGGGTCGGTGAGATACATGGCGCCGTTGGGCGCGACCCAGACGTCGTTGGGGCCGTTGAGGTATTTGCCCTGAAAATCCTTGACGAGCACGGTCTGCGTTTTGTCAGGCGCAATGGACCAGAGTTCATTGTGCTCGTCGGCGCAGGCGATCAAATTGCCGTTGGCATCGAAGCACATGCCGTTGGCGTAACCGGAAGGTTGCAGGAACGTGGATAGTTTTCCGTCCACGCTCCATTCCATGATGCGATTGTTCGGCTGGTCCACGAAAAACAGATTTCCGCTTTTGTCGCACGTTGGCCCTTCGGTGAACTGGAAATCGCCGGCCAGCTTTTCGAGTTTCGCTGCGGGGGCGATGACGCTTTCCGCCGGCAACCGCGGAGCCACGACCAGACCGGCAAAGCAAAGGAACAGGAGGATTCGAATTTTCATGGCGACGCGGACACATTGCGGCAAGCGCCGGCCGGAATCCATCAAAAACGCGCCTTGTTTTCGCTCAGGAACTGACGCACTTTGGAGAACGCTGATATTGCGCGCGACCATGCAATCCGGAACCAGACGATTCCTGCACTTTCTGCAAAGCTGGCTTATCAACACCCTCGCGGTGCTGGTGGCCTACTACATTGTGCCGGGCATCCACTTCGGTCAGAACAGCGGTTTTCTCGCGCCGTTCGTCGCATCCCTCATCCTCGGCATCCTCAACGCCTTCATCCGGCCCGTTCTGATGTTGCTGGCATTGCCGCTGCTGATTTTCACGCTCGGCCTGTTCACGCTCGTTATCAACGCCCTTCTGCTTTATTTCGTCGGCGTCCTGCTCACACCTTATTTTCAGGTGGACAGCTTCGGTGCGGCGTTTCTGGGCGCCATCATTATCAGCGCCGTCTCCATCACGCTGAACGTTTTGACCGGCACCGGCCGCACGCGCGTCACCTTTCAACGCCGCCAGCGTCCGCCGCCCCAATCCAGTGATGACGACGGTCCGGTGATTGACGTGTGAAATGATTTATGATTTACGACTGATGATTGATGATTTTCGCCCGCGTGCGGAGAACTGAAACCATCATAAATCGTAAATCATCAATCATAAATTCGATACGCCGCACGCAATGTCCGGACGCCGCGCGCGTGAAATTCCCGCTCGAAATCTGTTGGCAACTCCGCCAATGCGGACGGCGTTTCGACCTTTCTAAACTCTGAGGCTGCCTCAAACGCTTCGGTCATTTGCTGAAAGTAATCCGCATCGTCCGTGCGCAGGTAAACCACGCCATCGGGCGCGAGCGCGGCGCGGGCGATTTTCGGAAACCGTTCGTTGATGAGCCGCTTTCTGTGGTGCCGTTTCTTCGGCCACGGGTCGGGAAAATAGACGTGCAAGGCGGACACCGCGTGCGGCGGCAGCAGATATTCCAGAAAATACGATGACTCGATGCGGACCCCGCGCAAATTCGTCAGCCCGGCGCGGCGGCCCCGGCGGTCCAATTTGCGGAGCCGGCCCAGCAACCGCTCGACGCCGATAAAATTGCGCTCCGGGTGCGACTTTGCATAATCCACCAGGAATGACGCGTCACCGCAGCCCAGCTCCACTTCCAGCGGCTGCGGTTCGGGAAAAATGTGCGCCAAATCCAGCCGCTCGACGATGGACGGCAAATCGTAAATCAAACTGGCGGGCACGTTTTCAACGAACGGCATGGCGCAAGCAAATTGCAGGTTTGGTAGTGTCACAAATTGGTAGTGGTGGCGCTGCTGCGCCGCCGTGCGCCGCGGCAGCGGCGCACCCACCATCTGGAATCACGACGCTACCGCAGGTTTGGCCCACTTGACAAGCGTGTATCATCATTACATGAAAGACAACCCTTCACGCCCGGCGCGCATCCTGGTTTTATACTACAGCCGGGACGGTCACACGAAGAGGATGGCCGATCTGGTCGCTGAAGGCGCCGCCAGTGTGCCCGACACGGAAGTTCGGCTCAAAACGGTCGCCGAAGCCGTCGCCGACGATCTCGTCTGGTGCGACGGGGTTGCGGCCGGATCGCCGACGCACATGGGCACCATTGCCTGGGAAATGAAACGATGGTGGGACGCGGTCGCGCAACCGCTCTGGCCGAAAGTGGAAGGCAAAATCGGTTGTGCCTTCACTTCGTCCGGGGGATTGGCCGGTGGCGGCGAATTGACGTGCCTGGCGCTCCAAATCGTGCTCATGAACTATGGCCTGCTGGTCTTCGGCATCCCGGATTACGTCGCGCCGGGCCAGACGTTGCACTACGGCGCCGTTTGTGCCGGCCGGCCGCGCAACGACGGCCAACGCGAAGCCTGCCGACGCCTGGGCCGGCGCTTGTCGGAGTGGGTACAGACCTTCATCTGCCATCGCCCCGAACACGACCCGCGGAAGGCGGCGTACGCCCGGTTTCTTTGAATCATGTGCCTGCCTTTGGAACTCCCGGGCCCTGGCATGTATTCACGCAGTTCCGGCAGGCGCATCCGCGCGAACTTTAAATCGTAAATCGTAGATCAACAATTGAAGGAGTGGTCGGGGCGGTGAGATTCGAACTCACGACCTCTTGTACCCGAAACAAGCGCGCTAGCCAGGCTACGCTACGCCCCGCCACAGCGGCACAAATTGCCCGCTCTGGACCGGGAAAGCAATGTGGAATTTCGACTGGGCCGCAAAAGAAAACGAGCGCCCCGAAACGGCGCCCTTTGAATTTTGCTACACCAACTGAAACGAAGGCTTATGGCACACCCAAAAAATCATTCCACAAGCTGTTGTATAATATAGATGACGTATCGGATTCGTCCGTGATGAGATTTACCGTTGCCAGATGAAAACCCTCGACACTAAAAACGAAATT